>Ga0079224_100000130_pt1 | contig 58550 bp, 49 predicted proteins | sample Stecom2015_FD_80414 | JGI IMG/M metagenome (GOLD analysis project Ga0079224, IMG submission 80414) | Agricultural soil microbial communities from Utah to study Nitrogen management - Steer compost 2015 | ecosystem: Environmental > Terrestrial > Soil > Agricultural land | place: USA: Utah... | reverse complement strand
CTATTAAGATTAAACTAACAGTCAATGATGGGCTTTCCGCTTTGGTGCAGTCGTTGGGTACAAACCGAAGGACGACAAATGCGTATAATCCTTATGCAAGAGGTGCTTACCGCCGTCAGGGGCCGACAAAAACAAGGAATAAGCTCACATTGGAAACCGTGGTGGAAGGTGTTTTAAAATGAAGAAAAGAATATAATATATATGAAAGAGATAATTAGTTTAATTAGTGTTGTTTGTTTGATGCTTTTAGGTGTGCAGGCGCAGACCGAATCCACGAGGACTGTGCAGGGCATGTTGCGCGATCAGGAATCGAGATTGGTAGCTGGCGCATCTGTGCAATTGATTGGTGATAAAGATACTTTGGGAACGAGTGCTTCTACTGCAGGTATATACACTTTTACGAACGTAAAATCCGATAATTTCACGATTAAGGTTAGCAGTTTGGGTTTTGAACCTTTTGAACAACAGTTTACTTTTCCTAAGGGTCAGGTGAAGATGACAATCCCTTCTTTTGAGTTAAAAGGCGTTGAAAATATGTTGGAAGAAGTTGTCGTCGACGGGGTGCTGACTGTTCAGGTAAAAGGTGATACGGTAGAATATTCGACGAAGGATTTGAAGTTGCGGGAGGGAGCTTTGGCAGAAGATGCTTTGAAAAGATTGCAAGGTGTGGAAGTCGATAAAGACGGAAACGTAACAGCACAAGGAGAGCAAATTACGCGTGTGCGCATCAACGGGAAGGATTTCTTCGGGGGTGATGTAAAAACGGCAACGCAGAATCTTCCGGCTAATATTATCGAGAAGATTCAGGTTGTAGATGACTATGGTGATATGGCAAACCTGACTGGGAACAGAACCGGAGACTCTGAAAAAGTATTGAATATCCAAATCGACCCATCCTTGAATAAGGGTTATATGACGACATTACGTGTGGGTTATGGTACAGAAGAACGGTACCAGACAACCGGAATGTGGATGGGAATGACCAATAAAACACAGGTTTCTGTATTGGGTAATCTCAACAATATGAACGCTAGTCTGTTTGATTTCAATACCATGGGAGGCGGTGCCCGTATGCGTGTTGGTGGTGGCGGCCGTCCTCCTGGCGGCGGCTGGGGTGGCTCTGACGGTATTACTAAGGTCGGATCTATCGGCTTGAACATGCGCCATGACTTTTCAGATAAACTGAAGGTGTATGGATCTTATTCTTTCGGACGAGATGATAATAATACACTCACCAAATCTTTTACTGAATATATCGGGCAGAATATCGGAGAGGATAGCGATCAGGATAATAACCGCATAGGAACCAGCCATCGATTTGAGGCGAATGTGGAGTGGAACATCTCTGACAAGGATTATATCAAATTAACGCCACAGTTCGGTTTCAATAAAAATGACACTGAAAATTTCAACAATTCTATTTTGTATAGAGATGATCTTCTGGACTACACGCAGTTGCAGACACAGTTAAACGGAAGTAATGTTCCACGTTATGGAATTAGCGGATTGTATAACCGTAAGCTGAATGATAAAGGACGGAATCTATTTGTCAATTTTAATTATGATAATTCCGTTTCCGAAAATGATTACAATCAGATATTGGATCGTTTGGTTTATGACCCGAACAATCAGGACGAGAGCATAGGTTCTATTTATGAGCAAACTCTGCGTGAAGCACAGAACAAAAGCTGGAATGCGGGAACAACCTTGTCCTATACCGAGCCTGTTGGTGAAAACAGCCGTGTTGAGGTGACTTACGATTTTAATGTCAATGACTATGACAATTTTGACCACCAGAATGGTTATGATGTGAATGGTACGCCTACGACCAATGGTAATCTGAATTATGCGTATGACTATGACTATTCCTTTACATCACATCGTATAGGTGCGAATTATTCCTATGATAAGGGTAAGGTGAAATATAGTGTAGGAGCAGCGGTACAGCCAACTGTATTGAGTGGAAATGCGTATAGCTTATCCGAGTCAGCAGTAATTGACAGAAAGAACTTCAATGTTGTGCCTATCGCTCGCTTTGAGTACCGTTTCTCAAGACAGTCAAACTTAACGTTTAATTATTCTGCTCGTGCATCTGAGCCGGGTGTTTCACAGGTTCTTCCGTTTGAAGTTAGTACAAGCCGTACAAATACAACCATTGGTAATCCAGAACTTGATCCAGAGTTCAGCCACCGAGGACAACTGCGTTTTCGTAGCGGTGATTTCCAAAAAGGAAAGACGTTCTTTGCTATGTTGAATGCCAATCTCACGCAAGATAAAATTGTATCTTTTAATAAACGTTATAATGTAGCAGGTGACGGTATGTATCAGGAAGTGCGTTACCACAACGAATCAGAACCTGTTTATTCTATCAACTCCTTCTATCATTGGGGACGGTCACTGAAAAACAAAACGTATAATATTATGTATATGGGGGGCGTGAATTATAATAAAAACATTGCCTATATCGCTGAGGATCCCGATGCAACAGAAGGGGATAAAAACGTAACAAATAACACCGTATTGATGCAGGGATTGTTCTTTCGCTATACACCATCGGAGAAATTGGAAATCAATCCCGGAGCACGGTATTCTTATAATATCACAAAATCATCGCTTCCGCAATATTCACAAGGGAATGTATCTTCGTTTACACCAACATTGATTGGTTCGGTGAATATCACGCCAACAACTATTTTTGGGGCAGATGTGTCAAAAACGTTCAACCGCGGTTATCGTAATCAGGCAGATCCTTTTATCATCAACACGTATATTGAGCAACGCTTGATGAAGGGTCAACGTGGAACAATTCGCCTGCAGGCATTCGACCTGTTGGATGAGCAGACGAATATCAACAGAACCGTAGGGGATATTTTAACAGACTCCCAAACGAATCGTTTAGGACGTTATTTTATGTTGACGTTTACATTTCGTTTCCAAAAGTTCTCGGGATTAAATCCTTTCCAGTCTGATGAAGGTGGTCCGGGAGGAATGCGAAGACCACGAATGTAGTATATAAATCCTGTTTGTAGATAGTATAACGGCTGTAGTCTCACTACAGCCGTTTCGTTTTTAATTGTGTAACTTTGTGGGCGGTTTAGTAAAATTTGACAATTCATAATATGGAATATGAAATTATCCGATTGGATAATGGTATACGTGCGGTATTACACCGTCAGGCTTCACAGATTACACACACTTGTCTGGTTGTAAATGCTGGGGCAAGGGATGAGGAATCGGGGAAATTCGGGGTAGCACATTTTATAGAGCATCTTTTATTTAAAGAGACAGAGCGCCGCTCTACACAACAGATTTTAAATTATCTGGAAGCTGTCGGTGGGGATTTGAATGCCTACACAACTAAGGAATATACCTGTATCCATGCATCGGTATTAAAACCCCATTTAAGTCGTGCTTTAGATCTTTTTGAAGATATTATTTTCCACTCAACTTTTCCGGAAGACGAAATGGAAAAGGAAAAAGGCGTGATTGCTGATGAAATGGCGTCCTATCTGGATAGTCCAGAGGATTCCATTGTAGACGATTATGAAGACCTAATCTTTCGAAATTCCGGTTTGGGGCATAATATTCTTGGGCTTGAACAGGATTTGATAGGTTTTAAAAAAGATGATTTGCAGGATTTTCTGATCAAGAACTACAATACGGAAGAGATTGTTATCGGCATTACAGGGGATTATGATCTGCGGACGGTAGAAAGGCTTTTGCGCCGATATTTTGAACCGATTCAACGGCATACGCCTTTACATCAAAGAACACAAGTCACGCTGAACTCGTCGGCTCATGTCGAGATCGCTAAACCTATCAATCAGGTACATTATATGTTGGGTGCACAAGCCTATGGTATACATGACGATAGGAAAACCGGCTTGCTTTTGCTCAACAATATGCTGGGAGGCATTGGAATGAGCTCAATCCTCAATTTATCCGTTCGTGAAAAGCACGGTATAGCGTATACGATTGAATCTAACTATACACTCTTTTCAGATACAGGCTTGTTCTCGATTTATCTGGGCACAGACGTGGAGAAGGTGAAGAAGGCGAAAAAACTTGTTTTCAAAGAATTGGATAAACTTCGGGAGAAGGGTGTTTCGGATCAGCAGCTACAACGTGCGAAGAACAAATTCAAGGGGCAGATTGCACTGGCAGAAGAGAATCGTATGAGTATGATTATAGCTGTGGCGAAGAATATCATCGATTATGATCGGATTATTACTTTGGAAGATGTATTTGAACGGATCGATGTGCTGACGAAAGAAGAGATGCTGCATATTGCGCAGGATATCTTTGACGATAAGAAGCTGACGTCGTTGACGTTTGTGCCTGAGGAAGATTAGTCTTCTTCAGTTTTTGGCTTTTTAATTTTTACTTTTTAATTTGCAATATGAAAACAGCATATATTTTTCCAGGACAGGGTGCTCAATTCGTGGGAATGGGGCAGGACTTGTACGCATTGAATGAAGAGACAAAAGCTTTATTTGAACAAGCTAATGATATTTTAGGGTTTCGGATTACGGATATTATGTTTTCCGGAACGGATGAAGATTTGAAGCAAACTAAGGTAACACAACCGGCGATTTTCCTGCATTCGGTCATTTTAGCGAAAGCTTTAGGAGATAAGTTCCAACCATCGATGGTAGCAGGACACTCTTTGGGCGAGTTCTCTGCTTTAGTTTCTGCAGGAGCTTTGTCTTTTGAGGATGGTTTAAAGTTAGTGTCGCAACGCGCGAATGCTATGCAGAAAGCCTGTGAAGCACAGCCGTCTACGATGGCAGCTATTTTAGGATTAGATGACGAAACGGTAGAAAAAGTGTGTGCACAGGTTGAAGATGTCGTTGTCGCAGCGAACTATAATTGTCCAGGACAACTGGTTATCTCTGGTTCTATCGAAGGAATTGACAAGGCTTGTGCTTTGTTGACCGAAGCGGGAGCAAAACGTGCATTGAAACTGAATGTAGGAGGTGCTTTCCACTCACCATTGATGGAGCCGGCAAAAGTAGAATTGCAGGCAGCAATTGAAGCAACCGAAATCAAAGCGCCAGTTTGTCCTATCTATCAAAATGTGGATGCCAAAGCATATACAGATCCTACAGCTATTAAAGCAAACCTTATTGCACAATTAACGGGAGCGGTTCGGTGGACGCAAACTGTACAAAATATGTTGGCAGATGGCGCAGAGGCATTTGTGGAAGTTGGTCCTGGTAATGTATTGCAAGGCCTGGTGAAAAAAGTTGACCGTTCGGCACAGACTTCGGCAGCAAACTTAGAAGCATAAAAAAAGCGCCTTAGGCGCTTTTTTTATGCTTCTACATTTTCCTTAGGAGGAAAATTCTTATGTTTTCTCTTGCTGATTTTTTCTACGTTAACTGGCTGCGGTACTTTCACATAATAGCCTGTGCCATCATATTCACGCTTGCGGGGATGTTCTTTACACGTATCGGAGCAGCAACCGTCCATTTCCCAGCCACAGGCATCACATTGGGTGAAATGCTCGTTACAATCCGGGTTGGCACAGTTAATCATCTTTGATGTCGTTGTGCCACAGTTTTTACACGTAGAAATAACCGAAGGATTAACCACGTTCACATCGACTGTCACCCGATTATCAAAGACATAACATTGACCTTCGAAATCTTTACCTCCGGCTTCTTTGCCATATTTGATGATCCCGCCATGTAACTGGTATACATCTTCGAACCCTTCTTTTAACAATAGAGCCGATGCTTTCTCACACTTTATACCTCCAGTACAATAGGTAAGGATTTTTTTGTCTTTGTATTGCTCCAGCTCTTTTATCTTTTCAGGAAATTCCCGGAAGTTTTCAATGTCCAGTGTAACCGCGTTCTTAAATCGGCCAACGCTGTGCTCATAGTTTGAACGTACATCTAAAATGACCACATCATCACGGTCTTTCATCTCCATGAATTCTGTAGGCTCCAAGTGTACACCGGTTCTTTCATTTGGATTGATAATCTTAGGGTCGCGCAAACCGGAGTGTACGATTTCGGGCTTGTAACGACAGTGCATTTTGATGAAAGAAGGTTCTTCGACATCATCAATCTTGAATTCGGTATGGTTGAACCGACCGTCAGCATATACCGCTTCCATGTAAGCTTTACAGGCTTCGGGTGTACCGGAAACGGTACCGTTTAACCCCTCGTCGGCAACGATGATACGACCAACTAAGCCAAGGGATCTACAAAATTCTAAATGATCTGCAGCAAATTGTTCTGCATTTTCGATAGGGCTGTAACAATAGTACAGCAGGGTTTGATATTGTGCCATATTCATTGATACCGCTGCAAACGGCGTTTAATGTTTAAAATTAATTTTTTGCAAAGTTAATAATAAAAATTAATCAAGAATTGATAGAGGTCACTTTTAGTACAGCTACTATACCTTCTGCGGATCTGCTTCGCCCTTTATTCGGTCACTCTTCGGCCATTTACCGGGGATTTACCGTGAAATTACCAGGGATTGTACGGTAACTTCACGGTAAAAGGTCAGAAAAAACACGGTAAACAGGCGAACAAGGGGCGAACAAAGTACGGAGAAAGTATACAGCCGACCCGAATAAAATAGGTTAATGAAGTGTTCTGATATTGGTGGTGGCAACTTATCCACACGAATTTCAAAATTGGAGACTAAAGGACGATGATGTCCAACTTTTCGGCCAGTCCCTTTTAATGAACATTGTATTCCGACCTTACCTCTTTATCAAAGGTTTTAGTAGATACTCCAATCCGTTCAGTTTGATTTCATAAAGCGTAGCGAGCTGTATGCCCAACTTGCCAGCTGGAAAGCCTTTATTATGGAACCAGACCAGATATGGCTCGGGGAGATTACAGAGTAACCAGCCTTTGTATTTCCCGAAAGGCATTTCGGTATTGGCCAGCTCAACCAATATATTTGGATCAAGCAGTCCCGCGTTCTTATCCATCTTTTCTTTCTTCTTTCCTACTTGTTCTTCCATCCCTATCTCTCTTTAATCTCTTGTTTTACCATTTTTTAGCCTGTGCAATAAGAATTTTCCAGCGATGACTCCGTGGTTGATAAGATTAGGAAGGGTGCCATAGTGTTTTTTGAAAATCTGGAAACGCTCCTGTAAACTCTGTTTATGCCGCTGTTGAGACATACCTCCTACCAGATATTTAGCGACATATTGATTGACATTGACAATTTTGTCTGCTTTTTTTGCGGCTCGTATTACCCAGTCGATATCTGCGCTGAGCTTATATTGCAGATCATACGGCTCTGCTATGCTTCTTTTAACATAAATTGCCTGATGGCAAATGCTCATGCCGTAGCGGAAAGATTTCCAATTAAAACGCTTCGGGGCTTTATGTCGGCGATCGCCCAAGATATTGCGTTCTTCGTCGACAAGCTTGGTTTCGCCATAATAAACATCCGCATTGTCGGCGGAAGAGAAAACTTTTTCCAAGGTCATGTCTTCGTAGAGTTCATCTCCGGAGTTTAGGAAAAGCACATAGTCGCCAGTCGCTACGTTCAACCCTTTGTTCATGGCGTCGTAAATGCCGTTGTCCTTTTCGGATATGAGGATAGCGATTTCCTCCCGATACTTTTCAATCACATCTAAGGTGCCGTCCGTGGAAAAACCATCGACAATAATATATTCAATATTGGCGTAGGTCTGCTTCATAACGGAACGTATGGTATATTCAATGTCGCGAACATTGTTGTAGACGATGGTGATAATGGATATTTTCGGTGTTAGCACAGTTTATTTTTTACTGAATCTTTTGATGAGATAGCGAACAATACGTTCGGCGATATTACCCTTCCTATGTGCGTAGAAATATTTGATAGCATCATAGGCTTTTTTGTTCTCCTCGATTTCTGTCGGGAAATATTTAACCTTTGCGGTGGCTAATTCTACTTTGTAGACATTGTCCAGATCGGAATGTGTGCCTGAACCATCCGTTCCGATGTTCTGTATCATGGAATGCCGTGGATACAGTACCAAACCATTTTGCTTGAAAACAGATAGATACCAACGAATTGCCCATGAGTTGATTTTTCCGGCTTTGAATTCTTTTACCTGTTTCCAGAAATTCTCTTTCCCATCAATACTGAAGCGTTTGATATCTCTACGCTTGAAGTTTTTGGTGAGTTCTTCGATGTCGGGATTGAAATGATCCCAAGCTCTCTTCCAGGTCGCCCAACCCCAGCTGTTGGCAACGCGAAAGAAAAAGCTTTTTGGTAAGCGTCGAGGATGCTGCACAGGATACATATAACCGCTGATTTCCATAACACGCTCTTCCGCAGCATATCGGGTAAGACCGTCGTTGAAATAGGTCAGGGCATAGGGAGAAGTTTCTAAATCATCCTCTAAAACAATCACGGAACCGTGCTCTTGGATAACTTTACTTACACCATCAATTACATTGTTGGCCAACCCCCAGTTTTTATGGCGCTCGATGATGGTAATATGCTTAAAATCCCAAGGCTCACGAATGATCGCACGCACTTTGTTGACATCCTCTACGGCATCCGCATTTTTGGCAGCATCCGAAAAGATATACAATAGGGAATCCTTAGCCAAGAGGTTCTTCTCCAAGGCAGCCAATGTCCTACGTGTATGCTTGGGACGGTTGTACACAAAAAGTACGATAGGTGCTAAATTTGGCATCTAAATTCCTAAACAGTTTTGTTCTTTATAAAATACAACAGTTTGTTTGTCGTGAATAGCCCCAATTGCTATGCCAGAAAACGGAATGCACTTAAATCCCTGTGCTTTTAGGAAAGAAAAAGCTTCTTGATATTTCGGACGCTCAGCATCGTCCAAAATAATAACCCCTTGTGGGGATAATCTTTGGACAGCATTTTTAATGCAGTCGATTCTTCTGCGACCATCTACCAAAATAATGTCATAATCTTTTTGTTCAGCTAATATGGTGTCTTGGTATTGCTCACCATCTAATGGGATATAGCTGATTTCTACATTATCGGGCAAAGTACTTCTAACCTTGTCATACCATTCTTTATTATGTTCGATGGAACGGACACGTTGTACCTGTTCGGCAAAAAATAAGGTGGAATTGCCTGCACCAAATTCAAATAGGGTCTGCGATTTGTTCAATCGTCCATCAATGAAATCCAAAAAAGAATAAGTAAGCCAAGGAATAGGCTCTGCTTGCGGAGAAAGTGCCTGTTTTTTTAGGTAGGAGTTGATCCAGCCCTTTTGCACAAAATATCCTTTCACGCTCAGCGAAAGCAGACCACGTAATAATCTGGGTTTGAGGAGCGATGTATATGAGCCTTGTTTTTGCATCCGATGAGTGATTGAACAACTAATCTAATGAATTATTTTGAATACCGTTTAAATATCACTGTTAAAAGGTTGATGAAAAACAATGATTTAAGCAGGACAAGCCCCTGTTGTCTGGTTTGTGGAAACAATAAAATGGAAAATGTTGCTACAGCTTGGGCGGCGACATTTGCATAAGCAGCTCCCATGATTCCGTAAGCAGGAATAAACAGAAGATTGAGTATGATAATGGCTATTGCTCCAAACATCGTGCGTGCTAAGCTGATCTTTGTAAACCCCTCGGCAATTAAGTACTGCCCGCTTGCCGTACCTAAAAAAGCAAAAACACCTGCCCAGGCATTCACCTGTAAAGCTTTTGCTCCCGATATATATTCGGGTTTTAGGAAGTGCGTGTAGAAGAATGGTGCAAAAAGAGTAATGAGTGTGGCGATCGACACACTGAGCAGTGTCATTAAATCGTACAGGTTGCTCATCCGCTTTTGGTACAGTGCGGGCTGATTTTTACGGAAGTTCATAATCGCCGGGAAGAGGGAGGTCGTGATGGCGACGGCGATGAAAAACCAACTTTCAGTAAGCTGCGTTACTGTAAAATATACGCCAGACTCCTTGTTCCCCACAAACATATCGACCATGAGCTGCCCTATTTTCATGTATAAGCTTATGAAGATGGCTGCGAAGGCTAAGGGCCAACCTAATTTTAGCAGGTTTTTGGCAACAGTAGGGTTATATTTCCAGTTAAGGATAGACCGGCCTTGTTTCTTATAGTAGCGGATATAGCCGATTTGTAGAAGCAATACATCTATAACGAGCATCACGATAAAAGCATCGACTGGCGCTTTTAGGAGGATAAGTCCTAATTTGAAAAATGCTGAAAGGATATTTGCCGTAACCTGTACATACATGATGTATTTCCCCTGGGTTTTGGCCTGGAAATAACTATCAATAATCTGCAGAGGCTGTACGATACAGATTAAGGACATGATCGCAATCTGTTTGGGCGAAGCTGCAGGGGCATTGGTACCGATATGGCTAATGGCATAATATGCGATGAAAACCAAAGGTATAGCAACTAATCCGCCAATTAGGCGGATACGGAGAGCAGAGCCTAATAGTTCGTTCTCTTTTTCGGGATTTTGTAATAGCTGTCTGGTAACCAAGGAGTCGGTTCCTAAGGTGCATATACCTGTAAAGAGAATGATAAGGGGGTAGTTCAGTGCTCCGGCAAGTTCAGAACCTAAGTAATTGGGCAAAAGAATCGCCGTAACCAACATTTTGACAAATAGAGAACCAACACGGGCGAGCATTAGCCAGCCTGTGTTTTTAAAATATTTATCAAAAGCCTCCGGCGTAAAGCCGGGTAAAGACGGTATCTTCATGTGTATGCAAACCTACTCATTTTCTGAGATAGGTTTGGAAAATGGATTAAATAACCGTTAGGTGTTTGGAAAATTCCTTTAATCGCTGATGTGTTGGCACGAGGTCAGTAATCAAATAAGAAATATCCCGTAGTGGCGTTACACGCATCTTTTGATTGGAGTTCAGTTTTTCCGCAATACTAAGTAAGCCGACTTTTTGGGAGGCCTTAATCATTGCGCGTTTAATCTGTACAACTTCCCAATCGGAATCGGTCACACCTTCCTCCACCGAAATGCTGTTTGTTCCGAGCAGGCAAAGATCTACAAGAATATCAGATAGCTCATTGATGACTTGAGAACCCATCACAATATTGGTGTTTCGGGAGAGTTTCCCACCAATAAGGACAACTTCGATATTGTCTTTTTCGGCCAGCTCTAAAGCAACTAAAGGGCTGATAGTAAAAAAGGTACATTGTAAATCATTGGGTACATGGCGTGCTAGTTCAATCATCGTTGTTCCGCCGCCAACCAGTACAGTCATGCCGTTTTGTATGAGCGATACGGCTTTCTTCGCAATTTCCTTTTTAGATTCTTTTGCATACACGTTCCCGTCTTGAAAAGGGAATTGAAAGGACTTGGATAATGCTCCTCCGTAAACTTTTAATACCTGACCATTTTCAGCCAGTTCGTTCAAGTCCCGGCGAATGGTATCTTCTGAAACATTCAATTGCACACTCAAATCAGAGGATAATACTTTGTTGTGCAGATTGATTTGATGAATGATATAGGCTTGTCTTTCTTCCTTTAACATGAGTCAATTGATTAATGTATATGATGTTTATTCTGAAGGGTTATCTCCAGATGGTTTAGTTTTGGTGACGCCAGCCTTGAACCTTGGCTTGAATCCTGTAGGTTTTGTAGCCGTTTCTTCCGGGGTTTTCTCTTCGGATTTTGGTTCTGGTTGCTGCGGTTGTTCCGCAGTTTTGGTGACGCCAGCCTTGAACCTTGGCTTGAATCCTGTAGGTTTTGCAGCCGTTTCTTCCGGGGCTTTCTCTTCGGGTTTTGGTTCCGGTTGCTGCGGTTGTTCCGCAGTTTTGGTGACACCTGCCTTGAACCTTGGCTTGAATCCTGTAGGTTTTGTAGCCGTTTCTTCCGGGGTTTTCTCTTCGGATTTTGGTTCTGGTTGCTGCGGTTGTTCCGCAGTTTTGGTCATACCTGCCTTGAACCTTGGCTTAAACCCTGTCGGCTGTGCCGTTGGTTCTTCCGTTTCTGTGTTCTGTTCAACTTCTTGTTCAGTAGGATTAGTTGCTGCTGGCTTAAACCGTGGCTTGAACCCTATAGGCTTTGGAGTTTCAAGGTCAGTGTCTGTTGCATTGTGCTTTTCTTCATTAGTCGTTTTGACCACAGAAGTTTTGAATCTTGGTTTAAATCCTGTCGGCTTCACTGTTTCTGTACCTGGTGAATTCGAAGTAACGGCTATATCAAGGGTAGCGTCTTGATTTGGTGTCTGTGTTTTCTCTACAGAAGCATCTGGTAATAAGTAGTTTTTACGCAGACGGTTGAACCAAAATTTTTTGGTATGGTCAAAGCTTTTCTCCCCCATTAATGCATAATGAGCAGCAAACTCTTGATAAAGAGCTTGATTATCGGCCTTTAAACGCGATAAGTCTATTTTCTTTTTTGTGAAGAATTCTTCAAAAGTGACCATACAGGTGTTAAAAATAGCAAATTATCCTTTAACTTTAAAGTTCCCGAATTTTAATATTCCGAAACGCGATGGAATCCGTATGGTTTTGCAGAGCGATTTTACCAGAAGGGTATTTGGCGAAATCCGGATAGGCTTTCATTCCGCTGCTTTTAACCATTTCCTGAAAGCTTTCTATCTGCGTCTCTTGTTCAAAAGTTAATTTTCCGTTCAGCCAAAAACTTACTTTTCCATTTTTCTGTACAATCCGGCTTTCGTTCCATTGACCGTAAGGTCGGGGTTTGGAATTGGAGGCGATACAGTCAACGGCATAGAGGCATCCAGCCCAATGCGTAGAATCTATTTGATGTCTTTTTTCCGCATTTTCATTATCCAATAGCTGCATTTCCAGACCTGTAGCAAAAGTTGCGGCATAGATACTGTCTTCCATCACGTTGACGAAAATCCCACTATTACCCCCTCTGTTAACTTTCCATTCTAATTTTAACTCGAAATCCTGATAGGTTTTGTCCGTTACCAAATCTCCGAAGATACTTTCTTTCTTTTTAGGGTCGCAGACCAATTCTCCATTATGGGCAACCCATTTGGACTCCACCGTGCCTTTGTTGTAGATGTGCCATCCTTGGAGTGACTGCCCGTCAAACAAAAGTTGCCAATTCTCCTCTTGCTCTGTTGCGGAGAGTGTGTTTTGCTTTTCTGTTGTTGTGCAAGCAATCAATTGCAAGCAGATTAAAAATAGTGCGATGATTCTCATGTGCGATAGTTGTTGTGCTGTTAAATGTATAAAAAGTTCATCGGAACTGAAAGTTGATAATCTTTTAATTGTAGGATAATATTGGATTAATACCGAATGTGTTTCTTTGGAAAAACGCTTATGAAAAGAGCTGTTGACATTGTGGTCCTTTCAGATATCCATTTAGGCACATATGGTTGTCGGGCAAAAGAATTATTACATTATTTAACTTCCATCAATCCGAAGAAACTTATTCTCAATGGAGATATTGTGGATATTTGGCAATTTCGAAAGAACTATTTCCCCGATTCGCATCTGCAAGTGTTGAAGTATATTTTTGATTTGGCGTACGGTGGTTGTGAAGTGGTTTATATTACAGGAAACCATGATGAGATGCTCCGTAAATTCGGTAAAATGCAGTTTGGTAATATTGTGCTGAACAATAGATTACTGCTGGATTTAGACGGGAAGAAGACATGGGTGTTTCATGGTGATGTGTTCGATGCCTCTATTCAACATTCAAAATGGTTGGCCAAATTAGGCGGATGGGGCTATGACGCTCTTATCCGTATCAATAATATGGTAAATTGGGGCTTAGAGAAGATGGGAAGGGAAAAGTATTCCCTTTCACGCCGGATAAAAAATTCTGTAAAAAAAGCCGTGAAATTTATAAGTGATTTCGAGGAAACCGCTTCGGAGCTAGCTATTGAGAATGGTTATGATTATGTTGTCTGTGGGCATATACATCAGCCACAAATCCGTGAGGTGAGAAACAAAAAAGGAACATGCACCTATTTGAACAGTGGTGATTGGATAGAGAGTCTTTCGGCATTAGAATATCATGATGGGAAATGGAAAATCTTTTTTTACGAAAAAGAAAAGCCAGATGCCCAGACCTACCCTGATGATATGCGGTTTCGCGTATCGATAGAAGACTTACTCAACAATATTCTTAAAGGCGATGCTTAAAAGCGATGAATTTCCTCGATCTGTTCCTGCACGAATTTCTTCGTTAAATCATCTACCATTTGACCGTCTTCGTCTAGTTCTTGGATAACAAGTGGGATGTGTATTTTCAATGGTAGCACATGCATACGTAGGTAATTGCAAACGCCTGTAAAATGATCTACGCCACGAATATTGCCATATTTGCCACTGGAAACACCTACAAGAGCTGCCTTCTTGTGATAAAATGAAGCAGGGAAAGCACATGCATCCACAAAAGTTTTCAAAACTCCAGGAAAGCTTCCATTGTATTCGGGGATAACGAATACAAAACTTTTAGCTTCGGATACCTTTTCCTGTATCGGTGCGAAAGCCTCGCTCCGCTGTCCGTATAGGTCTGTGGAAATGATGTTCGAAGGTAAATCTGTTAGGGAAAGCACCTCCCAGTCACCACCTTTTTTTTCTAATTCCTGCTGATAATATTTGGCAATTTTTAAGGAATTGCTGTCTTCTCTATTTGTTCCTGCAATGATTAAATTCATTCTCAACGTTGTTGTAAAAACCCCAAATTCAGTATAAAGGGATACGCTATTTTTTTCGTAACTTAGCGACCTTAGTCGGATGTTGTGGGTATTCGCCAAAAATACTAATTTTAACATCATTTAAAGGTTTCTGTATGAGCGGAAATGTAAATTTGAGGTAATTTTGGCGAGCTGCAGCATGTTGGCTTTATGATTTAGATAAGATTCAATCTCATGGGAAAAATTATAGCGGTTGCTAATCAAAAAGGCGGTGTAGGAAAGACCACAACATCTATCAACCTTGCGGCGAGTTTGGCCGTTTTGGAGCATAAGACATTGTTGGTGGATGCCGATCCGCAGGCCAATTCTACATCGGGTATCGGTTTTGACCCAAGAGCTATTAAGTCGAGTATATACGAATGCTTGGTGAATGACTTGGATCCGAGAGAGGCTATTCAAGCAACAGAGACTCCCAATTTGGATTTATTACCGGCACATATTGATTTGGTCGGAGCAGAAATCGAGATGATAAATATGCATGAGCGAGAGTTCAAGATGCAGCGGGTGCTGGAACAGGTGAAGGACGATTATGATTTTATCATCATTGACTGTTCGCCTTCTTTGGGACTCATTACAATTAATGCATTGACGGGGTCGGATTCGGTAATTATTCCTGTACAATGTGAATATTTTGCATTGGAAGGTTTAGGTAAGTTGTTGAACACCATCAAGATTGTGCAAACTAGACTTAATACACGGTTGGAAATTGAAGGTATACTTCTAACGATGTATGATGTGCGTTTACGTCTTTCCAACCAAGTTGTGGAAGAAGTGCGTACACATTTCAGCGAGTTGGTATTTGATACGATTATACAGCGGAACACCCGTCTGAGTGAGGCGCCGAGTTTCGGTATTTCGGTAATTATGCACGATGCGTCGTGTAAAGGAGCAGTCAATTACTTGAATCTGGCACGTGAAATCTTACAGAAGAACGGATTAGTAGAGGCAAGTTCTCAACAAGTAACAGTTTAATATGGCATTACAGCGAAAAACAGGATTAGGAAAAGGGTTGGGCGCTTTGTTGCAAAGCGAGGATATTCAAGTCTCTAAAAATACAAGTACTTCGGTTCAAAAAGAGGATGTTCCGGCTGCTGCTGGAAGTATTAATTTTATCAAAGTCAATCAAGTTGCGGTCAACCCATTTCAGCCGCGTACAGATTTTGATGAACAGGCTTTGCAAGAGCTTGCTGATTCCATCAAGCTACAGGGGCTTATCCAGCCTATTACGGTGCGTCAGGTTAGTAAAAACGAATATCAGCTCATCAGTGGAGAGCGTCGTCTCAGAGCCTCCAAGTTGGCTGGTATTGAAGAAGTGCCTGCGTATGTGCGAACGGCCAATGATCAGCAGATGTTGGAGATGGCGCTTATTGAAAACATACAGCGTGAAAATCTGAATGCTATCGAAGTAGCTTTGAGCTTTCAGCGTATGATTGAGGAGTGTAACCTGAAACAAGAGGAACTGGGCGAACGTGTGAGTAAGAATCGTTCTACAGTAACGAATTATCTACGCTTATTAAAACTTCCACCGGTTATTCAAGCTGGCATTCGTGATGGCAAAATTTCTATGGGGCATGCCCGTGCATTGATTAATGTCGGCGAGGTGGAAAAACAACTTTTCGTATATCAAGAGATTATCGACAAAGGCCTTTCTGTACGGATGGCGGAGATATTGGTACGTAATATTCAACAACAATCCAAACCAAAGAAACACGAAGTAGGGAAACAGTTGAATTTCCAATATCAAAAAATCGAAGACGATTTAGCATCTAAGTTTTCTACCCGTGTTCGGTTGAACATGAAAAACACCAAAGGTAAAGGAGCTATCGAAATTCCTTTTGAAAGCGAGGACGATTTGAGCCGTATCCTTGAATTATTAGATTGGTAATGTATAGACTATTACTTGTCATTTTTGTTTCATTGGGCTTTGTGTGTGTGCACGCACAGGAAAGAGATACACTTCGCGTAGATACGGTAGCAGCCCCACAGGTAGCGTTGCAGGACTCTCTGAATAAAGCCCAGCAGGATACTGTCAGGCAAGAAACCCGGAAAGAACGAAAAGAGCGTGAGCGGGCAGAAAAAGAACGGGAAAAGTATTTTTATAAAGGGATTCAGAAAGATTCAACCCGATTGGAGATTGAACGTCTGTCGCGTGTAGCGTGGAGAAGATCTACTTTTGTGCCCGGTTGGGGGCAATATACGAATCAAGGGCTCTGGTGGATAAAAGTACCGATAATCTATGGTGGTTTCGTGACAAGTTATTTAGTCTTTGATTATTGGCAGTGGTACTATAAGAAGTTTTTGAACGAATTGGATTACCGTATTTCCAATGCCGGCACCAAATCCGATCCCGATTTATTTGGATTTGATAATATGGAAGGGTTGGTCAGGCAAAAAGATTATGCGCGACGAAATCGGGATTTAACGATCTTAGTCACTGTCGGATGGTGGGGATTGAACGTGGTAGAAGCGTATGTGGATTCTATGTTGAAAAACCGATGGGATATTGGTGAGGGAATGAGCTTTAAAATCTCCCCAACCTTGATGCCGACATATGGAGCTGCCAGCTCTTCGTTTATGTATGGTTATAATGTCACCCCTGGGGTGAAACTGACCATGAGTTTAAAGTAAAATAACCAGTTAATCATATGAAAATAGTTCTTCTTGGATACGGAAAAATGGGACAGCTGATTGAGAAATTTGCTGTTAAACGGGGACATGAGGTTTCTCTTATTGTGGACAAGGACAATCGGGATAGTATTACTGCAGCCGACTTGGCAGCACATGATATTGCTATTGACTTCAGTGAACCTGCTGCTGCTATTGGTAATATAAGCCTTTGTTTTGAGGCAGATTTACCGATCGTGGTTGGTACAACAGGGTGGTATGAGCATCTGGAAGATATAAAGGCAACCTGTTTAGAGGCCGAGCGTGCACTTTTGTACGGTTCTAATTTCAGTATCGGGGTCAATATTTTCTTCCATATCAATAAGCTATTGGCGAAAGCCATGAATCCGTACAAGCAATATGATGTACAGGTAGAAGAGATTCACCATATCCATAAGCTGGATGCACCGAGTGGTACGGCTATTACTATTGCAGAAGGAATTTTGGATGGGATCGATAGCAAGACAGGTTGGGTAAATGATGTTATCGGAGAAGGTGCAGAGCTTATCCCCAAACCAGAGGAACTCTTGATTGAAAGTCATCGTATTGAGGAAGTTCCGGGTACGCATACGGTATTGTATAGTTCGGAAGTCGACCAGATTGAGTTCAAACACACCGCGCATAGTCGTGCCGGTTTTGCTTTGGGCGCTGTTGTTGCCGCTGAATGGTTATTTGGTAAGAAAGGTTTCTATCAGGTGACAGAGATGTTTGACTTTGATAAGTAAGGGTAAGAGAAGAGAGAGCAAAGAAGAAAGACTAAGGAAGAGACAATAAATAGATGTTGGTTTGCCTATTGTAATATAAGGTTTACCGATGAAAAAGGGCGACTTACCTAAAAGTTAACAGGATATTGACGAGAGACGCTTATTTTTGAAATTACTTTTTAAATTTGACACATGTGGTATATTATTTTAGCAATATTTATTCTTGGTTCGCTATACGGACTATGGCTATTGTTTAAGAAGGCCGGTAAGCAGGGCTGGGAAGCAATTGTTCCTTTTTATAGGGAATATGTGATGGCACAACTAACTGCCCGTCCTACTTGGTGGGTGTTTCTTTTATTGGTACCGATTGTCAATATTTTTATCTTCTATGCGCTATATTTTGACTTACTGAAAAGTTTTGGTAAGCGTAGATTCTGGGAAACTGCTGTAGCAACATTGCTTCCATTTATCTATTTGCCATTATGGGGGAGAGATCCCAATGTGAAATATCTTGGACAATCGCATACCGAGGAATTTAAGAAAAAATATCCTTATCATAAATCGACTGCAAGGGAATGGGCAGATGCGATTATCTTCGCTACAGTAGCAGCGTCGCTTATTCGCGGTTTTCTTATTGAAGCTTATATGATTCCTACCGGCTCTATGGAGCGTCGTTTATTGATTGGGGATTTTCTCTTTGTCAGCAAATTGAACTATGGTCCACGTATTCCGATGACACCTTTGGCGTTCCCATTTGCACATCACACTATGCCCCTAACAGGTGGTAAGGCCTATTCGGAAATGATAAAGATTCCATATAAGCGTTTGCCGGGGTTTCAGGAAATCAAACGTAATGACGTCGTGGTGTTCAATTTTCCAATGGAGGCGGATGCACCGTATAACCGTCCTGTCGACAAACGTGAAAATTACATTAAGCGCGCAGTGGCTATTTCGGGAGATGTTGTTGAAATGAAAAAAGGGAAACTCTTTATCAATGGTGATTCGGGCTATGATTCGAATGATATACAACATGCCTACCTTATTTATACAGACGGTTCGGGATTGAATATACAGCGTTTAATAGAAAAGCGATTTGAATATGCAAAGGATCCGCAAACAGGTGTACCCCTTGCCGAGCCTTATTTGCTTTATGTGACGGAGGAAGAAATTGCTGAGGTGAAGCAATGGTCGAGCGTTCGAGAGGTTATTCCTTATAACAACGCAGGGTCAGCTTTTCCACACGATCAGGCCAGAAACTGGGATTTCCATAACTTTGGACCTTTACAAGTGCCCAAAGCTGGTGATGTTGTGACTCTAAATGCAGAGACTTTACCGATATATGCGCGTGTAATTACCGTGTATGAAGGCAATGCATTGGAGCAAAAACAAGATGGCATTTACATAAACGGGCAAAAGACAGATTCTTATACGGTAAAAATGAACTATTATTGGATGATGGGAGATAACCGGGATAACTCTTCTGACTCAAGGGAGTTTGGTTTTGTACCAGAAGACCATATTGTTGGTAAAGCGCTCTTTACGTGGATGAGTTGGGACGAAGATGGCACCTTCTTATCGAAGATTCGCTGGAATAGAATCTTTAAAGGAATTAAGTAGAAATAGTGAAGTTATTTTAGACTTCCGAAGTTTTTAAAACTTCGGAAGTCTTTTTATTTATCTCAATACGCATATCGCTTTTCGCAAATCTAATTACGCTTTCAATGCCGCTAAATACCGTTTAATGGTCTCTTCTAAACCAAGGTATAAGGCATCGGCTATAAGTGCATGTCCAATGCTGACCTCTAATAGCCCTGGGATATGCTCGTTGAAATATTTGAGGTTATTCAAGTCTAAATCGTGTCCTGCATTTAATCCTAACCCCACTTCCTGCGCTTTTTTAGCAGCTTTAAAATAAGACGCAATCGCCTTTTCACTATCAAAACCAAATTCCGTGGCATAAGCCTCCGTATATAATTCTACCCTATCCGTTCCTGTTTCAGCAGCAGCTTCCACCATATCCTCGTCGGGGTCTACAAAGATGGATACACGGATGTCTTGATCTTGAAAGCGCTTTACCATATCGCTTAAATAATCCCGATACTTTATGGTATCCCAACCGTGATTAGAGGTAATCTGCTGCAAGGAATCGGGAACCAATGTGACTTGGGTTGGTTTGTTGGCAAGAACCAATTCTACGAATTTGTCCTCTTCGCAGTTCCCTTCAATGTTGAACTCTGTCGTCAGCTCCGCTTTTAAATCATACACATCCTGATAACGGATATGTCTTTCGTCCGGACGAGGGTGTACCGTGATTCCTTGTGCCCCGAAGCGCTCACAGGCTAATGCCGCAGCTAATACATTGGGTACGTTTCCTCCGCGAGAGTTACGTAAGGTCGCTATTTTATTGATGTTTACCGATAGTTTTGTCATGACTTTTCCTTTCTATACAAATGTATCTTAAAAATAGGAAAGAAGGAAGTGTTTCAGATTTACAAAGTTTCCAGTTCTTCTGAACCAAAGGCTGAACCAGAGCTTTTTTAAGAGAAAAAAATAAACAAAAATAATTTATGAAAATAAATTCTTGCCGTATTTTTCATAAATTGCAGAGCATACATGGGCATATTTGATTTAGATATATTGAGTGGTTTTAGGCTGCTGGATGTTATTGACATCCTGCTGGTGGCTATTATTATTTATTATATCTACAGCCTGATTAAAGGTACTATAGCCGTTAATATCCTTTTGGGGGTAGGTTTGTTCTACGGTATCTATCTTGTCGTGAAGCAAATGGAGATGCGACTGCTGACCGAAATCTTTGGCGGCTTCATTTCTGTTGGTTCGATTGCTTTGATTGTCGTATTTCAGCAGGAAATCCGACGATTTTTGATTCATGTGGGGAAAAATGTATCCATTCGGCGTAAAAAGTTTTTATGGTCTATTTTTGGCAATAAGAAAACAACGCAAATCACTAATGGCGAACAGATAAGGCCTATTATCGATGCCTGCAGAAGCATGTCAAAATCAAAAACCGGAGCATTGCTGGTTTTTTCACGTTATTTTGATGAAGAATATTACCAATCCAGCGGGGTATATATCGATGCCCCTATCTCGAAACGCTTACTGGAAAGTATCTTTTTCAAGAATAGTCCCTTGCACGATGGCGCTGTTATTATTGTGGACTTTAGGATTATGACAGCAAGCAGTGTTCTTCCGCTTTCAGACAGCGAAGATTTGCCGCCACAGTTCGGACTTCGGCATCGGGCTGCTATCGGTGTGACCGAAGTATCGGAAGCTATTGCTGTGATTGTCTCGGAAGAAACAGGCGAAATTTCTCTGGCAAAAGATGGACATGTTAATATGAACCTCAGCCCTGAGGAATTGGAAAAAATATTGATGGAGGAGCTTTAACACTGTATTTACTTCAGTATCTTTTATTAATGTCCGAATTTTCTTTCTGATTTGTTTTGTTTTATTGAATGATTGCTTAAATTTATACCTACTATAACCACATTGTGCAGATGTCACCTTTTTTGTCATCCTGAGCCTGTCGAAGGATAGACATGTCGCTCTTCCTTCGCCATAGTCGAGGCACAGCGACAAGCTCAGAGTGACAATTAGGATACTTTTATTTCATAATGCACAATGAGGCTGTATAAACTTAAAACATATAGGCTATGCATTTTGATGAGCAAAACCCCTTGGATATTGTCTTGAATGACTTGTTTGAACATTACCGTCAGCATGTTTCGGATGTGTCAAAAATCACGAACAGTCTGTTAACGCAGGGTGTTATCTCTTCCCAAGAAGATATTGTGAACGATCATATTGCTTTTCGTACCCTGGGTGTGTCATATCTTGGTATCCAATCCTTTGAGAAGATTTTCTTGGCGTATGGTTATAGGAAGAAGGATTACTTTTATTTTGAAGGAAAAAAATTAGATGCGTATTGGTATGCACCACCAGCCCCACACTATCCGCGGATTTTTGTATCAGAATTGCGTGTCGAGGATTTGAGTGAGCAAGTGCAGGTCATCATCAAAAAATATACAGACCCAATTACTGCGGACCCTGTAGACGCTTTAGAACTGTCCAATGGAGAGGAGGTCGCTGCTTTTTTGCAAAAACCATTGTGGGATCTGCCTACATCGGAGGAGTATCAAACGCTGTTGGCAGAAAGTGAGTATGCTGCTTGGGTAATCTATAATCGTTATTATCTCAACCATTATACCATCAGTATCCACGAGCTTAAAGATGGCTATAATACGTTGGAAGAGTTCAACGCTTTCTTGGAAAGTATCGGCGTCAAACTCAATAACTCCGGAGGTAAGATAAAAACCAGTGCAGATGGTTTATTGCGTCAAAGCAGTACGGTATCGGCGTTGTATGATGCGCGTTTCTCCGATGGAAGAACACTGGAAATCGCGGGAAGTTATGTCGAGTTTGCTGAGCGTAGTCCATTGCCGCAGTTTAAGAATATGCCTAAGAAAGAATTGAAACCGGAACACCGTCGAGACGGCTTTGAAACCAATAATGCAGATAAGATTTTTGAAAGTACCTATACTTCGCAGATTAAGGGAAAGCAATAATAAACGATAGTATTAGGCATGGATGAGGCGTTGAAACAGTTGGCCGCGAGCCTGTCAGGGGAGTTTTTTATTGATAAAAAGATGCGCATCCTGTACGCTACTGATGCGTCTGCCTATAGGGAATTACCGTTGGCGGTCGCTTACCCGAAGACGGTCGAAGACATTCAGCAGCTTATTCAATTTGCTAGAGAACAACAGACTTCACTTATTCCCCGTACAGCAGGAACTTCACTTGCTGGGCAAGTTGTTGGACAAGGAATTGTGGTGGACGTGTCCAAACATTTTACCCAGATCTTAGAGCTGAATGAAAAGGAAAAGTGGGTGAAAGTTCAGCCGGGAGTTATTCGCGACGAATTGAATCGATACCTTAAACCCCATGGACTTTATTTTGGTCCCGAAACTTCTACCGCCAACCGGGCGATGATCGGAGGGATGGTGGGAAATAACTCCTGTGGTTCAAACTCGCTTATCTATAAAAGTACCCGTGAGCATACCCTGGAAATCGAAGCTATTTTGAGCGATGGCTCGTTGGTAACTTTCGGAGCATTGTCGTTTGCCGATTTTTGTGAAAAATGTGCGCTACCTACGCTGGAAGGTAAAATCTACAAGCATATTCGTACTTTGCTGAGCGACTATAATAATCAGGAAGAAATCCGTAGAGAATTTCCGAAACCATCTATTGAGCGGCGAAATACAGGCTATGCGGTGGATATGCTGCTGGCAATGGATCCGTTTACAGCAGGAGGTTCGCTCTTTAACTTTTGCTCGTTGCTTTGCGGTTCGGAAGGAACGCTAGCTTTTATCCAAAGTATTAAGCTGAATTTGGTGGATTTGCCACAACGCCCTTCGGGCTTGCTTTGTGTACATTTTCATACGGTCGATGAGGCGTTGCAGGCTAATCTTATTGCTTTGGCTCACCGACCTTTGGTTTCTGAACTCATGGATCATTATATTTTGGAATGTACCAAGAGCAACATGGAACAAAGGCGGAACAGGTTTTTTGTGGAGGGAGAGCCTGGAGCGATTCTCGTTATTGAATATGATGGTCAGGATGAAGCCGATATTAGGAGGTGTGTAGGGCTTGTTGAAGCTGATCTGCGGGCAAAGGAGCTTGGGTATGCTTTCCCTCTGGTATTGGGAACGGACAAAAAGCGGGTGTGGGATTTACGGAAAGCAGGACTTGGCTTGTTGAGCAATGTTCCCGGAGATGAAAAGCCTGCCGCAGTGATCGAAGATACCGCGGTCGCCGTGCAAGATTTGCCAGCCTATATTACGGAGTTCAACGAGATATTGCGTCGATATGGCATGTATTCGGTGCATTATGCCCACGCGGCAACGGGAGAACTGCATCTTCGGCCCATTATTAATTTAAAGACCAAAGAAGGCAATAAACAGTTTCGGACGATTGCCATAGAGATTGCCAAACTGGTCAAGAAATACCGAGGCTCATTGAGTGGCGAACATGGAGATGGACGTTTGCGCGGCGAATTTATCGCCATGATGGTAGGCGAGAAAAATTATCAACTGCTAAAAGAAATTAAAGATACTTGGGATCCGTTTGGAATATTTAATCCAGGGAAGATTGTGGATACGCCTCCGATGCATACCTCATTGCGGTATGAAGCAGGACGAACAGAACGTATTGTTCCTTCCGTATTTCGCTATACAGGGCAGAATATCCTGCAACATGCCGAGCAATGTAACGGTTCGGGCGATTGCCGTAAAACAGCATTAAGCGGAGGAACGATGTGCCCGTCATATATGGCCACCCGAAATGAGCAGGACACTACGCGAGCGAGAGCCAATATATTGCGGGAGATGCTGACCACTTCTACTAAGATGAATCCTTTTGATCACGATGAGATCAAAGAGGTTATGGATTTGTGTTTAAGCTGCAAAGGCTGCAAATCCGAATGTCCATCTAGTGTGGATATGGCTAAATTAAAAGCTGATTTTTTGCAGGCTTATTATGACAGCAACGGCGTGCCTTTCCGTTCATGGATGATTGGTCATGTAGATATTATGACGAAGTATGTGTCTACAGTTCCGCGGTTTTACAATTGGTTGATTTCTAATGGTGTAACCAGCCGTTGGATGAAATCTATCCTTGGTTTTGCACAAGAACGCCAAATACCCTATGTGGCAAAACAATCGCTACTCAAATGGTTTCGGAAACGTTCTTTGCCAAGCATCCTGTCGAAATCCAGAAAAACAGTTTATTTCTTTTTTGATGAATTTACCAACTATCAGGAAGTGGAGATAGGCAAACTTGCTATTTTGCTGTTGGAACGGTTGGGGTATCCTGTTCTGCATGTTCCCCATGCGAATAGTGGTAGAGCTTTATTCTCCAAGGGTTTTTTGAGAGAAGCCAAAAAGTTGGCAAACCAGAATGTTCAGACTTTCTCGGAATTGTTGGGAGAAGAAGCTTTGCTGGTTGCAGTGGAGCCTTCGACGATTTTGAGCTTTAGGGATGAATATGTGGATTTGGTAGATGAACAGCTTATCGACAAGGCGAAGCATGTTGCACGTTATGCATTGACGATAGAAGAGTTTTTACATCAGGAAATGCAATTCGGAAGAATCCAAAAAGAAGCTTTTGGCGATACTCCGCAGGATATTCTGCTGCATGGACATTGCCAGCAAAAAGCTTGGGGATTGCAGGAAATTGTGGCGGATGTCTTGCGTTTTCCCGCTGGGCATCAGGTTGAGATTATTCCTTCGGGCTGTTGCGGAATGGCTGGTTCTTTTGGCTATGAGAAGGAACATTACCCTGTTTCACAGGCTATTGGTGAGTTGGTACTTTACCCGGCAGTACGAGCAAAGAAGACGCAACAAATCGTGGCAGCGCCCGGCTCTTCCTGTAGGCATCAAATCCTCGAAGGTGTGGGAGAACTTGCCAAACATCCTGTGGAGATTCTGTATCTTGCACTGAGGAAAGGAGATCAGTAGTTTATGAATGTTTCTGGAACTGTCAAAAGATATAAAGAGTACCTCCTAGGATTGTTTTTTCCTCCGCTTTGTGTAGCATGTAAAACACCGCTTTTGCATCAAGAAAATACATTATGTGCCACCTGTCTGTTTCATCTGCCAATAAATGATCATCATCTTTTTGCTGTCAATGATGCCGTGAAGCGATTTTGGGGAAAGACGGACATAATTATGGCAGCATCGTATCTGTCGTTTACGAAATCGTCTTTGGTACAGACGATTGTGCATGATCTGAAATATAAAGGTAATCGTGCTGTAGGCTATTATCTTGGTGTGGCTTTTGGTAAAAAATTATTGGAATCTCCGTTTTTTAAAGAAGTTGAGCTGATTGTACCTATCCCTTTGCATAAGAAAAAGAAACAGCAACGAGGATATAATCAAAGCGCGGATATTGCGAAAGGGATTGCTGACGCAATGGGTTTGCCTATGGATAGCATGAGCCTGATTAGGGTTGTACATACGGAAAGCCAGACGAAAAAGCAGGGAATGGAGCGCTTTGATAATATGGAAAATGTGTTTACTTGTGCGAATCCAAAAACGTTGGAGGGGAAGCATATCCTGTTGGTGGACGATGTGCTGACAACAGGCGCTACAATGGCCTCCGCAGCAGAGATATTACAGAAAATGGCAGATTGCAAAATCTCCGTAGCAACGATAGCCATTGCTTAATGCTTATCGACTTCGCTGTTTACCACCATGGGCGGAAGGACATCCACAATCTTTCTTAAAAATGGAGCAAGAACTTAACGAAGCTAAGCTTGCCAAAATGATTAAGATATATGCAACTCTTTTTTTCATTCTAAATGTTTTTGTCCGCAGATATTGAACTTATTTCCTAAAAGCCTGCTAATAAGAAGCCCTGTTCTGATACAACAATAGGTAAGCAAAAAGCGCCATTCCAATACCTACTCCATCTGCAAAAATATCCCACCAGTCTGCCTGTCTGCCCAGTGAAAGGTAATATTGTATAGCTTCGCTGAGGAACGCCACAAAAATAGCAATAATTGCGGTGAGTATAATCGTTCTTATCTTGGAAACCCTGCGTTTAGATTGTATAGTTGCCCCGAAGAGGAGTAATACCGTAAAGACAAAGAAAAAACCACAATGCGCCATTTTATCAAACCCTTCAAAATAAGATGTGCTAGGTAGATCACTGGAAGGCATGCTCATCAGTACCAACATAAGGATACCCCAAAGAATAGCCCATGAATAGTTTAAAAGGTATTTCAACATGATTCTAAAGTCGGTTTTATTTATGAAGTTTCAAAGAAAATGTTCACAAACCTATATGGTTTCTATGTTTTTCTACTGAAATTTTAGGCCATAATTGTACCTGTTGGGTTTGTTTGTAAATTTTTAATAAAAATTATTTCGCTTATAATCAGGTAGTTATGTTTATTTTTTTAATTTTTATAGTACTATGTATTGCATAGTACAGTATTAAACATATATCTTTGTATTGTTATGATAGCTGAAAATACACAAATCCAAATGAGGAAGGGGATACTGGAATACTGTATCCTTTCTATAATTTCCCGAGGGGAAATCTATGCCTCAGATATTATCAGCGAGTTGAAAAAGGCACAATTGCTGGTGGTGGAGGGGACATTATACCCGCTACTGACCAGATTAAAGAATAACGGACTCTTGAGCTATAACTGGAAAGAGTCCACTTCGGGGCCTCCTCGTAAATATTATCAGATTACAGACGAAGGGCGTCAAGTTTTGGAGCAACTGGACGTCACTTGGCGCGAACTGGTTTTCGCCGTGGAGACCTCTTTGGAAGGAAGAAATTAACGGAGACGTAAACATACAAAGCAAAACAAAGTCATGAACAAGACCATTATTATAAACATAAACAGCATTGTTTTTCACATTGAGGAGGATGCGTACGAGACGCTTCGGTCCTATATGATCGAAATCAAAAAGCACTTTGGGAATACTTCAGAGAGCAAGGAAATCCTGGAAGATATTGAGAACCGTATTGCTGAGATGTTCAGCGAGCGTATCGAGACAGGTAGAAAAGAAGTCATCAATTTAGAAGATGTGCAACAGGTTATCACGCAGATGGGGCGTGTTAGCGATTTCGAAGAAAGTGAGGAGAGTGCAGGCGAGAGCTATCAGCAATCAGAGAAAGAGGAGCAGCCTACAGATACGCATTTCGGCAAAAAGCTGATGCGTGACCCTGACGATAAAATTTTGGGTGGGGTTTGTAGTGGCTTGGCACATTATTTTGCTATGGATCCGCGGTGGATTCGTATTCTGTTGGTGCTTTTTGTATTGATTGGTGGATCCGGTTTTTTGGTGTATGCCGTATTGTGGATTGTGATGCCGGAGGCTACAACCCGTGCTGATAAAATGGCGATGCGTGGTGAAGCCCCGAATTTGCAGAACTTTAAAAGATCTTTCGATGAGGAAGCAAAGGGTTTTTCAGATAGCCTTTCGGGTGCGGGTGAACAAATCAGCAGAGGCGCACGTAAGGCAGGAACTGTCTTGGGAGGCTGTCTAGGTCTGATTGGCAAGTTGATCGCTTGGTTGATGCTGATTAATACTGGATTGAGTATTTTAGGACTTTTTATCTTCTATGTGTTCAACCTGATGAACCTGTTCGGTTTAGAAAACCCGATGTTCTTTCCGCCATTAGAAGTATTGACGAATGACGAAGCGCTTATAGCGTTGACCTTTGGCTTCCTCGCGATAATTATCCCATTTTTGGCTCTGTTCTTCCTGCTGGTGCGCATCTTGTTCAAAACCGACAAGATGAACAATTATGCGGCATTGACGATGTTTGCTGTTTGGATAGTTTCTGTTATTGGTGTTATTTACTATTGTGTTTATGCTGCGCAGGATTTCCGAGAAGAGAGCAAAATCAATGTACAGAAAAATATTAGCAAACAGGAGGTGTACTACTTTACGGAGAAGGATGTGCGTATTTTAGATGCAAACGAGAAGGATTCTTTGAAATCAAAATTTAATATACAATTCGATGGTCAGGATTTTAGAAAATACCTACATGGTAATATCGGTATTCAATTTGAAAGTTTGGATTCTTTAGCACAGCCATATATCCAGTATAATTATTCGGCAAAAGGCAGAACCTATAACCTGGCTGCTGAACGTGCTGGTAATATTTTGTATGAAGCTGTACAAGAAGGAAACACAATTTTATTTCCAAGTCATTTTATTTTAAAAAATAATCCTTTGGAACGCGACCAATCCGTACGTTCTATCGTCTTCTTACCAGTCGGGTCTAAAGTTGTACTACATCGAGAGATTGAACATAAGCTGAGGGATATTTCTTATTATGATTGCTGGGTGAATTATCCGGATAACCATCAGCAAAAGTACACAGAGTGGGTAATGACAAAAACAGGTCTTGTATGTACAAAACAGGCTCCCGTAGAAAAAGAACAAGAAGAAAATGTAGAAGAGGTGAAAGCAACTAAAGAAGAAATTAAGCAAGACTCCGTTATCCGCATAGACGGTTCAAATTTGACTATTGAAGTAAAGGATAAGAAGGTCGAGATTAATACAAAGGAAGACTAAAAACAGATTAACACAACTATTTATATTTCATCTGGAGCTGTCTTGAAATGATGGATAACATCTTTTCGGATAGCTCCCGGGAAATCTTTTGACTAAAAACTATGAAAAAAATCTACCATTATTTATCCGTAACCTTATGTTTTCTATGGGTTACGATGAGCAGTTTTGCACAACAACATGATGTGACAGGGAAAATTGTTTCCGAAGATAATAACCCAATTGAAGGAGCTTCTGTTTACCTTTTAACTGCTAAATCCGAAGCGTTGATGAAAACGACACTTACAGATGAATCGGGGGGCTATACATTCAAAAATGTACCGCACGGCGAATTTATTGTACAAGTAACTTCCGTAGGCTTTCAATTATATAAATCCACGACTTTCTCATTGAACGATCAGGCCGTTAAAATGGATGCTATCATACTGAAACCAGAAGCCAAAACTATTGCAGAAGTAGCGGTGGAAGGGCGTGTACCTTTGGTTCAGCAGCGGGATGGAAAGTTGGTGCTTAATGTCGAAAATTCTACATTGGCAGCAGGGAATACAGCTTTTGAGGTGGTGCAACGGGCACCAGGTGTTAGCGTAGATAAAGACGAAAACCTACAGCTTATGGGGCAGGCAGGAATTAACGTGACCATTGATGGCCGCCAAACCTATATGTCGGGCGAGCAATTGACAGCATTATTAAAGTCCATGAATGGCGACCAAATAAAGAGCATTGAGGTGAGTACAACCCGGTCTGCAAAAGACGATGCTGAAGGAACGGTAGGCTCCATTAACATTGTGCTAAAGAAAAATCGTTTAGAAGGTTTTAACGGAACTTTTCAAGCCAGCGCGGGTTATGGTCGTCATGCAAGAGGCAACAGCTCATTGAACTTGAATTACAAAAAGGAGAATACGACAGTTTTTGGCTCTTATGGATTTACAAGGAATAAGAATCAGTATGATATTGATATTGAGCGTGTTATTCCTGCGGTGGAAGGCGACCGTGTTTTTAATCAGGATGCTACCATGAAAGAGCTTGATAAAACCCATAATTATAGGATTGGTGTGGAGCAGAAAACTTCTGATAGGAATACGATGGTGTTGCAGTTTTCAGGGATTAATGAAGTGGAAGATTCTGAGAACAGTAGTATTACGAATATCGGTTCCAGTTTACAATCCGTGGACTCAATCTTACATTCCAACTCCTTGCAGGACAGGCCGTTTAACCGCTATTCCTTGAACTTTAACAACGAATTAAAAGTAGATACACTTGGTGGAAAACTGGTTTTGGATTTGGATTGGAGTGCATTCCGTACCGATGCGGACAACCATTATGAGTACCGTACATATTTACCTGACGGCTCGTTAAAATATGATCCGGAACTGGAGTGGACGGGCACACCTGTGAAAATAGATATTTATGTCGGAAAACTGGACTTTACTAAGACTATCGGGAAGGCAAAATTTGAGTCCGGGCTGAAATACAGCAATGTAAAATCGGATAACGACCTGCAATTTGAGCATTTTGTCAACGGGCAATGGCAGGATTATGCCGGCCGGCCAAACCACTTTGTTTACACGGAACAAATCAGCGCAGGTTACATAGACTATAGCCAGGCATTTGGTAAAATGAGTGTGAAGTTGGGCTTGCGTGGAGAATATACGGTTTCAGATGGTCATTCCATTACGTTGGATAGCCGAGTGAAAAGGGATTACTTCGACATTTTCCCATCGGCAAATGTGGGTTATACTGTAAATGAGAACCATGTGCTATCGCTGAGTTATGCAAGAAAGGTGTCCAGACCAAATTACCGCTTTTTAAATCCTTTTGAGTACTTTATTGATAAATTCACTTCGCAGCGTGGTAATCCTTATCTGAATCCGCAATATACGAACGGCATTACATTGAACTATACCGCCTTTAAGATGTTTAACTTCACTTTGGGAACGGATATTAGTAGGGATGCTATCGTGGAGAGCCTTGATCAGGATTCGGTGTCGGGTAAAGCCTGGGTGACACGGGATAACCTTGGGGAATCGACCACATCGTATCTGAATATCAATGCACCATTCCGGATAGGCAAGTTCTGGACGATGAACAATAATTTGACAACAATTTATATGACATTCAAAGGGCCGATAGCGGGTTCTTATATCAATGATGGTTCTGTGTTTTTCCAAGGAAGAAGTATGAACAACTTTAGAATATCCCCCGCTTTCTCAGCGGAGATGTCCGTTAACTACAGCAGTCCATTTCTGTACAATGTATACAGGATACATGCGCGCTGGGGGATGGATTTAGGGGTGAATTATAACTTCAAGGAAGGACGGCATTCTTTGAAATTAGCTGGTACGGATATTTTCAGAACCCAGAAAAACAATCTATCAACGGATTTTGCTTCATACAATGCGAAGATTCGTCAATATCATGATAGTCGTTCTATTCGTCTGACCTATACATACAAATTCGGTAACCTCAAACAGCAGATGAGAAGAAATGGTGGCGACTCGGAAGAGAAAAGCCGGGCCATGTAAGGAATATGTTTTGTTTATATGTTTAGTTTTTACCGCAGGAGGAATTTCTGCGGTATTTTTTTATCTTGTGGGGAAGAAAATATAGAGTTTTTTGATATGGCATTGAGAAGTATAGTTGTTTTTTGTGCATCCAGCTTGGGTAGTAAACAAGTGTTCAGTGAAGAGGCAACACACGTAGGCCGGACATTTGCTGTTCGAGGCATTACGCTGGTGTATGGGGGTGGTAAAGTAGGATTGATGGGGGCCGTGGCGAATGGAGCTTTAGAAGCCGGAGGAAAGGTTGTCGGTATTATTCCGCACTTCCTCAATTCTAAAGAAAGGGAGCATAATGGTGTTACGGAGCTAATAACCGTAGAGAGTATGCACGACAGGAAGAGAATCATGAATGAACGAAGTGACGGCATCATCGCACTGCCAGGTGGTTTTGGTACAATGGAGGAGTTGTTCGAGATGATTACTTGGGCGCAGTTAGGTCTGCACCAAAAGCCTGTTGGTCTGTTAAATACAGATGGCTTTTACGACCATCTCTTGGCTTTTATAGACAATATGGTGGAATCGGAACTGTTGAAAAAGGGAAACCGCGAGATGTTGCTTGTCGCGGATACCATTGAAGAGCTTCTGGAAAAAATGGAGAATTATAAAGCGCCTGATGTTCCAAAGTGGATACAGGAAGAGGAAATTTAATGATTCAGCGGTTTAAACCGCTGAATCATTAAAAGGGAAATAATTTTTCGCGTTATGGTAACAGATGTCTGCAATCATACTACCGATCCACGGAATATCGTTGGGTATTAAACCTTTCTGTATGTCTTCAGCAAAAATGTTGCAGAGCAATCTTCGGAAATACTCATGTCTTGGAAAAGATAGAAAACTGCGGGAATCCGTTAACATCCCTATAAATCGACTGATTAGACCGATGTTGGATAATGCGTTGATTTGTTTGGTCATGCCATCGAGTTGGTCGTGAAACCACCAAGCTGAACCAAATTGTATCTTGCCGACTACAGAACCATCGTTAAAGTTCCCGGTCATAGCCGCAAAAAGGTCGTTGTCTACGGCATTGAGGTTATAAAGAATAGTCTTCGCCAATTTATTTTCTTTATCCAGCCGATCCAGAAACCTTACTAAGGCTTCTCCTTGCTTGAAGTCTCCAATACTATCCCAACCCGTGTCAGCACCTAATTCGTTGAACTTTCTGGAGTTGGTATTACGGAAAGCCCCTACATGATACTGCTGTACCCAGCCTTTTTCATGATCCCATTCCGCAAAATAGACCAACATGGCCGATTTGAATTTATTGCATTCCTCGGTTGTGATGAGCTCCTGTTTCCGTATTTTCTGAAATATCTGCGCGACTTCGTCTTCTGTATAATCATCAGCATAGAGATGGGACAATCCGTGGTCGGACACACAGCAACCTTGCGTGGCAAAAAAATCATGACGTGCTTTCAATGCGTCGAGGTATGTTTGGAAATCCGATATTTCCCGATTGGAGACTTCCGCCAGCTTATCGATATACGTATTAAAGACCTGCGGTTGTTCTGTCTGCATCGCTTTGTCCGGGCGGAAAGCTGGAAACATCTGGAAACTACTTTGTTCTTGGGCAAAAGTCTGGTGATGGATTAAGCTGTCAATGGGATCATCTGTTGTACATATCACTTTAACATTCATCTGCTGAAGTAAGTCCCTTGTGCTGTGCGTCTCCGCCTGCAATTGTGCAGAGGCTTGCTCGTAGATGTTTTCTGCGGTTTTGGGCGACAACAATTCCGTTATGCCAAAATAACGTTGCAATTCTAAATGTGTCCAATGATACAGTGGATTGCGAACAGTATAGGGAACCGTTTCTGCCCATTTCAGAAACTTTTCTTTGTCCGAAGCCTGTCCCGTGATATAATGCTCATCTATGCCATTTGCGCGCATAGCCCGCCATTTGTAATGGTCGCCATATAACCAGGCTTGAGTGAGATTCTCAAACTTTTTATTTTCTGCTACTTCCTGAGGGGATAAATGGTTGTGATAATCGATAATTGGTTGAGATTTGGCATAATTATGAAACAAATCTTCTGCTATATCGTTATGTAATAAAAAGTTATCGTCTAAAAAATTCTGCATGTTTTGTGGAAACGTCGTTTTAATTTGTTTAAAAATTGGAAATTTTATTAATAAATGCCGTATCTTAAACCATATTTTTTTACGAAAACGATTGTCGGGGACGATTTTAATTGAAGGTTTTTAGCAGATTTATTATGAAGAAATTAGTACTTGCCTGCGTTGCTTCTTTGTTGAGCGCATCGCTTTTTGCACAGAAACAACTTGCCCCGCTATGGGAAACAAAGGATTTACCAACGCCTGAATCTGTTCTTTATTCGGGTTCTAACAACGTATTGTACGTGTCATTAATTGATGGAGATGGGAGTGCGAAAGACGGGAAAGGTGGTGTAGCTCTATTGAATCCGGACGGAAGCATAAAAGATAAGGAGTGGGTAACTGAACTGGATGCGCCTAAGGGATTGGCATTATACAAGGATTTGTTGTACGTAGCGGACATTACCAAAATGGTGGTGATTGACATCATCACCGGGAATGTTATCAATGAAATTGAAGTTCCGGGATCGACTTTCCTAAATGATGTAACTGTGGATGACAACGGCGTGGTTTATGTTTCGGACACGCGGGAAAACAAAATATATACATTGCGCAATGACCAGCCACAACTGTTTCTTGACAACACCACTGCCGTCAATGGGCTGAAGTTTGTCGATGGTTTCCTGTATGCTTTAGTTGGTCCGGAATTGTGGAAAATTGATGCTCAAAAGAACCATACGGTAATTGCCAAAGGTTTTGAACTGGGTGGGGATGGATTGGAACCTGTCGGAAATGGTGATTTTCTGGTGACCTGCTGGGGCGGTTTGGTGTATTATGTGAAAGCTAATGGCGAGTTTGAAAAGCTGTTAGATGTTCGAGGTAAGATGAATACGGCAGATTTAGGTTATGACGCGAAGACGAAAAAAGTTTATATCCCGACTTTTAATAACAATAGTGTAAAGGCTTTTCAATTGAAGTGATAAATCTGTTGAAGACTTCCGAAGTTTCACTTTGAATTGTGGATAATGTGACATTTGGGATCTGGGTTTTCAGAAACTTCGGAAGTCTACTATATCTGATTACAGGCAACTATCAATTTCCCATATCCATCCTCTAATCTGACCACTTATTACTACTTTTGCGTTATGCATATTGATGAGCTTTACAGACTGTACCGACAATACCCTAGGGTTTGTACCGATACCCGGAATATTCTTCCTGACAGTATTTTCTTTGCTTTAAAAGGCGAACGGTTTAACGCGAATACTTTTGCGGAAGAGGCTTTGTCTTTGGGGGCAAGATATGTCGTTATTGACGAAGCGCAATACCAGAAGGATGAACGTTATATCCTGGTGGACGATGTGTTGCAGGCATTACAGCAACTGGCGAATCATCACCGCAAGCAATTGCATATTCCGTTTATAGGTGTAACCGGGACGAATGGTAAGACAACCACAAAAGAGCTGTTGTACGCGGTGCTGTCGCAGAAGTTCCGTGTATTAGCTACAAAAGGAAATCTCAACAATCATATAGGCGTGCCGTTGACCTTGCTGTCTATTAGCGAGGATGTAGAAGCGGCGATTATCGAAATGGGAGCAAACCATCCTGAAGAAATTGCTTTTTTATGTGGTTTGGCAGAACCTACACACGGTTTGATTACCAATGTGGGAAAAGCACATCTGGAAGGTTTTGGTTCTTTTGAAGGCGTGAAAAAGACCAAAGGCGAGCTATATGATTACTTGAAATCGCATGATGGTGTTCTATTTTTGCAGGCGGATAATGCTCACCTGGTTGAAATGGAGCAAGCACGTGGGGTAAATAAGGTCGTGCGGTATGGTTTTTCGGAAGGTAATGATATTATCGGCAGACTGGAGATCGCTAATCCCTTTCTAACTGTTTCCTGGCATAAAAATGGAGGAACGGATTATAAGATTACGACACATCTTACCGGTTCGTATAATACGGAAAATATATTAGCGGCTGTGGCGGTAGGAGATTATTTTGGATTGACAGCAACGGAGATTAATGCCGGAGTAGAAGGCTATGTCCCGACAAACAACCGCTCACAGATTACGAAAACTGCGGACAATACTGTTATTGCCGATTACTACAATGCGAACGCTAGCAGTATGGCCGCGGCATTGGATAATATAGCCGTGATCGCAGGGAATAAGAAAGTGATTATCCTCGGTGATATGTTTGAGATGGGGGAAGAGTCCACCGAAGAGCATCGTAAAGTCATTGAGAAGGCTTTATCGTTGGGTGTAGACCGAGTTATCTTTGTCGGAAAGGCTTTTTATGCACAGCGTAATGATGCGGCACAATTCTATGAAACAACAGAAGAAGCGAAGACGGCTTTGATTGAGAAACCCTTAAAGGGCTGTATGGTTCTGCTGAAAGCTTCGCGAGGGATGGCTTTTGAGAAGTTGATGGAGGTGTTGTAAAAAGATGGGGCATTTTAATTAAAATGCCCCATCTTTTTAGAGTTTTATATGTGAACTATCCAATGATAATTCTGTTTCTTTATTGATAAGGTGGGCGATACTTGTATCATTGAGTATTTGCAACATTGCGTTACGGACTTCTACAAAAGTATCGCGAATACCACAGGCGCCTTCTTCAATACACTCTTCGCAAGAACGGTAGAAATTCAAACTCACACAGGGCAACAAGGCAATCGGCCCATCAATTAAACGCATTACCTGCGAAAGAAAGATATCTTCCGGAGCTTTGTTTAGACTATAACCTCCACCTGCCCCTTTTTTGGAGTAGAGCATGCCGGCATTTCGCATTTCCAGAAGAATTTGCTCTAAGAATTTTTTAGGAATACGTTCCTCTTCGGCAATCTTTACGATCTGCATAGGTTCTTTGCCGTAGTTGCGACCTAAAACCATCAGTGCCTTAATGGCGTACTTTGTCTTCTTAGAAAGCATAGTTTATCCTTTTTGTTAATTTGTGCTCTTCCTGCAAAGATACGCAATTTACGCCTATTGTCCTAAGACCTCTACGATGGGCTTCCCAATGCTTCCGTTTGGTTCTGCGATATGTAGCAAAGCGGCGATAGTAGGGGCAATATCCGTGATATGTGTCTCCTTGTTGGTAACGCCATGTTGTACACCCCAGCCCATAAACACTAAAGGTATATGCGAGTCATAAGGCGTCCAGGTCCCGTGGGTTGTTCCCGTGGAACGTGGTGTGCCATCGTACCATTGTGGTTCGGTTATGACTTGTATAGCGCCGCTGTTTTTACGGTTATAGCCGTTAATGATTTTTTCGCGTATAGGTAGCGGTAGCATCATGTTTTCTCCGCTTTCTACGTCCACTACATAAGCTACACCTTCTGCATCTTTAAGCTGTTTGATGATTTCTTTTTTAATTTTTCCCTCGTCTAGCTGTGCGGCTTCAATAGCGTCATAATTGAGATGCACTTGATAGTTCATCAGGCTACGGACTAATTTTTCATGTCCAAATTTTTCGGCTAAATGTTCATTTAACTCACGTAGGTGCTGGCGGGCAAAGAAATAGCCACCATTTCCTCGCTGATCCATATAAAAGCGTGGGTTAAAGGATGCAGCATGGTCAGCAGTTAAGAAGAAGGTATAGTTGCCCTTGCCTACAGTTTTATCCAAATAGTTCAGCATTTCTGCCAACTCCTGATCTAGTCGTAGATAGATGTCTTCAATCTCCACAGAGGAAAGAGAGTAACGATGCCCAACATAATCTGTCGCCGATAGGCTCACACATAGAAAATCCGTAGCTCCCGTCGGGTTGTGCCCTAATTTTTCGTTCTGTATGGCTGCTTTGGCTAAGTCTAATGTCAGGGTATTGCCTGCGGGTGTTGTTTTAATTAATTCATAACCGGCATCTTTCATGAGTTCGGATGTTTTGCGAGGCAGTGTGGGGGTCTCTTCTCCAGCCCATTTCCCTTCATAGTCGTTGTCATCGGCAATACTATTTTTATAGGTGCCAATAGGATAAAGTGGGGGCCAATCTTGTTTCAAGTATTTATCGGCCAGTTTCTGGCTGTTAAAATCATTTACCCATTTTGGAAGCTCCTCCATATAATAAGTGGAACTTATCCAATTGCCGGATTTGCTTTCAAACCAATAGGCTGCGTCGGCAAAATGTCCTGCGGGAAGGATACCCCCGCGATCTTTGATGGCAATACCAATAACTTTGGATTGAAAATTCGTTGCCAATTTTAGCTCATCCGTAACGGTCGATGCCAAAAGGTTTCTCGGGGATTGCTTTCCTTCGGTCTCGGATGTACCTACACCGTTTACATAATCATCCTGTGTGCAGTACATGGCTTGCCCAGTCTTTTGGATAATCCAGTCGTTACTGGCGATACCGTGTATGGATGGTACAGAACCTGTATAAACGGAACTATGCCCGATTGCCGTGAAGGTAGGGACATAGTTGATGACGTTATTTTCGCAGGAAAAACCTTCGTTTAGCAAACGGTTAAAGCCATCTGCTCCATAACGGTCGGCAAAACGATAAAGATAGTCCCAACGCATTTGGTCGACCATTAGACCAACGACCAATTTTGGTCGTGCAGGTTGGGCGGACGCAGAAAGGAACAACCCAACACCCAACAAACCGGATATAAATGATTTCCACATGAGATTTTTGTTTAAGTTTGAGAAGTTAAATGTAAGTGATTTTTCAGAAACTTTCCTGTATAAGATTCGTTACATTCAGCCAATTTTTCTGGTGTGCCTTCAAAAACAACCACTCCGCCGTTATTCCCCCCTTCTGGACCAATATCGATTACCCAATCGGCTGATTTAATCATTTCCATGTTGTGCTCGATAACCAAAATGCTGTTGTCCAATGCAATCAATGCATCAAATGCTTTAAGAAGCTTCTGGATATCGTGAAAATGTAGCCCTGTTGTAGGCTCATCAAAAATGAATAACGTTTTTTTGCTGTTATTGCCTTTGATAAGGAAAGATGCCAACTTAATCCGTTGTGCTTCTCCGCCCGAGAGGGTGCTGGAGGGTTGTCCGAGTTTCACATAGCCTAATCCTACATCCTGTAAAGGTTTGATTTTAGCCAATATCTTCGGTTGATCCTCAAAGAATAATATAGCTTCATCAACACTCATGTCCAGAATGTCCGATACAGACTTTTCTTTATAGACGACGTCAAGCACATGTTGTTTAAATCGCTTGCCGCCACAGGCTTCACATGGCAGCACAATGTCAGCCATAAATTGCATTTCTATCTTGACCTCGCCATCACCTTGGCAGACATCGCAACGCCCCCCTTCCACATTGAATGAGAAGGCTGCAGGCTTAAGCCCCCCAGCCTTAGCGGCAGGGAGAGCCGCATATACAGCACGGATTTCGTCCCAGCCTTTGACATAAGTCACCGGATTGGAACGCGAAGAACGACCTATTGGGTTTTGATCCACTAATTCCACTTGTTCCACGCGGTTTACATCGCCTTCCAGCGCATCAAATATACCTGTTTGCTCTCCTGTATAATTACCAATGGCTTTCTGTATGGCTGGATATAAAATACGTTTAACCAAGGAGGTTTTTCCCGAGCCGGAGACACCTGAGACAACGGTGAAAACATTTAGGGGGAAGGTCACATCGATGCCTTTCAAGTTGTTTTCCCGGGCCCCTTTTATCTTTAGGCTGTCTGTCCATTTTCTGCGAGAGAAAGGAACAGGAATTGTCAAATCGCCGTTAAGATATTTGCCTGTCAGGCTTTTTTCATCTTGCAGGATTTCCTGATACGTACCTGCAAATACTAGCTCGCCACCGTTAATTCCAGCCTCAGGACCAATATCAACAAGATAATCCGCGGCTTCCATCATCTCTTGCTCATGTTCCACAACGATAACGGTATTTCCTATATCTCGAAGAGATTTCAAAACACCAATCAAGCGCTGTGTATCGCGTGGATGTAAACCTATACTGGGTTCGTCCAGTACGTAGATAGAGCCTACAAGCGAACTGCCCAAGGACGTGGCTAAATTGATGCGTTGGGATTCTCCTCCCGAAAGCGTATTGCTCAATCGGTTCAATGTGAGATAGCTCAATCCAACATCGCACAAGAATTGTATGCGACTCACGATTTCGGCTAGTAGTCTTTTCGCGATGCGTTGTTCGCTTTCTGTTAAGCTAAGCTGTTGAAAAAATGCTAAGGCCTCCTGCAGGGGGAGTAGCACAATATCGGTAATGGATTGACCATTGATTTTTACGTACGAAGCATCTTTTCGTAGTCGGGAACCTTTACAGTCTGGGCAATATGTTTTTCCGCGATACCGGGACAACATAACCCGATACTGGATTTTATAAGTTTGTTGCTCTAAATCTTCAAAAAAAGCATTTAAGCCTCCGAAATAAGAGTTGCCTGTCCAAAGCAGCTCCTGTTGAGCAGGTGTGAGATCGCCATACGCCCGATGGATGGGAAAATCAAACTTAAGTGCATTTTTCACCAAACGATCTAACCACATCCCCATTTTTTCACCACGCCAAGGAGCTATGGCTCCATCGTATACAGATTTGCTTTTGTCTGGAATGACCAAGTCTCGGTCTATGCCGATAACCTTGCCATAGCCTTCACAGCGTTTACATGCGCCATAAGGATTGTTGAAACTGAAAAAATTGGGTGTAGGTTCTTCGAAGGTGATGCCGTCCAATTCAAATTTATCAGAATAGTGGTGGCGTTCGCCGTCGATGTCCACATAGCAGCTTCCTTTTCCCTCAAACAAAGCTGTTTGTAAAGAGTCGGCGATACGGCTTAGGGTGTCATCTTCCTTATCCAAACGGATGCGGTCTACAACGATTTCTACTTCACCTGTTTTGAAGTCTTTGTTCTTGATGGAAGTATCTTCAATGATGCTCTCTATTTTCTGTATTTTGCCCTCAAATGAGATCCTTACAAAACCCTTTTGCAGTAAAATAGATAACTCTTCCTTTAGCTTACGGCCGTTTAAAGGTGTAAGTTCGGCGAAAATGGTGATGGTTGTATCTTCGGGATAGTTGCTGAGTTCGTCCACAATGGAAGACACGGAATCTTTGGTGACCTCTTTACCGGATATAGGAGAAATAGTTTTGCCGATACGGGCAAAAAGCAGTTTTAAATAATCGTATATTTCCGTTGAAGTTCCTACCGTAGAACGAGGGTTTGAAGTGATCACTTTTTGTTCAATGGCAATCGCGGGGGCGATGCCTTTGATATAGTCGACCTCGGGTTTGTTCATCCTGCCCATAAACTGGCGGGCGTAAGAAGACAAACTTTCGACATAGCGTCGCTGCCCTTCGGCATATAGGGTGTCAAACGCCAAAGAAGATTTTCCGGAACCGGACATCCCTGTAATGACGATCAACTTGTTTTTAGGGATGTCCACGTCAATATTTTTAAGGTTATTGACCAGTGCCCCCTTAATCTGAATATATGATTTCGCGTTTACCGCAGATTTTTTTGACATAGCTTACAAAGGTACGGAAATATTCACGCTTATTATTTCATTCGACTTATCTTGTTCAGGATAAAAGTGTTTGGGGGGGGTATAAGAATATGATGTTAGGATAGACGGAGAGCTTGAGCGACAACGCCTACCTCACTTTCTCCACTGTAAAAACAATAGTCTCATAATTGTCCTTTTCATAGAGTATACCTACCCGATTCTTTTTCATCAATACGATGTCAGAATAGGCCGCATAAGCACCTTTATAACCGTCTGGTGCTTTGGCAATGGTCTTGTTGTAATACCAGGTCTTTCCTTTATCCTTAGAAAGGCGAAGTGTCAGATTATCTCTGTTTTTCTCGTCGGAGGCATTACAGACCGCAAGGATATATTTTTTGCCTTTTTTCCATGAGAGCGTGCTTCCCTGATTAATAGGGTCGGGGAGATTCCTATCGTAGAAAGTTGTGTCCCAGGTTGCGCCACCATCGCTGGAATAGCTAACGATGCGGTTGCGGACATTGCCTTGCTGGTTGCGGGTGTTCATGTACAGTTCTGTGTCGGAGATCTGGGCAGCCATAGTTTCGTTTCCTCCCTCGAAAGTAATCTTATCAGATAGATGGAAGCTCTGGCCATGATTGTCCGAATAGTAGGCGTGGGCAAAATAATCCTTGCCCGCCTCTTTGGGATTGCCAGAGGAGTGATTGGCAGGAATATATAGACGGCCTTTGTACTTTCCCGAATCAAATTGCAAGGCATGCCCGGGTGTATTGGCATAAGCACGCCAATCTTCGGCAAATGTGTAGGTCGGGTCAGATGCTGGTTGGTTAGGTCGGTGAACCTGTGCTGTGATGTTTATCGGTTCCGACCAGGTATTCGCACCGTCTGTCGATGTGATATACCATACTTCGCGTAATCCCTTTCCTGCTCTGACCTCGTGTTCATGATCATTACCGGTGTTGTAAAACAGGAAGATACGTCCCTGTGGGTATTTTGGGTCCAATAGATCAACCACCGGAGCAGCATTACCAGCTTGTAGTTGGTCATAATCTGCAGCGATTTGTAGTTTCCCCCATGTCTTGCCTTTGTCTTTGCTAATTTTGTAAACAAGATCCACATTGCCATAATCTCCCGCATGGTCTACGCGTCCTTCGGCAAAGGCGATAAGTTCACCCGCCTTGTTTTTGATAATGGCTGGGATGCGGTAACTGGCATAGCCATCATCGCCTGACTTGAATACAGTTACTTCTTGTGCGTGTAACAGTAGTGATGTTATTACGGTAATAAATAGAAGTAATTTTTTCATCTTGTACAGTTTTGGTTATATAGATATCTCCATGCACTTGAGGTATATGCTATAATATCTGAGGCAATCAGACTGTGTGGATGTATTTGTTGAATAGCCAAATCTCCAGCTAAACCATGGAGAAAAACGCCAAGTATAGTAGCCTGTTCGGGCGTATATTTTTGCGCTAATAAAGAGGTGAGTATCCCAGTGAGTGTATCGCCACTGCCAGCTGTTGCCATCCCCCAATTTCCGGTAGAATTGAAGTAAATATCTCCGTGAGGTAATACAATTGCACTATTTGCTCCTTTTATAAGAACGATGGACTTATATTTTGAAGCGAATACTCTTACCTTCTGCAATTTGTTAAAATCATCAGTCCATGGGCCAATCAACCTTTCCAGTTCTTTGGGATGTGGCGTTAGTATGCTTCCCTCAGGTAATAGTGTTAACCAGTCGGGGTGGAAAGAGAGTATATTGAGTGCATCAGCATCTAAAACCAAACTAGGCTTATTAATCAGTTGACCGATACTTGCTAACAGGCTATGTAAAAAGCCCTGGGCTTCGATGGACGTACCCATACCGATGCCTACACCGAGGGCCGTATAAGTCGAAAGGTTCTCAGGTGGGATAGATAGTGTTCGCTCTTTGTCATCGGTCATGAGCATTGCCTCAGGGAACGCTGTTTGCAGTACAGTATAACCACAACGGGGAATATAACAGGAGACGAGTCCACAACCGGCGCGAAGGGCTGCTTTGCTGCTCAATACCATAGCCCCCATCTTACCAAAACTACCTCCAAGAATTAAAGCATGTCCAAAAGTTCCCTTATGGGAAAAGTGTGATGGTTTGCGAATGCTCTGCTTTACATAATCGATTGTGATATAGTGGTAGCTGCTATGTTGTTGTGCTATAGCTATAGGGCTTAGGTTAATGTCCAAGACAGTCACGATACCGATGTACTCCCCATTTGCTGGTTGGAGTAGGGCTAGTTTTGGACTTTGAAAAGTGTAGGTATAATCTGCCTTGATAATGGGACTTTGTGTGTCTGTATATTGGTCTGCTTGAAGACCTGAAGGCATATCAATAGCAACGACGGTATTGGGTAGAGTGTTGATGCTATCTATAAAAAATGCCCAATCTGCGGATAGTGGTCGAGAAAGCCCATAGCCGAATAGGGCATCTATAACAATGGCATTCGGGGAAATGAATAACCGTTCATCTATATGGAAAGACCTAATCATTATGCCATGCTCTGCGCATCTTTGCTGATTGATAATGTTATCGGAAGAGTATTGCTGATGCTGTTGGAGAAAGATGGTAACATCAGTCCCTTGCTCGGTTAGTAATCTGGCTATAGCCAAACCATCCCCGCCGTTATTTCCAATGCCACAAAGTATAACAAAAGAGGTCTGAGAAGTGTCGAAATCTTTGTTGAGTTGCCTTACGACAGCTGTGGAAGCTCTTTCCATTAAATCAATGGACAGAAAACCTTCCTCTTGTATCGTTTGTTTGTCAACGACTTTCATTTGCTCAGCACTGAGGACTTTCATGGCGCTATTCCTCTTCGTCGCTGTTGGTAAATTCTTCTTCATCCGCTTTTTCTTCTTCCATGGTAAGCTTACTTAAAAGCTTCTCTACTTCAGCTTCGGAGGCCATGAGTTTAGCTTTGCAGATGGTGATGAGCTCGGATGCACGTTGGATTTTCTCCGTTAACTCATCTATATGGGTCTCGCCGGTTTCGATTTCGCTAACGATACGTTGTAGCTCGTTGAATGCGTCGATATATGTATAGTTTGTTTCCATTATGTTGACTTCTTTTGAGTGACTTTACTGTTGATTTTTCCATCATGAACCCAAGTTTCGATGTCGTCATTTTCCTGTATCTGCTCGATACTGGTAATCGCTTTACCATTGATCTTTGTAATACTAAAACCGCGTCTAAGCAATTGGGTAGGATTCGCCATGTTAACGATACGACTGAGGTGTGCCAATTCGGAAAACCGATCCTTTAAAAGCTGACGACTGAAGAGTTGTAAGCGCTGTTCTATATTGGCAAGTTTATTTTTCTCGGATGATAATAAGGACTTTCCGTTCCAGTTCAGGGATTGGGAAATCTGTTGCAAGCGATTTTCTTGTTGTTGGAAAATGGCTTGGCAGGCTAGGATAATCCGTTGCTTGGCTTCATCCGTTGGTATGGCGAAATTATGGAACTTCTGGATAAGGAAATCAGCTAGTTCACTGGGAGTGATCGCATTTTTGTATGCCACCATTTCACTTACTGTTTCGTTGGTGGAATGACCAATACCCGTCAGTACAGGGATAGGGAATATTGCGATAGATTTGGCTAACAGATAGTTATTGTAAGACGAAAGTCCGACATCTCCACCACCACCGCGGATAATGGCAACAGCGTCGTATTCCTCTATTCTCTCTGCAATGACCTTCAACTGGTTGATAATTGAAGCGATGGATTTATCGCCTTGCAACAAAGCAGGATACAAGGTGCATTCCAAGAGGTATCCCCAAGGGTTATTGCGTATAATCTTAAAGAAATCGGACAACCCTTTGCTAGTTTCTACGGATATGATAGCCAGACGTTTTGGAATCAAAGGAAAAGGCAGTCTTTTGTTGGCATCAAAAAGTCCTTCCGTTTGCAGTCTCAGGATACTTTCCCGTTTCTCTTTTTCCAGTTCTCCCAAGACGAAAGTCGGGTCGATGTCTACAATTTTGAGACTTAGACCATACATCGGGTCGTAGGATATACCTGCTTGGAAAAGGATGGTTATGCCTTCTCGGAGCGGCTCCCGCAATATTTTTATAAAATGCTGATTAATCCGCTGATAGTCCGTCTTCCAAAGAATAGAACGCATTTCTGAGATAACTTTGCCTTCTTTCTTCTCGACCAGTTCGGGATAACAATGTCCGGAATGCGTATAATGGTTGAGTTTATTCATTTCTGCTTTTATCCAATAGAGGCTCTTGTAGCGATCCGCAATAGTTTTTTGGATACTTCGCGCAACTTCGGAAAGCGTGAAAATAGTTTTATTGTCTATCACCTCGGGCATAATCCAAACTTAACGAAATTTATGGTTATTGGCAATAGGGGGGCTTGTCGCTCAAGTTTCCGAAAGCATTAGTATCTGCGTCAAGATAAGAGTGTCTGCTTTATTATCCTCTCCCCAGCCCTCTCCAAAGGAGAGGGGGTATATAGTTTGCTACCTGTCTAACTATCAAGGAAACTAATTGGTTTCCCTCTCCTTTGGAGAGGGATTAAGGGTGAGGACTATAAAAGAATCCTTACAAAAGGATGCAAAAACGTGTAGCTGAAAAGATTTGACTAGAAGGATAGTGCAAAAAATAACTTTCTACATGATAAAGCCCTGGCAAAGGGCAAACGTTCTCTTGATTATTACAACAATATTTGCGGAATGTTGCGTTTTATTTTTACATTTACGCATAAAACTAATGTAAACGAGATGAAAAGCTATAAGGTATCTTCCTTTCTTTGGAGTTTAATTCTGTTATTTTTTGTGGGTCAGGCCTCGGCTCAGTATAAGCAAACTGTTGTAAACCCAGTGTCGCTGACACATGATGCCAAGAAGCTTATTCCTTTTCAGCGGTTGGATGAATTGAAAATAGCCGTGGTGACGCCTTCTCCTCAAAAATATAACACGTTTATTGAAACGTTGCAATATTATGCTGATGTGCAGTCATTTGATTTTAACCAATATGATGAAAACACGAAGTATAGCAATACTATTATTGTCGCGGGTACCGCCCAGGAATTGCGCAGTGACTTTTTGTTGATGGCGGCCCAATCTACCGTCAATAAAAAGGACGTTATTATCGTTCGCTTTGGGGATGAAAAGGATAGTTTCACGCTGTCTTCAAACCTGCCGAGCAATGCAGGAGTGCATGTGCCGGATTTCACGGAAAATTCACAACGTTATGCGGCAATGTCCATTTTTGGTGGAATGGCCATAACAGAGGGCACATTGAGAACGACACAAACGCGACTGCAGTATACCGAAGGAGAAGGATCAGGCTTGAACCTAGTCAAAATGACACAAAAGATTGATGGAATTGCTGCAGAGGCTATCCGTGAAAAAGGTGCGCCAGGTATGGTGGTTATGGCAGTGAAAAATGGACAGGTTATTTTCAATAAAGCCTACGGTTCGCATACTTATGACGGTAAAAATGCTACAACGACCAAAGATATTTTTGACCTGGCTTCAGTCAGTAAAATTGCCGGGACAACACCTGTTGTGATGCATTTGCAGGAGCGAGGAATTATCAATTTGGATAGTACAATGGGGCATTACCTGTGGCAGGCTAAACAGACCAACAAAAAGGATATCACCTTGCGTACGGTCATGCTGCATGAAGCAGGTTTTACACCTTTTATCCCTTTTTATCGGAACCTAAAACCCGGTGATCTGCAACATTTTCCAGATGATGCACATCAGGTGAAGGTGGCGGATAGTGCGTATCTAAAAACTAATTATTATCGGGACGTGATGTGGCCAGAGATGCTGCAATCGGATGTGAAACCTATCGGCAATTATGTTTATAGTGATATTAGCATGTACGTAATGAAAGAAGTAGCGGAACACGAAACTGCTGAGCCTATGGATGAGTATGTGCAAAAAATATTGTATCGCCCGATTGGAATGAAAGCTGCGGGATATAACCCTCGGAATCGTTTTGCAAGAGAACGAATCGTTCCTACACAACAGGATACAGCATTTCGGAAGGTCTTGTTGCAGGGATATGTGCATGATGAGGGTGCAGCGATGGCGGGAGGTGTAGCCGGTCATGCAGGGTTGTTTTCCACAGCAAACGATTTGGCTATCTATGGACAGATGTTGCTCAATCGTGGAGAATATGGCGGGGTGCGTTATTTTAAACCGGAAACGGTAGATATGTTCACATCGAAGCAATCGAGGACAAGCCGTCGCGGATTAGGATTTGACCGATTTGAACCAGCCTCCAAAACGGGCTATCCTTCCAAGTTGGCCAACGAATCGGTCTACGGTCATACGGGTTATACGGGTACATGCATCTGGATAGATCCGCGAAATCAATTGATTTATATATTCTTATCGAACCGTGTGCATCCACAAGTAAGCACAAAATTGTTAGATTTGAATATCCGTAGCCGTATTCAGGATGCGATTTATGAAACGATTAATGAAGCTAAATAGATTAAAAACGATCGGTATTGCTTGTTGTATTGGTTTGACGGTAGGCAATGTCATGGCACAGGACTATCAGACATTCCACGATAGCATCCTTGTTGTCGACGGGCATAACGATGTGATTTATTCTTCTCTCCTTAAAGGAAAGGACATCAGTAAGCGGTTGTCTGCTGGACATACGGACTTACCGAGATTGCAAGAAGGAGGGGTGGATGTTCAGGTTTTTGCAGTATGGTCGGATGATAAGAAATTTCCGAAAGGAAAGGCTTTTAAGCAAGCCAATGCACAAATCGATGCCTTGGAGAAAATGGTAAAAGCCAATGCACAAACTATTGCTATCGCAAAAAGTTCGGTAGATATAAAAAAGATTGTGGCAGAAGGAAAAATTGCTGCGGTCATCGGCATCGAAGGCGGCAATATGATTGAGAATTCTATTGCCAATCTGGAGGCTTTATATAATCGGGGAGCGCGTTATCTTACGCTGACATGGAATTACAACCTCCCTTGGGCATCGGCAGCTGCAATAGAAACAAACAAGGCATCCACCGCACGCAAGGGGTTAACAGAAGAAGGTAAAGTCATTATTCGTAGGATGAATGAATTGGGGATGATGGTCGATCTTTCGCATGGCGGCGAGCAAACATTCTATGATGTGCTGTCGGTTACGACCAAACCTATTTTGGTGTCGCATAGCAATGCGTATGCATTAACGCCACATTACCGTAATCTGAAAGATGAACAACTTGTGGCTTTGAAGAAAAATGGCGGTGTTGTAGGCGTAAACTTCTACTCCGGTTTTTTGGATAAAGGTTTTGATGATCGGGTAAAGTCGCTATACCGTAAGCATTTCGGTGATAAAGGCGATGAGAAGCTGTCTGGGACACGGAAATATCAGGCATTGCCCGTTCGGTTGAAAAGACAGGCCGACGCTCCACTGGAACGCTTATTAGAGCATATCGATTATCTTGTGTCAAAAGTTGGGATAGATCATGTGGCCGTGGGGTCGGACTATGACGGGATCGAATCTGCGCCGCAAGGTTTGGAAGATGTTTCCAAATTTCCCGTGCTCACGGAAGCCTTGCTAAACAGGGGGTACAGCAGTGAGGATGTGGCAAAGATTATGGGGCTGAACTTCCTTCGAATCTTAAAAGAGAATGAAAATTAAGGTTTACTCTTTTATGCCATCTTCCAATTCAATTAATTCTTCATAATTCTTCTTTAGTTTCCTTAATAACCTGCCGTAAATAAGCCTGTAGAAAAAGATCAGAAGGGCAACGAACAATGCTGTGATGCACAAAAAAACAGCAATAGCAAAAGTAGGTAAAACAGGATCTCCGTCTTTATTGGCACTTTCCAGGATCCCATATATTCCCCCGCTCATAAAAGCAAGCGTGAAAATAATAATATTAAACTTAATATAACTCTGTCCGACACGTCTTGTCCTGATAATGTTTTCCATCAACTGTTTAACACTATCATTTACCTTGATTTTCCGGTATAAGGTGAAAAATCTAGTGATAAAGTATAAGATGACAAGATAAAACATTACCGACACGATATTAAGAACAATAGTTTCTGTTTCATTAAATGGAGCTATCGGCATAGATAGTGAAAAGAGGGTGCCGAGTATCAACTCAATGATACTGATAATAAATATCCATTTGACAATAGAAGAAGAGCTTTTGTGCAACATGCGCCGAATTTCTTCCTTATCTATTTTTGGGAAGTTTTGATCCTTATCCCAGTGCTGTTTTAATAAATCCAATCCGTCCATTAAACACCTCCTTTTTCGTGTAACATGTTTCTTATTTTGGTCTTGATGCGGTTCATCTTGACACGAGCATTGCCTTCGCTGATACCCAACGTTTCAGCGATTTCAGTATAGTCCTTTTCTTCAAGGTACATGTAGACCAATGCCTTTTCAATATCATCAAGCTGTCGCACTGCGGCATAAAGCAATTTTAACTGCTCCTCCTGCTGCGGGTCGTATTCTTCGTAGCGGATATTATGCAAGGAATCTTCCCAATCCACAGTCGTAATGCTCCGCTTCTTTGTCCGGTATAGTGATATAGCCGTATTCAGGGAAACGCGATACGCCCAAGTAGAAAATTTGGAATCGCCTTTAAACTTCGGATACGAATGCCATAGCTGGATGACCATTTCCTGAAACAGATCTTTGTGCGACTCCATATCTGCCGTATACAGCTTACAGATTTTGTGGAGGATATTTTGGTTTTCCTCCAGCAGCTCGACAAATTCTATTTCCAAATGCGGGTTCATGTAGGATTATATGTCGAAGATAAGGACAAGATGTTACAGACAGAAGAAAAATATTTTAGGAAGCCTGTTTCTGTCCTTGGAAAGAGGAATATTTCCTACCTTCGTTTGATGGCAAAAAGCAAGTCAACATATTTCTGTCAAGGCTGTGGTTATGAGTCTGCCAAATGGTTAGGGCAATGCCCTTCCTGCAAGCAATGGAACACTTTTGTAGAGGAGGTTGTGGAAAAGGGAAGCTCGAAAGTTCCAGAGTGGCGTAGCACGGCTGTGCAACAAGGGACAAAGCGAGCGAATAAAGCCGCGATTATCCATGAGATTGTCTATCAGGACGAGCAACGCTTGGCCACACCTGATAAAGAATTTAACAGAGTGTTGGGTGGGGGAATAGTGCCGGGGTCGTTGGTATTGATTGGCGGAGAGCCGGGGATCGGAAAATCTACCCTGATGCTGCAACTGGCGCTGGGTATCCCCAAAGTGAAAACACTCTATATTTCGGGCGAGGAAAGCGAGCAGCAAATCAAGATGCGTGCCGAGCGTTTGGTGCAAAGCTCCAATGCCAATTGCTATATCCTTACGGAAACCTCCACACAAAATATTTTCAAACAGATAGAAGCTATACAGCCCGATATTGTGGTTATTGATTCTATACAGACATTACATTCATCGCAGATAGAGTCTGCGCCGGGGTCGGTTTCGCAGGTGCGCGAATGTACGGCGGAATTATTGCGCTTCGCAAAAGAAACGAGTACACCTGTTTTTATTGTTGGCCACATCACGAAGGATGGTTCGATTGCGGGGCCTAAAGTGTTGGAACACATGGTCGATACGGTATTGCAGTTTGAAGGTGATCGCCATCATGTCTATCGGATTCTGCGGTCGGTGAAAAATCGTTTTGGCTCGTCGTCTGAGTTGGGAATTTACGAAATGCAAGGATCAGGCTTGCGTGAAGTGTCAAATCCGTCAGAGATAATGCTTTCGCAACGGGAAGCTCCGGTAAGTGGTGTCGCCATTGCTGCTATGCTGGAAGGTGTGCGTCCGTTGATGATTGAAGTACAGGCACTGGTAGGCAATTCTGCATTCGGCACGCCACAACGTACTTCCACCGGATTTGATACCAAGCGTTTGAGTATGCTCTTAGCCGTATTGGAAAAGCGCTTTGGTTTTAGGTTGAGTGCGCAAGATGTGTTCTTGAATATTGCAGGAGGATTGAGGGTCGAAGATCCGGCTATTGATTTGGCTGTTATTGCGGCAGTAATCTCTTCCCAACAGGATATTCCCTTGCCTAATCAGTTTACCTTTGCGGGCGAAGTGGGCTTGTCGGGCGAAATTCGTGCGGTAAACCGTATCGAACAACGTATTGCCGAAGCAGAGAAACTGGGCTTTGAGGGGATATTTATTTCTAAATATAATACCAAAGGGTTGGATGCAAAGAAATACGATATTGCTATTCGTCCATTGGCCACTTTGGAGGATTTGTTCCGGGCACTGTTCGGGTGATTTTAATGAGTTGCAAACCTTTTGACCAGCGAACTGTTCTTAGTTTAAAAGACAGTGTGTTATGAAAAAGATTGTACAGATTTTCTTGTTGTCAGCCATGCTGATGTTACTCAACAGTTGTTCGGTTGTCGAAGGAATTTTCAAAGCAGGCGTTTGGTCCGGGATCTTAATTGTAGTTATTGTAATTGCATTGGTGATATGGATATTTGCCAAACTATTCGGAGGAAGAAAAGAATAAATTTAGATAGGGAGGGAGCTACGACCATCCCTATCTAAATTTATTTCAAAACCTCACGTAACTTCTTGTTCAACTCCTCGCCATGGAGATTGCGCGCAATGATAATACCTTCAGAATTCACTAAAATATTCTGTGGAATAGATTTGACTCCATATAATGTGCCTGCGGCATTCTGCCAATGTTGCAAATCTGAGATATGTTTCCAGGTTAAGTTATCCGTTTCTATAGCTTTTACCCAGTTTTCCAATTTACGATCAAAGGATACACCTAATATTTCAAAATTCTTATCTTTAAATTCTGCATAAGTTTTGACTAAACTAGGATTCTCTCGACGACAATCCGGACACCACGAAGCCCAGAACTCAATCAAAACAAATTGACCTCTAAGGTCTGATAAAGAGAAAGGCTCTCCTTCCGGTGTAAGTTGCGTAATGGCAGGAGCTTTTTTGCCAACCGAAGCCGCTTCCAAACGCTTGAGATAATAATCGAAAAGCTTTCCTTCGTTAGACTTGCGGACTGATTTATCCAGACCCTTATAAAGTCCACGCAATTCTTTGTAGTCAGGATAGTAACCGCCGACACGTTGAATCAATTTCAATGTTTCGATATTTTTTGGATTTGCCTTTACTTGCTCGATAAGTTCTTCTTTGGTCTGTGCGAAGACAAAAAGCGAGGTGAAAACCAGTGCTATGGTTGCGAATAAATTTCTCATGATGATAAATAAATGTCTTTAATAATAGATCAAACCTAAATAAATTCATTTTTATATGCAATTTGATTGTGCATAATATAAAATGAATTTATTTTGCTCCCCTCTGCCATTAAGGGCTATTGTTATAGGGGAAATATAAAAATCTATTACTTGGTAGTGTAATGAAATCTTTAAAATGACAACTTACAGATGATAATCAACCGATTGCATTGATTCATGTGCAAATTTTTATCGTATTTGGTGTGATTTTTTCGATTTGCATGAGTTTTATTTTTAAATTTGTTACTCAAGTTATAAAGAAACTTAATACCTTATAAATGGCAAGATTAAATTTATTGGAGGAAACACGTTTTGAACGCGTCCCTGTAAAGGTGTACCCAAGTCAAGACGTAGCCTCTTTGGATGTTGCTAATCGTATAGCTACAATCATTAAAGAAAAACAGGTAAAAGGTGAAACCGCAGTTTTAGGATTGGCGACCGGTGCGACACCTGTAAAAGTTTATAAAGAGTTGGTCCGCCTGCACAAGGAAGAAGGACTGAGCTTTAAAAACGTAGTGACATTTAATCTGGATGAGTATTTTCCGATGAAGCCGGATGCAGATCAGAGCTATGTGACTTTCATGAAGAAGAACCTTTTTGACCATATCGATATTCCTAAAGAGAACATCAATATCCCAGACGGTACGTTGGCAGAAAGTGAGATTCAGGCGTTCTGTGAAGCTTATGAGCAAAAAATATCAAGCTATGGAGGTCTGGATATTCAGATTTTGGGTATTGGCCGTACAGGACATATCGGTTTTAACGAGCCGGGTTCTGCGCCGAACTCTGGAACACGTTTGGTCATTTTGGATGATTTGACGCGCCGAGATGCTTCTCGCGATTTTGGAGGTAAAGAAAATGTGCCGACAAAAGCCATTACTATGGGGGTAGGTACAATTTTTAAAGCCAAGGAAATTATCCTGATGGCATGGAATGAGAAGAAAGCGGATATTGTTAAAAAGGCAGTTGAAGGTGAGATTTCCTCTGATATTCCGGCAACTTATCTGCAATTGTCTGACAATGTTGAGTTTGTGCTGGATCAAGATGCGGCTTCCCAATTGACACGTTTTGACCTACCTTGGTTGGCCCATGATGTGGTATGGACAGATTCTTTGACGAAAAAGGCTGTCGTTTGGTTGTCTTTGAAATTGAATAAAGCAATTTTGAAGCTTACTGATGATGATTACAACAACAACGGTATGGCGCAGCTGGTAACTGAAAAAGGCTCGGCATATAGTATCAATATCAAAATTTTCAACGAACTGCAACGAACCATTACGGGTTGGCCGGGAGGAAAACCAGGCGTGGATGACAGCAGTCGTCCTGAACGCGCTGAGCCGGCACGCAAAAATATTATCCTTTTCTCACCACACCCGGATGATGACGTGATTTCGATGGGTGGTACGTTTATCCGTTTGGCCGATCAAGGACACAATATACACGTAGCATACCAAACTGCGGGAAATACAGCGGTATGGGATGATGATGTTTTGCGTTATTTGGAGTTTGTGCAAGACTTCGCTGTTGCTGTTAAAGATGATAATGGCGCTACAAGCAAGATCTATAATGAGGCGAGAGAATTTTTCAAGACAAAACAGCCAAATCAGGTTGATCCGGAAATTATCCGTATTATCAAAGCCTTGATTCGTAAAGGTGAGGCGATTGCCGGAGCACGTTTTGTTGGTTTGCCAGACGAAAATATCCACTTCCAGGATTTGCCGTTCTATGATAGAGGCAAGTTCTCGAAAGAAGTTTCTTTTGAAGACGACATTCAACAGACGATGGAGTTGTTGCGTCAGGTAAAACCACATCAGGTTTTTGCTGCGGGTGATTTTGCTGATCCACATGGTACGCACAAAGTATGTTTTGATATTTTGTTCGAAGCACTTAAACGCCTCTCAAAAACCGATGAATGGACGAAAGATTGTTGGTTGTGGTTATATCGTGGTGCATGGCACGAATACCCGATCCACGAGATCGAAATGGCAGTTCCGCTTTCGCCACAAGAAGTTAAACGTAAGCGCTTGGCAATCTTCAAACACCAGTCGCAGAAGGATGTGCCTGTATTCCCGGGCGATGATCCACGTGAATTCTGGGTGCGTGCTGAAGATCGTACCAGCGAAACTGCTGAACTTTACCACCGTTTAGGTCTCGCAGACTATGAAGCGATCGAAGCTTTCGTAAGATGGAAATTTGATTAACGGGGAAAACCACTATAGACTTCCGAAGTTTCAAAAACTTCGGAAGTCTTTTTTCTTGCCTCTTTATAACTTAGCAGAAAGCTAAGAAGCTACTGTTATAGGGGAATATTGTTGAAAATCTGTTCCAATTCGGTCAATACAGTAGCGTCTTGATACAGGAGGAAGCTGTATTTTAGAGAGTTGGGGATAAATCCAAAATGCTTTTTGAAGGCAGTGGTAAAATGTGTGGCGTGTTTGTAACCTGTTAGGCGAGCAACATCGGAAACCAAATGATCGCCGGTCAGTATCAGTTCTTTAGCATGCTCCATCTTTTTCTCCGTGATATAATTCATCACGGTCTTTCCATAATATTGCTTGAAATACTTTTTTAAGTATTGTACGTTTGTTCCCACCATTTTTGCCAACTCTGGAATGTTGTGGTTTTTAGATAGATCTTCATCAATGATCTGTTTTGCCAAGAGGATTTTTTCATAATGGCTTTTCACGACGATAATCTCTTCCGTTTGGCTTTCTACTGCCAGTGTTTCGATCTGATGCAATAAGATCTCCAGTAAAATAAGATCTTTACGCATATCGTACAGTTTGTCTTCCTGCGAGATATGGGCTAGCTGTTCAAATAATAACCGCAATCTTGCATCGCATTTGGTCGCAAAGCCGTCCTTAAATCGTAGTAAATTCTTTTGATATTTGGTATGGAAAAAATGAAGGCTTTCCGGAGCAACCAAAATGAGGGTTAAGCGATTGCATATATCCTCGCTGCATATCTCGACTTTTGTGCCAGCCTGAAGATAATAGATAATATTAGCGCCATTCTTTAACAGGTATGGACGCTGATCTATTGCATAAGTCACCGCTGTAGAAGCCTCACTGAGTAATATATTGATGTAGCAATCACTTTCCGGAGTATAGGAAAATGCGGTTATTCCTTCCAAGTGCTGATGTTGGAAGGAATAGCTTGTTGGCACCAATGAGCAGTTATAATTCATTATTGCTATTTAGATTGAATCTAAAGATGGGCAAATATAGCTATATTTTCACTTCTTCCAAATCCATTGGAGACATCAAGGCTTGCTCTAAAAATTTTTTTCCGACACTGTAGGTTTATTTCCGATTCCGTTAACAAGCTATTTAAGATAGGGTCTATATTTGCCACCGCAAAATCAATTTAGATTCATTTTAAATAAAAGATATGAATAAAAAATTAATACTCCCTTTTATAGGATTGATTGCAGGAACAACTTACTTGCAGGCACAAACAACAGTCAAAGGTCGTGTTTTGGATGAAATGCGTAAACCTGTAGCGGAAATATCTGTACGGTCAGGTCACAAATCCGTTAAAACAGATGAAAATGGTTATTTTCAACTTTATATTGATCGTCCGGGACGATTCCCTTTGCGTTTTTCGGGAGTCGGATTTGGTCAAAAGGAATTTGTGTTGCGACCTGAAGGTAGTCAGACAGTTGTTGAGGATATTATTTTAAGTAACAATGGCTATAATATTGAAAATGTTGAGGTGTTTGGTGAGCGGGGTAAGCAACCAAAAGGTCTTGAAGACATCACGCGTATGCCTTTGAAGCCATCTGACCAGATTCAAAGTATCTCTGTGATCTCACATAAGGTTATTGAAGACCAAGGTGCACTGACTCTGACTGATGCCGTGCGGAATATTCCAGGAGTAACTTTATTTGGTAGTTATGGTGGTGTTAAAGAATCTATGTCTACACGGGGATTTCGCGGTGTGCCAGTTTTGAAAAATGGTGTACGTATGGATTCACAGTTTCAGACAGCTTCTGGAGTGGTAGATATGCAAGGTGTAGAATCCATTCAGATGATTAAGGGGTCTGCAGCGATTACACAAGGGGTGATTACAGATATTGGGAATGCTGGAGGGGTGATCAATGTGGTCACCAAAACACCTAATTTTATCAACGCCGGTACGGTGGGGGCGCGTGTAGGAAGCTGGGGACAGTTTCGCCCGACATTCGATGTGCAAACAATATTAGACAAAAAAGAAACGTTGGCTATTCGTTTCAATGGAGCGTATGAAAGAGCTGATAGTTACCGTAAATCAGTTTCGTCCAATAGCGTGTACTTCAATCCGTCCTTGACATGGAAGGCCTCTGATAAAACGACAATTACATTGGAAGGGGATTATTTCAATTCCAATAAGACGCCGGTCACTTCTGCGGTCAACCTGAATAGTTCACAAGGAGTAAATGCATTATATTTATTGCCGAATGATAGAATGGCCGGGCTTTCAAGCGATAACAATAATACGACGATGAGCAGTTTTATGGCTACAATTAGCCATGCCTTGACGGATCATTGGCGTTTGAGAGGTGCGTATGCATTTTCTTCCTATCAGACAGATAACCAATCTACAGGACTAAGCTTATTACGTGCTAATAATCCTGATTTTGAGCTATTCAGCAGATCGATGTCGAGAAGCCTACGCGATGACAAAAACAGGACTGTGCAATTTGATTTGATCGGGGAAGATTTATATACTGGTAAAATTAAACATACTGTGCAAGCTGGTTTTGACTATCGTATTGTGGATGCGAATACTACTTCTTTTGCGGGAACATTGGCGGCAGCCGATAAGGGTGTAATATTAGGGAATACAAGTGTAATTGATACCATTAATATTCGTAGTAGTTGGTCGAATAGGCTGGAAGATGTTGTGTACAATGATATCAATGGAGCTAGTAGAATTGGCAAGACTATTGGTTTTGCTTTGGGTACTCCGGTAGATGCCGATTACAATACTTTCGGTATCCTGGCACAGGATGTTATCGAGTTTAACAAGTATCTTAAGATTGCATTGGGCTTGCGCTATTCCGAGATTAATACCATAAATGCGAACAATAATAATTCGCAACGTCGTTCAGCGTGGAACCCAAGTGCAGGATTTATTGTGACTCCTATTCAGCACTTTAATGTTTTTGGTTCTTACACCAATTCATCGAGCCTGCGAAGTGCAGCAAATAGAATGGTCGGCGGAGGAGAAATAGGGGCTTCTACTACGGAACAATTTGAAACTGGGATCAAATCCGATTGGTTGAATGAGAAATTGCGTTTCAATTTGACATACTTCCATATATATACATCGAACCTATCGAACCAGGAATATGTGGAAGGTACAACCACGCCTACGGGATATTATTTCAAGGCAGGGGATTTGGTCCGGGATGGTATTGAAGCTGAATTGAACGGTCGTATATTGGATAATCTGACTGTGATGTTGGGCTATGCCTATTTAGACGCGCGTTATAAAAATTCACCATCTTATGTGGACGGATCCGAACCGATGAATGCACCAGACCATACAGCTAATGGATGGGTTCAATATGTGTTCAATCAAGGGGCTTTAAAAAACTTTAGTTTAAGCGCGGGGGTGTATTATGTGGGAAAAAGACCGGTCAACGAATTTAGCAATGCTTACGACGGGCATACGTATAACCCCGGAGTAGAACCTTTTGACATGCCAGCTTATACTACGTTGAATGCACAATTAGGCTATAAAGCTAAGAAATGGGAAGCTCGTCTGTTCTTAAATAACTTGACGGATGAGGTCGGTTTAAACTCTTATTTCCGTGGAGGTTTTATCAACCAGATTGATCCGCGTAACGTGGCATTCGCATTGAACTATAAGTTTTAGATAATTGTTGATACTATCTCGTACTCGTTTGAGTGAAGCGGTAACGAGTATGAAGACAGATGTAGAAAGCAGGTAGGCATCAGTCTATCTGCTTTTTGATTTTTTCACTAGCTCGTACTCGTTTGAGTGAAACGGTAACGAGTATGAAGGCAGCAGATAAGCATCAGCCCACCTGCTTTTGGAATTTTTCCTAATTTTTTGTATTATTATTCCTTAAACGATAGAAGTCAAGAGTCCTTCCAAAGATCCAAGGATAAGCTTAGTAACATATAGGTTAAGAATTAGTTAAAAGGGACTT
>Ga0079224_100000127_pt1 | contig 59336 bp, 48 predicted proteins | sample Stecom2015_FD_80414 | JGI IMG/M metagenome (GOLD analysis project Ga0079224, IMG submission 80414) | Agricultural soil microbial communities from Utah to study Nitrogen management - Steer compost 2015 | ecosystem: Environmental > Terrestrial > Soil > Agricultural land | place: USA: Utah... | reverse complement strand
GTCGATGTCGCGGGGCGCGGGCCTGGCGGTGCGCGCCGCCCGCTCCAGCGCACCGCCCACCGCGGTGCGGGTGTGGGTGGCGATACGCTCCTCCACCTCGCGCACCACCCGCGCCACCACCTCGCGCGCGGTCTGCTTGGTGGTCTCCGGCATCACCCGGTTCAACCCGATCAGCGTGCCGACCAGGTGCACGTCCGGCTCCACCGCCGCCAGCAGCTCCGGCTCGAGCAGCAGCTCGGTCAGATCCAGCCGCTCGATGGCGTCGCGCTGCATGACCTCGACCACGGTGGACGGGAAGTAGGTGCGGATGTCGCCGAGCCAGCGCGCCACCCGGGGCGCGGAGGCGCCCAGCCCGCCCTGCCGCGTGCCACCGGTCAGCTCCTCGCCGGTGCCGTAGAGAGCGCCGAGGGCTCCGTCGATCACCATGTCGTCGCCGCCCAGGGCGTCGAGTTCCGGCTCGGCCGCGGCGCCGAGGACCAGACGCCACCGGCGTGCGGCCGCGTCGTCGAACGCGGACCGGTCGCCGGACCCGCTGTCCGGCCCGGGAGGACTGCCGGGTGCGGCCTCGCGTCGGCGATCACCGGATCCGGGGACGGCGGCATCGGGCGCGGGTGCGGAGTCGGTCGGGTCGGGGGCCTCAGGGGAGGTCGGCACGGTGCTCCTTGCCTGGGATGCCGAGCAGTGCGGCGACGGTGTGCACGGCGCGGCGGCCGCGAAGGTCGTCGAGTGCCGGGGTGGTGGTCGTGATGGCGGGAGCGGCCGCGCCGGCGCCGCAATCGCGGACGGCGCGGCCGATGGCGCGGCGTTCGCCCGGTTCGAAGCCGGCGAAGGTGCGGCGCAGGACGGGGAGGGTCTGCCGGAACTGCTCGTCGTCGAGCCCGCGCAGCCAGCGGTCGATCAGGCGCAGCAGCGGGCGGTCGTGGACCAGCAGCAGGCCCTGACCGCCCACGAAGCCGTCGATCCAGGCGGCCTTGCGGTCGGCGGCGCTGCCGACCGACAGGGCGGCCGAGAGCCGCAGCGCCGCTTCCCCGGTGGTCAGCACGCCCGCGTCGGTGAGCAGCCGCACGGCCCGGCCGACCAGAGCGCCGTGGACGTCCTCGCGGCCGGCCAGGCGGGTGAGCGCCTCGATCCAGGTGGCGGTGGCCGCCGGGGCGTCGCGGATGTGGACGGCCAGGTGGGTGGCGTCGAGCAGCGCACGCAACTGTTCGGCGGCCGCGGTGTCGAGTCCGGTGACCGCACCGGGCAGGCCCGCGCAGGCCCGCACCAGCAGGCCGTCGGCCACCCCGGCCAGCGCGGCGGTGTCGGTGCCACGGACGTCGCCGTAGCGGGCGGTGCGGATCAGGCCGGGCAGGGCCGACAGCAGGTGGGTGACATCGTGGTCGAGGGCGGCGACCTCGGCCAGCCGGTCGATGAGGGCGGGCACCGCGTCGGCGAGATCGGCGAGCAGGGCGCGTTCCAGGGCATCGGTGAGGTCGGCGAGGGTGCGGTCGGCGCCGCGCGCGCTGTCGAGGAGCTTCGCTTCCGCCGCCGCCCGCAGCGTGGTGCCCCAGCGGGAGGCTTCGATGATCGCGACCGCGAACTCCGGCCGCCAGCGCAGCGTCCAGCTCTCGCGGAAGGTGCCGGTGGCGCGGACGTCGCTGGTGGCCGGAGTGCCCCACGGGATGCCGAGCAGAGCGAGCCGGTGCAGCAGGTGCGAGCGCTGACGTTCACGGTCCTTGCGCAGGTCGAGGTCGAGCGCCTCGGCGGTCGGCTCCTGCTTCAGGCGCAGCGTGCGGGCGGTGGCCCGCAGATCCGCCGCCAGCGGCACCGTCGGCACGCCCGCCGGGACAGCGCCCAGCGCCTCACCCACCACGAGTTCGTCGGTGACCACCCGCAGCATCGTCTCGTCGCCGCCGCACATGACCGCGCGCACCGCCTCGGTCACCTCCGACAGCCCGGCCAGCGGCCGGTCCCGCATGGCCGCCAGGGTGTCGGCCAGCCGCACCGCCTCGATGACGTGCGCGCTGGACACCGGAAGGTCGTGCGCGCGAAGCACTCCCGCCACCCGGGTCAGCCAGCGCACGATCGGCTGCTCGGTGGCGGTGAACAGGTGGTGGTACCAGCCGGGCGAGTCGATGCCCGCGCCGTAGCCGGAGGCGCTCGCCAGCCGCGAGTGCGTCCACGGAATCCAGGTGAGCTCCGTCTTGACCTTCGGAGTGCCCTTGAGCAGGCGGGCGTCCGGGGCGGCCGGACCGAGCGGGCCCGCCAGGGCGGGAGCGTGCCAGGCCCCGCACACCACGGCCGGCCTGCGCGCCCCTGCCTTGATCGCCGAGCGCATGACCTGCCGCATGTGGGCTTCGCGGCGCAGAGTGTGCTCGTCGATGCGCGCGTCCTCGCGCAGGGCCGCCATGGCCTCGGTGAGGGCGTCGAAGACGCCGGCGCCCGGCGCGGACTCCACGACGGCGTCCCACCAGCGCTCGGCGTCGTCGTAACCACCGGCGGCGGCCAGCCGGGCGAGCGGATCGTCCCGGTCGCCCGGCGCCTGCTCGACGGCCAGCACCATGCTCGCGGGCAGATCGCAGAAGCGCACCGGCACCGCGTGTTCGGCGGCGTAGTGCAGCGCCTGCCACTCGGGGGAGAACTCCGCGAACGGCCAGAAAGCCGCCCGGCCCGGGTCGCCGGGCACATAGGCCAGCAGCGCCACCGGCGGCCGCATGTCCTCGGCGGCGACGTGGGCCACCAGCGGGTCGGCGTCGGCCGGGCCCTCGATGAGGACGGTGTCGGGGGCGAAGGCCGCCAGCGCCGCCGCCAGCGAGCGCGCCGAACCCGGCCCGTGGTGGCGGATGCCGAACACCGCGGTCACGGCGTCGGCGGCGGGGCGCGCCCGCCGCGTCGTCTGCTCCGTCAACCGGTGACCTCGCGGCAGGCGCGGTAGAACTCCGACCAGTCGGGCCGGTCCCTGACCACGGCCTCCAGGTACTCGGTCCACACGGCGGTGTCGGCGACCGGGTCCTTGACGATCGCGCCGAGCAGGGCGCCCGCGATGTCGGTGGGGCGGAGCACGCCGTCGCCGAAATGCGCCGACAGCGCCATGCCGCTGGTGAGCACCGAGATGGCCTCGGCGGTGGAGAGGGTGCCGGAGGGGGACTTGAGTGTGGTGCGGCCGTCGGCGGTCACCCCGGACCGCAGTTCGCGGAACACCCGCACCACCCGGCGCACCTCCTCGGCGGCGGCCGGGACCGGCGGCAGTTCCAGTGCCGCGCCGAGCTGTTCGACGCGGCGGGCGACGATGGCCACCTCGTCCTCCTCGTCGGCGGGCAGCGGCAGCACCACGGTGTTGAAGCGGCGGCGCAGCGCCGAGGACAGCTCGTGCACGCCGCGGTCGCGGTCGTTGGCGGTGGCTACGAGATTGAAGCCCTTGGCGGCCTGGATCTCGGCGCCGAGTTCGGGCACGGGCAGGGTCTTCTCCGACAGGATGGTGATCAGCGCGTCCTGCACGTCGGAGGGGATGCGGGTCAGTTCCTCCACGCGCACCAGCGCGCCGGTGCGCATGGCCGTCAGCACGGGGGAGGGCACGAGCGCACCCTCGGTGGGGCCCTCGGCCAGCAGCCGGGCGTAGTTCCAGCCGTAGCGCACCGACTCCTCGGTGGTGCCGGAGGTGCCCTGCACCAGCAGCGTCGAATCCCCGGAGATCGCCGCCGCCAGGTGTTCGGACACCCAGGTCTTCGCGGTGCCGGGCACGCCGAGCAGCAGCAGCGCCCGATCGGTGGCCAGGGTGGCCACGGCGACCTCCATCAGCCTGCGCGGGCCGACGTACTTGGGGGTGACGACGGTGCCGTCGGCCAGGGCGCCGCCGAGCAGATAGGTGACCACCGCCCACGGCGACAACCGCCACGACGGCGGGCGGGGGCGGTCGTCGACGGCGGCCAGCGCGCGCAGCTCGTCGGCGTAGGCCTGTTCGGCGTGCGGGCGCAGCAGGGCCGTGGCCTCGGTCCCCGGCCCCGGTGCCGGCCGGTCGGGGGACGTCGGGTCGGGCGTGATCCGGTCGGAGGTCACTGCAACTCCTCGAGCATCATCGAGCGGTGGGTGAGGTCGTCGGCGAGCCGGTCGAAGGCCCGCTGCCAGGCGGGATCCGCGCAGCGGCCTGAGGCCACCGCGACCGAGTCTGCCGCGTCGACGGGCAGGTGGGTGGCGGCCGCGGCCAGTAGCGAGCGGTGCGCGGCCGGGCCGGTGCCGTGCGCGCCCCGGTGCCGCGCGGCGACCCGCGCGCGTTCGAGCAGCAACAGCAGCACGTGCTGGGCCAGTTCGCCCGGCCACGGATGCTCCATCGCGGGCAGCAGCGCCTCCAGTTCCGACAGCCACGCGCTGTCCAGGCGGCGCAGATGCGCGACCCGCTCGCGCTGCGGCATGAGCGCGAACAACTCGCGGCGACGCAGCAGGGCGGTGTCCGAGGGCACCCCGTTGCCGAACAGGGCCGCCGCCCAGACGGGATCGCGCTGGTGCAGGGTGGCGTCGAGCAGGCCGTCGAGCAGCGGCTGGCGGTAGCGGTCGGGGACCCGCGCGCGCAGGGCGGCGCGCGGCTCGCCTGCGGCCTCGTGCCAGAAGCCGACCGGGGTGGCCGCCACCAGGTGCCGCAGGCAGCCCGCGGTGTAGTCGGGGACGCCGTTCCACCGGTAGCTGAACTCGACGGTGCGATCGGTGATGCCGTCGCGGCGGGCCGATTCGTCCAGTTCCCCGGGCAATTCGACGTGCACCGTCACCGCGTCGCCGGTGCGCTCGACACGCAGCCAGCGGGTGGCGCGCTCGCGCATCCGGCCCGCGAAGGCCGAACCCGGAAGCAGGGCGAGCAGGCCCGCCGCTGTGCGGCGCACCTCGGAACGGCGGTCGTCCAGTGCGGCTTCCAGCAGCGGTTCGTCGGCGGGGTCGAGGTCCTCGGCGAGCGCGGCGAGCAGGGCGGCTCGGTCGATCCCCGTGGTCGGCGGCCCCGCCAGCAGGCGGCGTGCGGTCGCCGCGTCGGGCCGCGCCGGTGCGCGCGGTTCGTCGCGCCAGGCCGGATGGTGCCGCGCCAGCCACCGCCCGCGCGCCCCGGCCAGGCGCAGCAGCGGCTCGCGCCACGCGGGTTCGGCGCGGGCGGCCTCCAGCAGGCGCGCGCACAGCGCGTCGGGGGCGCGGTAGTCGTGCGGCCGGGCCGCCTCGAACCACTCCGGCAGGAACGGGGAGCGGGCGCGCAGCAGGGCGGCCAGCCGGGTCGCTGCGGCTTCGGGCAGCAGGGGGCGCGGGTCGCCGGGGGCCGGGTGCGGCGGGCAGGCGGTGTCGGGCAGGCGTGCGGCCCGTTCGTAGTTCTCCCGCAGCGCGGCGGCTTCGAGCAGGACGAGTGGCGGCTCGCCTGCCCGGCCGACGATCAGCTCGGCCACGGGGGCGGGCAGGGCGCTCGCGTCCAGCCGTCGCCGCGCGGTGCCGAGCAGCGCGGTGGTGGTGAGTTCGTCGGTGCCGGGGCCGGTGGTCGCCGGGCCGGTGGTGCGTGTCGTGTCCGGCGTGGCGTCCGGCTCCAGCACGTCGATGCTCTCGCCGTTCCCGTGCAGCGAGATCGGGACCAGTCCCTCGCCGGTCCATTCGCCGAGCACGGTCACCGGATGTCCGCCCGCGGCCCCGAGCATCCGCCACGGCGGGGCCGTGCCGATCAGTGGCAGGGCCGCGCCCGTCGCGTCCACCACCGCCGTGCGGTCGCCCTCGATGAGCGGCACCACCCCGCGCAGCAGCACCGGCCACGACCGCAGCCACGGATCGATCGCCAGCGCCTCCGCGTAGGCCGTCAGCGCCGCCGCACAGGCCGAGCCCGCCCGCTCCGCCGCAACGGCTCGCCCGGCGGGAACCGAGACCGCCGGGGCGGCGGGGATCGTGGTGAAGGGCTCCTCGGCGCCGTGCCGCACTCCCCACAACGCGCGCAGCGGCGGGACGCCGGGGTAGTAGTGCACCTCGGCGTCGACCACACGGCCGGGCGGGGGCGCGGAGGCGGGGAAGGACGGCTCGTCGCCGAAGCTGTGCTCGACCAGCAGGGCCAAGCGCCCGCTGCGGCGGCCAAGCAGCCAGGTGCGGCGGGTGTGCAGGCGGTCCTCGGCGCCGACCCGCTGTCCGAGCGTCATCCAGTGGTCGCGGACGGCGGGTTCGGTGCGCACGGTCGCGGTGGGCATCGGGTAGCCGATGTGGGTGCGCACCGTGGCGGCCACGGCCGGGGGCAGGGCGTCGAGGTCGCGGTGGGCGGTGGCCAGCAGGTGCAGGAAGGCCAGTTCGGCCAGCACGTGGCGTGGGCGGCCGGGGGCGCCGCGATCGCCTCGGGCCAGGGCGCGCAGCCGGGCGGCGACGGCGGGAGCCTGGGCGTCGACCATGCGGGCGGCCATGGCCTCGAAACCGCCCGGCGAGCCGTCGGCGCGGGCCAGGCCGGTGCGCACCTGGTCGGCCAGCCAGACGTCGAGTTCGGCCAGGCCTGCGGTGACCCGGCGCCTGCGCTGCTGCGCCGTCGCCGGATTCGGCGTTCGGGTCGTGGCAGGCCGTGCGGTCATCGGATGAGTGTCGTCCCCGGATTCGGTGCGGTCGCGGTCTCTGGCCCCGATTTCTACCCGAGCGCACCGACAGCGCGACCGGTGCCCCCTCGGCGCGGCACGGAAACCGCTGTGCGCGGCGGGAATTGGCGTGCCGGGAAGTATTGCGCCGAACCAACCGGTCTGGCATTCTGTCCTGTTCGGCTCCGCCGGACCACCCGCTCGCGGGTGCCACGCGTCGAGCTGCCCGTCAGGGCTGGTCGAGGGGTGGACATCGAAGCGCAGCGACTCCTTCGATGACCATTGCCATCCCTTGCGGGCAGATTCGCGTGTGCCGTCGCCGCACGAGGCCGGTCCTCCGGCCGATGTGCGCGACCCCGGGGATCGGGTAGCGTTTCGTTCGGCTTTCGACGACGGAGCCGGATACGGGGGCGGATCCGGCCGGGCTGGAGGGGGAATTTCCCGGGTGGGTTGGCAGCGATCGCTCGACACGGCGGGAGCGGCGGATCTCGCCGCCCTGGTCGCCCGGCGGATCGCCGCCGACCCCACGGTCGCACCGGATGTCGAAGCGGCCGTCCTCGACGCCCTCGGTCCCCGGGGAACGGGCGCTGCCGCGGCGGGTTCCCGGCCCGGCGCCGCACCCGGTCCGGGTGGATTCGACGGCGGTGGATTCGACGGCGGTGGATTCGACGGGGGTGGATTCGATGTGGAGGGGATCTTCCTCCAGGCGATCCGGGTGCGCGGTTTCCGCGGCATCGGCGCGCAGGCCGAACTGCCGTTGCGGCCAGGTCCCGGCCTGACCCTGGTCGTCGGGCGCAACGGCTGCGGCAAGTCCAGCTTCGCCGAAGCCGCCGAACTCGCGCTCACCGGCGGCAACAGGCGCTGGGACGGGCGCTCGGCCGAGTGGCGGGAGGGCTGGCGCAACCTGCACGAGGGCGAGCACACCCGGATCGAACTGGAACTGCTCACCTCGGGCCCGCGGCCGCGGCGGCTGGTGGTCAAGGAGTGGGACGCCCGCGCCGCGCTGGACGAGGCGCGCTGGACCCTGGAACAGCCCGACGGCTCGACGTCCGGCTTCGACCCCGTCGCCTGGGGCCCGGTGCTCGACCTCTACCGCCCGTTCCTGTCCTACAGCGAACTGGGCAGCCTGGTCGACGGCAGGCCGAGCGACCTGTTCGACGCCCTGCACCAGCTGCTCGGCCTGGACGAACTGATCGCCGCCCAGGACCGGCTGCGTTCGCGCAGGCTCGACGGCGAACGCGCGGCCAAACAGGTCAGACTCGACCGCGCGGCCCTGCTCGCCGAACTCGACGCCGTGGCCGACGAACGCGCCGCCCGCGCCGCGGCGGTGCTGCGCGACGAACGCCTCGACCCGGTCGCCCTGGCCGAATGCCTGCGCGGGGACAGCGACACCGGCGACACCGGCCTGCTGCGCGCCGTGCTCGGGCTGACCGTCCCCGAGGCCGGGGAGGTCGCCGCCGTCGCCGACCGGCTCGTGGCCTGCGCCGCCGCGCTCGATCGGCTCAGCGACGCGGGCACCGACTCCGACCTGCGCAGCTACGACCTGCTGCGTCGCGCCCGGGAACACGCCGTCGCCTCCGACGGCTGCCCGTGCCCGGTCTGCGGCGCCGCACCGCTGGACGCCGGCTGGCTGGCCGCCACCGACCGCACCCTCGACGACCTGGCCGCCCGCCTGGCCGCGGTCACCGCCGCCCGCGCCGACCTGCACGCCGCCTGGCACGCCGCCCGCGCCCTGCCCGGGCCGGTGCCCGCTGACCTCGACCCCGCCCGCGATGTCCCGCCCGCCGTCGACACCGCCGCCCTGCGGCACGCCTGGACCCGCTGGGCCGCACTGGGTTTCGCGCCCGTGCTGGACCGCCTCCGCGCCGGGCGCTCGCCCGGGGGCTCCCCACCCGAGGACCCGAGCGCGGTGACCGTCGCCGACGCGCACGCGTTCGCCGAGCGGCTGCGCCACGCTCACGCCTGCCTGAGCGACGAGCTGGCCGCCGTGCGCGACCGCGCCCGCAAGGAACTCGAGCGCCTCGACAGCGTGTGGAATCCGCTGGCGCCGCGGTTGTCAGCCTGGCTGGACGACGCCGTCGCGGTGCAGGCGCGGTCGGGGGAGCTGCGCACCCTCAAGCGCGCCGAGGAATGGCTCAAGGCGCTCACCGCGCGGGTGCGCGACGAGCGGATGGCTCCTCTGGAGGCCCGATCCCGCTGGATCTGGCAGACCCTGCGCCAGCAGAGCAACGTCGAACTGGGCGGCATCCGGTTGCAGGGCAACGCGGGCAGCGCGCGCCGGGTGCTGCTGGACGTGACCGTCGATCAGGTCGACGGCGCCGCGCTCGGCGTGATGAGCCAGGGCGAGTTGCACGCGCTCGGGCTGTCGCTGTTCCTGCCGCGCGCCACCGTGGCCGACAGCCCGTTCCGCTTCGTCATGATCGACGACCCGGTGCAGGCCATGGACCCGGCCAAGGTGGACGGGCTGGCCACGGTGCTGGCCGAGGTCGCGAAGACCAGGCAGGTGGTGGTGTTCACCCACGACGAGCGGCTGGCCGAGGCGGTGCGCCGGATGGACCTGAACGCGCACGTGCTCGAGGTGCAGCGCCGGGAACGGTCGGTGGTGGAGGTGCGCACCGTCGGCGATCCGGTGCGCCGCTACCTCGCCGACGCCCGCTCGCTGCTGCGCACCCCGCAGTTGCCACCCGCCATCGCCGACGAGCTGGTCGCCACCTGCTGCCGCTCGGCGGTGGAGGCGGCGGCACTGGCCCGTTGCAGACGCGAGCTGCTCGCGGCGGGCATGGACCACCGCGAGGTCGAACGTCACATCGAACAGGCGCAGACCACGCGGGCCATGGTGGCGTTGGCGGTCATGGGCGTGAGCTACAACGTCGACCACCTCAACCGGCATCTGGCGCGGGAGGCGCGCTGGCTGGTCGACGCGCTGCGCGACATCACCGCCGCCGCGCACGTGCCGATCGGGCGCGGCATGCGCGAACTGATCGGCGAGACCGAACGATTCATCGCCTGGTTGGGCCGGTGAGCGAACGCCGGGGCACGCGCCGCACCAGGACCCGCCGTCGGACCCGTGCGCCCGCGCCCCGCCCCGACGTGGCCGAGCGGCTGGCGACCGTGGACCGGCTGCTCGACGGGGAGGTGACCGCCGCCGACGGCGTGTGGTCGCGCGCCACCGCCTGGATTCTGCGGCTCGCCCTGGAACAGGCCGTCGACGAACTCTGGCACCGGGTCGCGCCCGAGCTGGCGCGCTGTCCGATGCGCGCCCAGTTGCTGGCGCTGCGGATCTACGCTGGCCCCGACCTCGCGGCCGAGGTCGCCGCGCTGTGGGCGGCGCTGTCGCGCGCCGCCCACCACCACGACTACGACCTCGCCCCGGCCGTGGCCGACCTGCGCCGGTGGCGCGAGCAGACCGCCGCCCGCGCCGCCGAACTCCACCGGGCGGGCAGGCCGGTCCGGTTCACCTGGGTCCGCACCGAACTGGACCGACCGCCGGGGTGAGAATGACGATATGAGCGCATCGAGGAGCTGTCCCTGCCGACGCGGCGACGAGTACGCGGCCTGCTGCGGGCCGCTGCTGGCGGGCGAGCGGCCCGCCGCGACCGCCGAGGCGCTGATGCGTTCGCGCTACACCGCTTTCGCCGAGGGCGACGCCGGCTATCTGCTGCGGTCCTGGCATTCCAGCACCCGCCCGGCGCGGCTGGATCTGGACGACACCCGCTGGCAGTTCCTGGAGATCGTGCGCACCGAGCACGGCGGGCTGTTCGATCAGGACGGTGTGGTGGAGTTCGTGGCGCACTATCGCACCGGGGCCGGGCGTGGCGTGTTGCACGAGGTGAGCCGCTTCGCGCGGGAGGACGGGCAGTGGCGCTACGTGGACGGCGAGATCATGGGCGGCGAGATCGCGCACGGCGAGACGGAGAACTGAGCCCGGCCCGACCGCGCGGTCTCGGGTCCGCTGTGACCGATCGGACATCCGCGGCCGGGCGTACCCGCCGGTCGGGGCGGTAGCGTGCTGCCCATGAAGCGGGTCGCGATCGAATACTGCACCCAGTGCCGCTGGCTGCTGCGGGCGAGCTGGATGGCGCAGGAACTGCTCAGCACCTTCGGCGCCGACCTCGGCGAGGTCGCGCTGATCCCCGGCACCGGCGGGGTCTTCCGCATCACCGTCGACGACGAGCAGATCTGGGAACGCAAGGCCGACGGCGGCTTCCCGGAGATCACCGTGCTCAAGCAGCGGGTCCGCGACCGGGTCGCGCCGGAGCGGGACCTGGGGCACTCCGACCGGCGCGACCGCGAGCAGGCCGCGGACGCGAGCGGGGACTAGCCGCAGCAGCCGCCGCCACAGCAGCCGCCGCCCGCGGGCGCCGCGGGTGCGGGAGCGGCGGCGGGGGCGCCGCCGGAGCGGCCGACGGTGGCGAAGGTGGTGAGCAGTTTGACGGTGTCCTCGTGGCCTGCCGGACAGCTCGCGGGCTCGCCGGAACGGGCCATCGGACGATTGACCTCGAACGTGTCGCCGCACTGGCGACACCGGAAACTGTAGTTCGGCACGGGCCAAGGTTAGCGGGCCGCGCGTGTCGCCGGTAGCGGCGCGAAGACCGGTCGAGGTCTCGATCCGAGACCGAACGGTCGTCCGTGGACGTACCCTCGAAAGAGAGATCATGCAGTGCGGGCCCCGTGGATGTGGCGCGCCGACGCCGCCCTCGCCGGCGGCGTGCTCGCCGTCGCCGCCGCGGTGCCCACCGCGGACACCAGGAGGTGCGTGATGGCGACACGAACCGACCGAGAGGCGGGTATCCGGCTCGACGAATCCGGCCCGATCGCGCACACCCACAGCGGCCGCGTCCGCGGCGAACTCGCCGGTCCGATCGCCGTCTGGCGCGGCGTCCCCTACGGCGCCCCCGTCACCGGCCCGCACCGGCTGCGTCCGCCGCGCCCGCCCCAGCCCTGGGACGGCGTGCGCGACTGCCGCACCGTGGGCGACATCGCCCCGCAGTCGCTCGGGCCGATGGTCCCGGTGGACCCCGCGCTGCGAATGGGGGAGGACTGCCTGTGGCTCAACATCTGGGCCCCGGTCGAACCCGGTGCGGACGGGCCGCGCCCGGTCATGGTCTGGCTGCACGGCGGGGCCTACTGCCTCGGCTCGGCCGCGCAGGCGATCTACGACGGGCGGGAACTGGCGGCCAGGGGCGGAGTCGTCGTGGTCACCGTCAACTACCGCGTCGGCGTGCTCGGCTTCCTCGACCTGAGTTCGCTCTCGCCGGAGTTCACCGCCAATCTCGGCCTGCTCGACCAGGTCTCGGCACTCGAGTGGGTGCGCGACAACATCGCCGCCTTCGGCGGGGACCCCGGCAATGTCACCCTGTTCGGCGAGTCGTCCGGCGCGGGCTGCGTGACGGCGCTGCTCACCGCACCGGCCGCGGCGGGGCTGTTCCACAAGGCGATCGCGCAGAGCCCGCCCGCGACCACCGTCTTCGGGCGCCCGCGCGGCGAACTGGTGGCGCGACGCTTTCTCGAACTGCTCGACCTGCCGCCGCGCCGCGCCGCGGAACTGACCGACCTGCCGATGGAACGGCTGGTCGAGGCCGCGGGCGTGCTGTTCGACGAGGTGCCGACCAAGGAGCCGGGCAGGCCGGCGGCCGCGCCGGTGGTCGACGGCGAGCTGCTGCCGGACTATCCGATCAACGTCTTCCAGCGCGGCCGCTCACATCGGGTGCCGCTGATCGTCGGCAGCAACAAGGACGAGGCCTCGCTGTTCAAGGTGTTCCGCTCGCCGATCATGCCGGTCACCCCGCAGGCGGTGACGATGATGCTGCGCGATGTGGCCGACAACCACCCCGACCTCTCGCCCGAGCGGGTGGCCGAGATCGTCTCTGCCTACCCCGATCCCAGCACCCCGCGCGGCGCGCTGGCCATCTCCACCGACGCCGCGTTCCGGCTGCCCGCCCGCTGGGTCGCCGACGGCCATTCCGCACACTCGATGACCTGGGTCTACCGCTTCGACCACGCCACCCCGATGCTGCGCGCGGCCAGGATCGGCGCGGGTCACGCCACGGAGGTGCCCTATGTGTTCGGCAATTTCGGCACCCTGAACCCGGACCCGACCTTCTGGCTGGGCGGGCGCAGGCAGGCCACCGAGGTGTCGGGGCGGATGATGCGCCGCTGGCTGGCCTTCGCCACGCACGGGGTGCCCGCCGCCCTCGACGGCTCCAAACACTGGCGGCCCTACGACACCACCACCAGGCACACGCTGGTCATCGACGCCATCGACCGGTTGGTGCCCGATCCCGACCATGCCTTGCACAGCGCCTGGGGTGATCAGGCCGTCGGCTTCCGCTGAGCCTGCCCGCCGGTCCGGGCCGGGTGGAGGTGCGTCGAGCGGGTGCGTCAGGCCAGGGCGCTCTGCCCGGCGGGTGCGCGGGTGCCGAGCCGCACCGGCAGCTGCCGGAACCCGTGCAGGGTGAACAACTCCCGCCTGCGCGGCGGCGCGGCCAGGCTCAGCCCGGGGAACCGCTCGAACAGCGCCCGCAGCGCGTACACGCCCTCCATCCTGGCCAGGCTCGCGCCGAGGCAGACGTGGATGCCGCTGCTGAACGACAGGTGCTCCTTGGCGTTGGGGCGGGCGATGTCGAAGCGCTGCGGGTCGTCGAACACCTTCGGGTCGCGGTTGGCGCCCGCCAGCGAGACCGTGACGGCCTGGCCGGGCCGCAGCGGCACCCCGGCCAGCTCGAGCTCGGTCAGCGCCACCCGGCCGGTGATCTGCACCGGCGGGTCGAAGCGCAGGATCTCCTCCACCGCGTTCGGCCACAACTCCGGCTCCTCACGCAGCCGGGCCAGCTGCTCCGGGTGGGCGAGCAGCTGCACCACGCCGTTGCTGATGAGGTTGACCGTGGTCTCGAAGCCCGCGCCCATCAACAGGCTCGCGGTGGCCTTGAGCGCGTCGTGGTCCAGCTCGCCCGCGGTGACCAGGGAGCTGAGGATGTCCTCGCCGGGCTCGCGGCGCAGCGTCGCGATGTGGTCGTCGAGATAGTCGTTCATGCGGTGCATGGCCTCGTTCGCCCGCCGCTGCACCCGCCAGGAGATGCCAAGGTCGAGCAGCGGCGACATCAGATCACCCCACTCGAGGAACATGTCCCGATCGGCGTAGGGGAAGCCGAGCATCTCGGAGATGATCGCGATCGGCACCTGCGAGGAGTATTCCGCCACCAGGTCGGCCGAGCCGTCCGCGGGCAGCCGCTCCAGCAGTTCGGCGGTCACCTCGGCCACCCGGTCGCGCAGCCTGCTCACCGCGCGCGGGGTGAAAGCCGCGGCCACCGGCTTGCGCATGGTCGTGTGCTCTGGCGGATCGATCACCAGCATCGACGGCGGCTCGACCGGGCTCGGCGGCAGCGGCGAGCGCGGCATCAGCGCCCGCGCGGCCGTGAACGGCAGGAAGTGCTGCGGGGACTGCACGCCGAAGCGGTTGTCGCGCAGGATCGAGCGCACCAGTTCGTGGTCGAAGGAGGTCCAGGTCAGCGGGGTGCGGATCAGCGGGCTGTCCCCGCGCAGGCCTTCGATCAGCGAGTACGGATCGTCGATGCCTTCCGCGCCCGCGATCAGCCGGGCGAAGGGATCGCCGCGCCGCGCCTGGCCGCGCAGGACGAATCTCGGCACGCCCTGCGTGAACAGCCACCGCCACCATGCCGTCGGAGTCACCGTCGAACTCATGTACCACCACCCCGTTCCGCTGTGATGGACACCACGGTACGGGTGTCGCGGGTGTCGCGAAACGGTCCTCGGTCGGATCGCGGGCTCCTACCGGGGTAGGAGTCAGTCGATGGTGACCGTCACCCGCTCGGTCTCGATCCGGCGGGCCCGGGCGGCCGGATCGGGGTTGACGACCTGCACCAGCGAGGCCCCCGCCACCAGCACCGCGAGCAGACCGTCGACCACGTCGCTCGCGTGCTCCCACGGCCGGGTGGACAGCACCCGGTCGCCGGGGCCGATGCCCTGGCGCAGCGCCGCCTTGCGGGCGGCGTCGAATACCTCGGCCACCAGGTCGCCCTCCAGCGCGACACCGGTGCCGCGCGGCATGAACTGGTCGCCGTGCGCGCGCACCGAGGTCGCGAAGTCGGTGACCCCGACCGGCAGGTCGCGCACCGGCGCGCCCATCGGGTCCAGCGACAGCGCCGCCACCTCGGGGACGTCGCTCACCTCGTCGATGCGATCGGGGGTGACCAGCGCCAGATCGGCGTCGGGGTCGGGGTGCAACACCACCTCGGTGCCCGCCCACCAGCAGCCGAGCAGCACGGCGGCGGTCTGCCAGTGCGCGGGCAGCAGCACCGCCACCCTGGCGCCGATGGTCAGGCCGAACTCGTCGCGGATCAGGTTGGCGGTCTTGGCCGCCCAGTTCGCCAGGGTCGCGCCGGACAGTTCGACGCGGGCGCCGGTGGCGTCGTCGTAGTAGGTGATGCGCGGCGTCGCCGAGTCCTGGGCCAGGATCGGGTCCAGGATGGCCTCGGTCAGTGTCGAAGTCTTCGTCAATTCACGCATTTCGGTCCGTCCTGGCCTGCGTCGATCGGTGGAGCGGGTGGCACCGGCGTGGGAGAGGTCGACGACGGGGTGAAGTCGAACAGCTCGTCCGCCTGAGAGCCCGGGCCACTGTAGTCGCTCGCGAGGACCACCGACACCACCCCCGAGGGCAGTGTCGTGTCGGCCACCACCGGCAGACCGCCGAGCGCCTCGGCGACCGCCTCGGCCCCGGCGTTCGCACGGTCGGCGGCAAGCACCCGGGACCCGGTCACACCCATCCCGGTGTAGTTCCCCACCTCACCCTGGCGAAAACCTCTGCCCGCCAGTGTCCGCGACACCTCGCCCGCCAGGCCTGCGACCCCGCTCGCGTTGTAGACGTCCACGGTCACCGTGGACGGAATCACCCCGGTGGTCTCCTTCGGCGCGCTGTCCCTGCCGCCGTCCGCGCCGAGCAGGGCGGCGACATAGTCCTTGACCTCGTCGACCTCCACCCGCACCACGGATTCGCCGTCGGCGGTGGTGCCGTTCAGGTCCGCCACCGGGATGGTCTCGAACTTCACCTGGCCGCCGGACAGGTCCTGCAACTGTCCGAGGAAGGCCAGCACGTCCCAGTCCTCGTCGAGGACCACCGTCCGGCCGACCGCCTCGCCGAGTTCGCCGAGCCTGCCCGGATCGGTGAGGGTCCTGGCGCTGAGCAGCTGGCTCACCAGGCCTGCCATGAACACCTGCTGGCGCACGATGCGGTCGATGTCGCCGCGCGGCAGCCCGTGGCGCTGGCGCACGAAGCTCAGCGCCTGCGGACCGTCGAGGCGCTGCCTGCCCGCCGGGAAGTCCGCGCCCGACATCTCCTCGTACACCGGCGCGTTCAGGCACACCTCCACCCCGCCGACCGCCTCGGTGAGCAGGACGAAGCCGAGCAGGCTGATCTCGGCGTAGTGGTCGACGGAGATGCCGGTGAGCCCGGCCACGGTGTCCACGAGCGCCTGCCGCCCGGCTTTGGTCGACCGCTTCTCGGCCTCGGCCTCCGAGACGCCGCTGTCCAGCAGTTCCAGCCGCTCGTTCTCCTTGGTGATGCCGTAGGCGGAGTTGATCTTTCCCTTGCCGAGGCCGGGGATGTCGACATAGGAGTCGCGGGGCAGTGAGATGGCGGTGGCCGAACTGCCGTCGTTGGGCACCCGGATCAGCACCAGAGTGTCGGTGTTGGTGCCGATCTCGTCGCCCGCGTGCAACATGGCGCGTTCGCGCTCGGTCAGCGGATTGCCGTGGGCGTCGGTGCGGCTGTCGACGCCGACCAGCAGGATGTCCACCGCGCCGTCGCGTCCGCCGCCGAGTCCGAGGTCACCGATGCGCTCGATCTGGGAGACCAGGGAGTCGACGCTGTGCCAGGCGAAGCCGGTGGCCACCAGCACCACCGCGGCCATGGCGGCGAAGGCGACCCGCACCGGGCGCGGCGAGTCCTGCGGCCTGCCGGGGCCGGCGGGCCGCGCGCGCACGGGGTCCCGGCGGTAGGGCCCCTGCGCGGGCCGCCTTCGGGTGCCGCGCGGCGAATCCTTGCTTCCCGGCAAACCGAGCATCCTCTCCACGAATCGGCGACTGCGCCCTGAAAATCCCCCGTACCACGATCGACCCGGATCCCGAAGCGCAACTCGCCGCGTCGACCGGACTCAGGCTATCCAACGGTTACCGCTGTCGTCCGCACCTCCGTGGTTTCCGGCGTGCCAGACTTGCCGCCGTGACCGCCGCACCATCCAGCCCGCCGTCCGCTCGTCTCGTCGTCACCGGCGCGGGCGGGCAGGTCGGCAGGCAGCTGACCCGCCTGGCCCCGCACGCGCACGGATATACCCGCGCCGATCTCGACATAACCGATGCGCGGGCCGTCGCCGCGGCGATCCGGCCCGGCGACGTCGTGGTCAACTGCGCCGCCTACACCGCCGTCGACCGGGCCGAGTCCGAACCCGAGGCCGCCTGGGCGATCAACGCCACCGGTCCCGCCGTGCTGGCCGCCGCCTGCGCCCGGGCCGGGGCCCGGTTGATCCACCTGTCCACCGACTATGTCTTCCCCGGCACGCACGACGTCCCGTACGAGACCGACGACGAGACCGGCCCGGCCACCGTCTACGGCCGCTCCAAACTGGCGGGAGAGCAGGCGGTGCTGACGGAGACCCCGCACGCGCACGTGGTCCGCACCGCCTGGGTCTACACCGGCGACAGCGGTGACTTCGTCGCCACCATGCGCAGGCTGGAGGCCGAGCGGCCGACCGTCGACGTCGTCGACGACCAGATCGGCTCGCCCACCTACGCCGCCGACCTCGCCGCCGGTCTGCTCGAACTGGCCGCCGCCCCCGCCGCGCCGCGGATCCTGCACGCCACCAACGCCGGCGCGGCCAGCTGGTTCGAGCTGGCGCGCGCGGTCTTCGCCGAACTCGGCGCCGACCCGGCCCGGGTGCGGCCGTGCGACTCCGGCGCCTTCCCGCGCCCGGCGCAGAGGCCCGCGTACTCGGTGCTGTCGGACCGGGCCTGGCGTGCGGCCGGGCTCACACCGCTGCGGGACTGGCGCTCCGCCCTGCGCGCCGCACTGGCTACCGTCTGAGCCGGTGGTCCGGGCACCCGGACTTGCCTTCCGCTCCCGAAGTGCGGTTCGATCTGCGCTGCGCCACCAGACGCCGGCGCGATCGGCAGTACCAGTGTGAACAGGGGAACAACGATGGCAGGAGATTCCGGCACCGATGCCGTGATTCTGGTCGGCGGTCAGGGCACGCGGTTGCGCCCCCTGACGCTGTCGGCCCCGAAACCGATGCTGCCCACGGCCGGACTACCGTTCCTGACCCATCTGCTGGCGCGCATCGCGCAGGCGGGCATCACCCACGTGGTGCTCGGCACCTCCTTCAAGGCCGAGGTCTTCGAGGAGCACTTCGGCGACGGCTCCGAACTCGGCCTCGAGATCGAGTACGTGACCGAGACCGAACCGCTCGGCACCGGCGGCGGCATCCGCAACGTGCTGCCCAAGCTGCGCCACGACACCGTCATGGTGTTCAACGGCGACGTGCTCGGCGGCACCGACCTGCGCGCCGTGCTCGACACGCACCACACGACGAACGCCGATGTCACCCTGCACCTGGTCCGGGTCGGCGACCCGCGCGCCTTCGGCTGCGTGCCCACCGACGAGGAGGGCCGGGTCACCGCTTTCCTGGAGAAGACCCAGGACCCGCCGACCGACCAGATCAACGCCGGTTGCTACGTCTTCCGCCGCGAGTACATCGAGAAGATTCCGGCGGGCAGGCCGGTCTCGGTCGAGCGCGAGGTCTTCCCCGCGTTGCTGGCCGAGGGCGCGCGGGTGCAGGGCCACGTCGACACCTCCTACTGGCGCGACATGGGCACGCCCGAGGATTTCGTGCGCGGCTCGGCCGACCTGGTCCGCGGCATCGCGCCCTCGCCCGCCCTGCCCGAGGGACAGCGGGGCGAGGCCCTGGTGCACCCCAGCGCAGGCATCGCCCCCGGCGCCCTGCTCATCGGCGGCACCGTGGTCGGCCGCGGCGCGGAGATCGGCGCGGGGGCCCGCCTGGACGGCGCGGTGATCTTCGACGGCGCGCGCGTGGAGGCCGGTGCGACGGTGGAACGCACCATCGTCGGCTTCGGCGCCCGGATCGGCCCGCGGGCCCTGGTCCGCGACGGCGTGATCGGCGACGGGGCCAATATCGGCGCCCGCTGCGAGCTGCTGCGCGGCGCGAGGGTGTGGCCCGGGGTCGAGATCCCGGACGGCGGTATCCGCTTCTCCACCGACGTCTGACCCCGACGTCCGACCCCGGCGTCTGACCCCGGCGTCCGGCCCCGGCCCCTCGTGCCGTGCCGTGCGCTCCTCGCCGGGGGAGGTCGGGTCGTGGCGGCTCGGCGGGCCGTGCCCGATGGGCGGGTTCGTCGCGGGCGGCCGCGTAGCCGCCCGCGACGCGCCGCCGGTCCGCGCGGATTCGGAAGCGCCCGCCGTGTCGTCAGGCGGTCACGGCCGCCGTGTGCGTCCGCCTGCCCTCGGTGAGCAGCAGTGCTCCCGTGGCGGCGACCAGCACGGCGGTGAACCCGTGCACGCCGAGGGCGGTGGCGGTGGAGCCGTCCCAGCGCAGCACGGTGAGCATGTCGCCGAGCGGGATCAGCGCGAGGGCCGACAGGGCGACGCCGAGGGCGAAACGCTGCCGGGTGGCGAGCAGGGCCAGGATCAGCACACCGCACACGGTGTCACGCACGCCCTTGATGTCGAGGAAGCCCACCGCGTCCCCGGTCGGCTGTGCGGGCAGGCCGAAGCCCGCGGCGATGGATTCCGGCGTCACCAGATAGCTGATGCCGATGTAGAGGATGAACGCCGCGCCGAGCAGAGCGAGGGCGGTGGCGATACGGGTGCGGGTCATGGTTGACTCCTTCACGGCTTGAATCTAGCAGCGCTAGATGTTGTGGCAATGCTAGACCTAGCATCGCTATGCTGTCTAGCGATGCTAGAATCCCGGTATGCCCGCCACCGGAACCCGCAAGGAACGCGAGCGTGCCGAGCGCCGCGCCCGCATCGTCGCCGCCGCGCGTGAACTCGCCGAGACCCAGGGCTGGGAGGCGGTCACCGTGCGCAAGCTCGCCGACCGCATCGAGTACAGCCAGCCGGTGCTCTACGGCCACTTCGCGGGCAAGACCGCCATCGTCGGCGCGGTCGCCGAGGAGGGCTTCGCCGAACTGGCCGAGGCGCTGCGCGCCGCCCACGCCGCCGCCGACGGCCCCGAGCGGGCGTTCGCCCTCCTCGCCCGCGCCTATCTCGACTTCGCCGAGGCCAATCCGGCCCTCTACGACGCCATGTTCTCCCTGGCCACCGACCTGCCCTTCGGCCCCGACGCGCCGCCGTCCCTGCGCGCGGGCTGGAACGAGATCGAGCGCCTGTTCCGGCCCTACGTCGGCGAACCCGATCTCGGCGCGCGCACCGAGGTGGCCTGGGGCGCGCTGCACGGCCTGGTCACGCTGGCGCGCAGCGGCAGGCTCATGCCCGAACTACGGGAGCGGCGACTGGAGATCCTGGTGGCCCAGTGGCTCGCGGGCGTGCGGACCGCGCCGCCCGCGTGACCCGCCGACCTCGCGTCGTGGCCGCTCCCGGCTCCAGCGCCTAGCGTGGGACGGGTGACTGATGTGGCGGTGGTCGGGTCGGGGCCGAACGGTCTGGCGGCGGCGGTGACGCTGGCTGCGGCGGGATTGTCGGTGGAGGTCTTCGAGGCCCAGCCGACGGCGGGCGGTGGCTGCCGCACGCTGGAGCTGACGCTGCCGGGCCATCGGCACGACATCTGCGCCGGGGCGCATCCGATGGCGGTGGCCTCGCCCTTCTTCCGCGCCTTCGACCTGCCCGCGCACGGCGTGGAACTGCTGCGGCCGGAGGCCTCCTACGCCCATCCGCTCGACGGCGGGCGCGCGGGCGTCGCCTGGCGCGACCTCGAGCGCACCGCCGCCGGGCTCGGGACCGACGGCAAGGCCTGGCGTTCGCTGTTCGGCCCGCTGGTGCGGCAGTGGGAGGGGGTGGTCGGACTTGCCATGTCGGACCTGCGCGGGCTGCCGCCGGACCTGCCCACCGCGGTGCGCTTCGGGGTCAGGATGCTCGAACAGGGCTCACCGCTGTGGAACGCGCGTTTCGCCGCCGACGTGGCGCCCGCGCTGTTCAGCGGCGTCGCGGCGCACGCCATCACTTCCCCGCGCGCGGTGCCCGCCGTCGGGGCCGCGCTGCTGCTCGGCACCCTCGCCCACGCGGAGGGCTGGGTGATCCCGCGCGGCGGCAGCCAGGCCATCGTGGACGCGCTGATCGCCGAACTCGAACGGCTGGGCGGACGGGTGCACACCGGCCACCGGGTCGACACCCTGGCCGAACTCGGGCGGACGAGGGTCGTGCTGCTCGACACCTCGCCCGCGGAGCTGGTGCGCCTGGCGGGGGAGCGGCTGCCCGCCGGATACGCCAGGCAGCTCGGCCGGTTCACGTACGGAAACGCCGCCTGCAAGGTCGATTTCGCGCTCTCCGGCCCGGTGCCGTGGGCCGCGGCGGAGTGCGCGCGGGCGGGCACCCTGCACCTGGCGGGCAGCCGCGCCGAGATCATGGCCGCCGAGGGCGCGGTCGCCTCGGGCAGGCATGCCGAACGCCCCTACGTGCTAACCATCCAGCAGGGCGTGGTCGACGACACCCGCGCCCCCGCCGGACGCCACACCTTCTACACCTACGCCCACGTCCCGCACGGCTCCGACCGCGACATCACCGAGCAGGTCATCGCCCAGGTCGAACGCTTCGCCCCCGGCTTCCGCGACCTGATCCTGGCGAACCACACCAGCACCGCGGTCGAATTGCCGCTGCACAACGCGAATTACATCGGCGGCGACATCTCCGCGGGCGCCATGACCATCCCGCAGATGCTGGCCCGCCCGGCCCCGCGCTGGAACCCCTACGCCACCCCGCTGCCCGGCGTCTACCTGTGCTCCTCGTCCACCCCGCCCGGCGGCGGCGTCCACGGCATGTGCGGGCTCACCGCGGCCGGGCACGCCCTGCGGCGCGAGTTCGGCATCACCGCCGACCCACTGGAGATGCTGCGGGTCGCCACCCGCGCCCGCCGGTAGTCCGGTCAGCCGCGCGCGGCATCGGCGGCGCGTCGGTCAGTTCCCCTCACCGACCGTCGCGCAGAACAGCTGCGCCGGGCCGTCCACCGACTGCGCCCTGATACCGGTGTCGGCGGCGGAGATCCACGCCGCCGACCCGCGCGGCACGAGCAGCTCCGTCGCGCCGTCCAGCAGCCGGGCGGTGCCCGAGGTGCACAGCACGATGCCTGGGCCCGCATCGGTCAACGGCACCTGTCCGGCCCCCTCGATCAGGTCGAATCGGCGCAACGCGAACTCCGGCGCCGGCGTGTGGTAGCGGACCGAGCCGTCGCCGGCGGGCTCGGGCAGCACGATCGGCAGGTCCAGCGGCTCGAAGTCGAGCACACGCAGCAACTCCGGGACGTCGACGTGCTTGGGGGTCAGCCCGCCGCGCAGCACGTTGTCGGAGTTGGCCATCAGCTCGACGCCGACACCACGCAGGTAGGCGTGCAGATTGCCCGCGTCGAGGAACAGCGCCTGGCCGGGCTGCAAGGTCAGGCGGTTGAGCAGCAGCGCCGCCAGGACGCCCGCGTCGCCCGGGTAGTTCTCCGCCAGCTCCAGCGCGGTGCGCGCCTCGGCGATGAACGGGCGCGCCCCCGGCGCCGAGGCGTCGGGCGCCGACAGATACCGCACGCAGCCGTCGAGCACGGCGGGCAGCAGCGTGTCGAGCACCTGATGCGGCAGGGTGATCCAGGTCGTGAACAGCGCGCGCAGGCCCTGCGAATCCGGCTGCGAGGCCAGCATGTCGGCGTAGGGCTCCAGCGCGGGCACCGCGAGGGCGCGGAAGAGCTCGACCGTGCGCAGCGGCTCGCGGAAGCCCGCCAGCGCCTCGAACCGGTCCAGCGCGACCACCAGTTCCGGCTTGTGGTTGTCGTCGCGGTAGTTGCGCATCGGCGAGTCCAACGGCACGCCGTCGCGGTTCTCCTTGGCGAAGCCCGCGCGAGCCTGCTCGGCGGAGGGATGCGCCTGCAACGACAGCGGCTCCTCGGCCGCCAGGATCTTCAGCAGGAACGGCAGCTTGTCGCCGAACTGCCCGGCGGCCGCGCCGAGTTCGCGCTCGGGATCGGCGGCCACCACATCCAGCAGCGACTTGGTGGTGCCCTCGGCCAGGGTCACGTAGGCGGGATCGGCGGGATGGGCGCCGAACCAGAGTTCGGCCTCTGGATGCGCCGACGGCACCGGCCGTCCGCACAGCTCGGCGATGGCGGTGCGCGATCCCCAGGCGTAGGAGCGCAGCGCACCAGTGAGTTCGTGCACTAGAAACGTCCCCCGTCGTACTGATCCGTGGGATCGAAATCGTCCCCGCCCCGGTAGTCCCCGCCGCTCGGGTACTCGCTGCGCGAGACGGCCTGCGGCTGGCCGTTGATCAGCCGCAGGTAGGCGGCCGCCATCTCGATGCGCAGTGCCAGCACCGCCAGCTGCTCGAGTTCACCGCCGCCGCCTGCCCGCGCGCCGTCGCCCGGCTCCGCGCCCGGCGGGGGCGGGGCAGTGGGCGCGGCGGGGGCGGCGGGATCGGTCAGCGACGACCGCAGCAGGTCGAGGTCGGCGTTGACGAGGTCGGCGTCGACGAGCCCGCCGGTGCCGAAGACGGCGATGCGGCGGCGCGCGGCCGCCTCGTCGGGATCGGTGCTCAGCACGAACACCCGCACCCGCTCGACCGGTGCCGGGCCGTCGAACTCCTCGTCGTGGAACATCGGATCGAAGCCGGGCGCGGCCGCGCCCGCCGCCGCGACGATGCGCGGCTGGGCGGCCACCACCTCGGCCAGACCGGCCGCGCTCGCCACCCGGCCCGCCGACTGCAACAGCACCTCGGCCGCGTGCTCGGCCAGCGCGGCGGCCGCGGGCGAATCACCGGCGAAGACCAGGCCGTGCTGCTGCATGCGCGCGGCCAGCGTCTTGGCCGGGTTGCGGAAGACCTCGATCTGCGGCGCCGCCCGCAACGCCTCGGCGTCGAGCACATCGGCCAGCGCGGCCGGCTCCGGCGTCACCTGGCCGCTGCGCGCCGAATCCACCAGGCGCAGCACGGCGATGCCGACGGCCAGGTAGCGCAGCAGGCGGTTGTGGTCGAGCACGGGCACCCGGGGCGGCAGCACGATCGCCCGCCCGGCCGCGGCCGCACGCAGCGGCCCCTCGTCCGGCGCGGCGACGACGACCTCGGCGCCGCGGCGCAGCGCGCGGTCGACCGCCTCGATCAACCGGGGATCGCCCGCGTCGTCACCGGCCACCAGCACCACGTCCAGCGGGCCCACCCAGTGCGGCAGCGCGCCGGCCAGCACGATCGGCAGGCCCGCGCGCTCACCCACGGCGGCGATCAGCAGTCCGGCCGCGCGCGCCGCCCGGCCGGCCCCGCACACGAACACCACGCTGCGTGGCCGCAGACCGTCCAGCCGGGCGAGGGCGCCCTCACCGACGGCCGCGGCCGTGGCGCGGACCAACGCGCCCCCGGAGGCGGCCGACCGCAGAGCGCCGCCGCTGTCGGCCGCTTCGAGCGAAGCGGCATCGTCGAGGTCGAGTACCGGTGTTCCAGCGATCATCCGGCCTCTCACCTCCCCTCGTCGCGCTGTGTCCCGGATCGTTCACACCGTGCCCTGGTCGGGCGAATACAAAGTCTGTTATTCCACTATCGCAGTCAGGATCGCACGATGCTCAGGATCTCGGTCACGAGTGCGTCTACTTCTTCGGCCGAGCGGGCCTCCACGTTCAACCGCAGCAGCGGCTCGGTGTTGGAGGCGCGCAGATTGAACCACGCGTCGTCGGCCAGCTGCACGGTGACGCCGTCGAGACGGTCCACCGACTTCGCGCGGGCGGCGAAGGCGTCGATCACCGCGGCGGTCCGCGCGGCGGCGTCGTCGACGGTGGAGTTGATCTCCCCGGAGGCGGCGTAGGTGGTGTAGGAGGCCATCAGCTCCGAGACCGGGCGATCGGTCTCGCCGAGGGCGGCGAGCACGTGCAGCGCGGCCAGCATGCCGGAGTCGGCGCCCCAGAAGTCGCGGAAGTAGTAGTGCGCGGAGTGCTCGCCGCCGAAGACCGCGCCGGTGGCCGCCATCTGCTGCTTGATGAACGAATGGCCGACACGGGTGCGCACCGGGGTGCCGCCGAGCGAGCGCACCAGCTCGGGCACGGCCTTGGAGGTGATCAGGTTGTGGATGATCGTCGCGCCGGGCTCCTTGGCCAGCTCGCGCTCGGCGACCAGCGCGGTGATGGCCGAGGGGGAGACCGGCTCGCCCCGCTCGTCCACGACGAAGCAGCGGTCCGCGTCGCCGTCGAAGGCCAGGCCGATGTCGGCGCCGGACTCGCGCACCAGCTGCTGCAGATCCACCAGGTTCGCCGGATCCAGTGGATTGGCCTCGTGATTGGGGAAGGTGCCGTCGAGCTCGAAGTACAGCGGCACGATCTTCACGTGCCCGAGCGCGCCGAGCACGGCGGGGACGGTGTAGCCGCCCATGCCGTTGCCCGCGTCCACCGCCACGGTCAGCGGGCGCTCGCCGGACAGCAGCACCAGATCGCGCAGGAATTCGGCGTAGTCGTCGAGCAACTCCACGGTGTCCACCGCGCCGGGCGCGCCGTCGTAGCCGGGCACGCCCGCGACCAGCTCCTCCTTGATGGTGGCCAGGCCGGTGTCCTGGCCGACCGGCAGCGCGTTGGCCCGGCACAGCTTGATGCCGTTGTAGCGGGCCGGGTTGTGGCTGGCGGTGAACATCGCTCCGGGGCAGCCGAACCGGCCGGAGGCGAAGTACAGCTCGTCGGTGGAGGCGAGACCGATGTGGGTGACGTCGAGCCCCTGCGCGGTGACGCCATCGGCGAAGGCCCTCGCCAGTTCGGGGGAGGACTCGCGCATGTCGTGACCGATCACCACCCGGTCGGCGCCCTCGGCGCGCATCAGCCGGGCGAAGGACGCCCCCACATCACGGGTGAAGGCGGCGTCGATCTGGTCACCGACGACGCCACGAACGTCGTATGCCTTGATCACCGCATCAACGGACTCGGCAGAGCGGGCCACTGTCATGCCTCACACCCTAGTGGTCGCCCGGGAGGACGGGCAGCACTGGCCACCGGAGTCGACCGGACGGGGCGGAACCGGGCAGATCGCCCGGTCAGCTCGGGGGATCGGGCAGCACCCGCAGGTGGCCGCGGCGGCCGGTCCTCGTCGTGCGTTGCTGCGGCGGCGCGTACTCGCGGTAGCCGCGATGATCCGATTCGGCGGGGCGTCTGCGCAGACCTGCCTCGCGCACGGCCTCGGCCAGGGCGGTCAGATCGTCGTCGTCGCTGGTGCTGGAGAAGCTGCCCTCGTGGCGGACCAGTTCCCAACCCTTCGGGGCGGTGATCCGGGACGCGTGGGTTTCGCACAGATCCCAGGAATGCGGCTCGGCCACGGTCGCGAGCGGGCCGACCACCGCGGTGGAATCGGAATAGACATACGTGAGCGTCGCGACGGCCGGGTTCTTGCAGCCGGGTCGGCAGCAACGACGCATGGGGATCACGATGTCGAGAGTATCGCGCCCGCGACCGGTATGTGTACAGACACGCTGGTCCGACTTCCCGGCGGCCGAATCCGCGCGCGAACGTGCGAACGCACGGACCGTGAATTGGGACACATCACCATGGAGTGTCCGAGGAGACGCACGCGGAACCCGCGTTATTCCGAGTCGGGGTCGATCACGTCGGGGTCGACTCCGAGATAGGTCGCCACCTGCTGGATGAGCACCTCGCGCAACAGGTCGACCAGATCGTCGGGATCGCCCGCGCGCAATTCCAGGGGTTTGCGGAACAGCACCACGCGCGCCCTGGTGGCCGCGCCGTGCCGGTCCACCCCCGCGGGCACCAGGCGCGAGAGCGGCACCGGTCCGTCGGCGACCACCTCGTCCGGCCAGGTGACCGAATCGGGGTGCAGCGGACGGATTTTCGGCACGTCGTCGACGGCGATGTCGAGTTTGGTGAGCCGGTCGTGCCAGCGTGAGTCGATGGGCGCGAAGGCCTCGAGGACCAGTCGGTCGAACTGCTGGCCCCTGGTTCGCCAGGCGGGCACCGTCGGGGGGAGCATCGGACCGCGCACCCCGCGGCCGCGGCGGATGACCGAGCGGGCGGTCGGCGGTCGTCGATTGCGTGAGCGGGCCATGGAACAAAATCTAGGGGAAGAGTTCGAGCCCGGTGCAGACCGGGACCGGGAACACGGCGTCACCGAGATCGAGACCACAACCACGGTCGGGATCGGCCGGGACGGATGGGGGCCGGGAGCGCGAAGGCCGGCCGGGGACGCCACGAACGGGAGCGGGCGATCCCGCGCCGGGCCCGGCTGCGGGCGCCGGCGCGGGTCGAAGCCCGTTCAGATGATGCCGCGCTTGAGGCGACGGCGCTCGCGCTCGGAGAGCCCGCCCCAGATGCCGAACCGTTCGTCATGGGCGAGTGCGTATTCCAGGCACTCGTCACGCACCTCGCAACCCATGCAGATCCGCTTGGCTTCGCGTGTGGAGCCGCCCTTTTCGGGAAAGAACGCCTCCGGGTCCGTCTGCGCGCACAGCGCGCGTTCCTGCCACTGCTCTTCGATCGATTCGAACATCTCGTCAAAGCCCGTCACGATCAGGCTGAGTCGAGGAGTCGACACCGCTTCACTCCCGTCGTGTTCGCGGCCGATGTCAGCGCAGACGCCACGTGCTGCGCCTGCTGTGGAATCGGTTCGCGCGACCATGTCTTCGGTCATCGCTCCGCCTCCTCACTGTGTGTTAGCGCAGAATGCTTCTTTCCGTCGGACCAACACGCACACCGACGGCCGTACCCCGCGATGTAGTCCCGCGGACATCCTCGAGCACGTCAATCCGATGCGAACATCTGTTCGAAATGTCGTTCGCGCGACGCACTCTCGCTCGAACTCGGAATGACATGTCAGTGATTAGACACGCCGGATGTATCGATGGTCAAGCCGCTGTCGCTATTCCGTTACTATCCGGACCCGATTTTCGCGGCGGCCCTGTGACGCAGAATAGCAAATGAGCAGCAAATATGCTGGATCGTGACCTTCGCGTGGCAACGCATAGGCTGTACGGATGTGACTGGACAACACGCGGACATCACGCCTGCCGCCGGCCCCGAGATCGCGGTGCTCGTCGGCGGCGTCGGCGGCGCACGCTTCCTGCAGGGCGTGCGTGAACTACTTCCCGATGGCCGGATCTCGGCGATCGTCAACGTCGGTGACGACGTCTGGATGCACGGCCTGAGAATCTGCCCCGACCTGGATACGTGCATGTACACGCTGGGTGGCGGCATCGATACCGAGCGTGGCTGGGGCCGGGTCGGCGAGACCTGGCACGCCAAGGAGGAGCTGGCGGCATACCAGGCCAAACCCGACTGGTTCGGCCTGGGCGATCGCGATATCGCCACCCACCTCATTCGGACCGAAATGCTGCGGGCGGGCTACCCCCTCTCGGCGGTCACCGAGGCGCTGTGCAACCGGTGGCAACCAGGCGTGAAACTGATCCCGGCAACCGACGACAGGTGTGAAACACATGTTGTTGTGACCGATCCAGAGAACCCTGGCGAACGTCGCGCGATCCATTTTCAGGAGTGGTGGGTGCGGTATCGCGCAAACGTGGAAACTCATGGTTTTGCCCCAATCGGAGCGGAAGACGCGAAACCGGCGCCAGGTGTGATCGATCTCATAGAGCGCTGTGATGCGGTATTGCTCGCCCCCTCGAATCCGGTCGTCAGCATCGGTTCGATCCTGGCGGTCCCCGGAATCCGCGGCGCGCTGCGGACCACGAAGGCGAAGGTCGTCGGAGTCTCCGGGGTGATCGACGGCAAGCCGTTGCGCGGCATGGCCGACGAATGCCTGTCGGTGATCGGCGTCGAGACCACCGCCGAGGCGATCGGCCGGTACTACGGGGCGCGCTCGGCCAACGGCATCCTCGACGGCTGGCTGGTGCACACCACCGACACCGCCGACGTGCCGGGCGTGCAGGTGCGCAGCGTCCCGCTGCTGATGACCGATCCGCCCACCACCGCCGAGATCGTCCGTGCCGCACTGGATCTGGCCGGGGTGCGGCTGTGAACGCCCCCGTCGAGCACGGCGCCGACGAGCTGACCATCCTGCCCGTCCACGGCCTGCCGGAGTTCCGGCCCGGCGACGACGTGGCCGCCGCGCTCGCCGAGGCGGCGCCGTGGCTGCGCGACGGCGACATCCTCGTCGTCACCAGCAAGATCGTCGCCAAGGCCGAGGGCAGGGTGGTGGCCGCGCCCACCGACCCCGACGAGCGCGACGCCGTGCGGCGCACGCTGGTGGAGCAGGAGGCCGTGCGGGTGCTCGCCCGCAAGGGCCGCACTCTCATCACCGAGAACAAGCTCGGCATCGTCCAGGCCGCCTCGGGCGTGGACGGCTCGAACGTCGAACGCGACGAATTGGTGCTGCTGCCTTCGGATCCCGACGCCAGCGCGCGCGCCCTGCGTGACGGGCTGGCCGGGCGGCTCGGCGTCTCGGTGGCGGTGGTGATCACCGACACCATGGGGCGGGCCTGGCGCAACGGCCAGACCGACGCCGCCATCGGCGCCGCGGGGCTGCGGGTGCTGCACGACTACGCGGGCGCGATCGACGGCCAGGGCAACGAACTGCACGTCACCCAGGTCGCGGTGGCCGACGAGCTGGCCGCGGCGGCCGATCTGGTGAAGGGCAAGCTGCGCGCGGTCCCGGTGGCCGTGGTGCGCGGCTTCCCGCACGAGGACGACGGTTCGGGGGCGGCGGCGCTGGTGCGCGCGGGCGAGGAGGACCTGTTCTGGCTCGGCACCGCCGAGGCGCTGGCGCAGGGCAGGCGCGAGGCGGTGCTGCTGCGCCGTTCGGTGCGCGAATTCGCCGACACGGCGGTGGAACCCGAGCGGGTGCGGGCCGCCGTCGCGTCCGCGCTCACCGCCCCCGCCCCGCACCACACCAGGCCGGTGCGGTTCGTGTGGGTGCGCGATCGGGTGCGGCGCGAGCGGCTGCTGACCGCCATGGCCGACGCCTGGCGCGCCGACCTCGCTGCCGACGGCCTCGACCCGGAACGGGTGGAACGCCGCGTCGGGCGCGGGCGCATCCTGTTCGACGCGCCCGAGATGATCATCCCGTGCATGGTCCCCGACGGCGCCCACGACTATCCCGACGAGCGCAGGCAGGCCGCCGAGCGCACCATGTTCACCGTCGCGGCGGGCGCCGCGGTACAGGGCCTGCTGGTGGCGCTGGCCGCCGAGGGGATCGGCAGTTGCTGGATCGGGTCGACGATCTTCGCTCCCGAGATCACCCGTGAGCAACTCGGCCTGGCCGGGGACTGGCAGCCGCTCGGCGCGGTCGCGATCGGCTACCCGGTGGCCGGGCTCGCGCCGCGGCCGCCGCGCACCGGCGGCGAGGGGCTGGTCGAGCTGTGAGCGCGGAATCGCTGCGCGCCTCGGCGATCGAGCTGCTGGCGGGCTGGCAGGTGCGGTCGGGGGCCGAGGAGTCGATCCGCGAGTCCATGCTCGCCTTCCTCGGCTCGGCGCCGCGTGGCTGTCTGCGCGAGCACGCGCCGGGACACATCACCGCCTCGGCGCTGGTGTTCTCCGCTGACCGGCGGGAACTGCTGCTGACCCTGCACCCCAGGGTCGGCCGGTGGCTGCAACTCGGCGGGCACTGCGAGGAATCCGACGACACCGTGGCCGCCGCCGCGCTGCGTGAGGCCACCGAGGAGTCCGGCATCGAGGGCCTGCGGCTGGAGCCGGGGCTCTACGGCGCGCACGCGCACCCGATCACCTGCTCGCTCGGGCGGCCGACCAGGCACCTGGACCTGCTGTTCCAGATCACCGCGCCCGCGGGGGCGGTCCCGGTGCGCAGCAGCGAGTCCGATGATCTGCGCTGGTGGCCGGTGGCCGCGCTGCCGCCGGGCTTCGACGTGCCCCTGCGGTAGCGGTCCCGGTGCGTCCGCGGGCCCTCGGCGGGGCCCGCGGACGGTCATGGCCGGGTCGTGCCGGGCTTGCGGGTCACGGGTTTACAAATTCGGTGATTTGTCTAGACAGCCGACAGTCCGGCTCGTATTGTCCATCCTGTATGTAATGCGCATCACATGCGTGCACAGAGGGAGACGACGATGTCGACTGATGCCGATGCGACCGAGCGGACCGCCGAGCTGTCGGCCTGGCGCGACCGCAAGCGCTACTACTGGCTGTGGGGCCTGTTCGTCCCCACCGGACTGTTCACCATCGTGCTGCCCGCGGTGTGGGCGCTGAACGAACTCGGTCTGCCCGCCGCGGCCCACCTGCCGTTCTGGCTCGGCCCGTTCCTGCTCTACCTGGTCATCCCGCTGGCCGACCGCTTCATCGGCCCGGACGGGGAGAACCCGCCGGACGAGGTGCTCGCCCACCTGGAGAACGACCGCTACTACCGCTACCTGACCTACCTCTACCTGCCCTTCCAGTACGCCGGGCTGGTCATGGCCTGCTACCTGCTCACCGCGGGCGATCTGAGCTGGCTCGGCATCGCCGGCGGCCTGCACCTGGCCGACAAGATCGGCCTGACCGTCACCATCGGCCTGGTCGGCGGCATCGGCATCAACACCGCGCACGAACTCGGCCACAAGAAGGTCGATCTGGAGCGCTGGCTCTCGCGCATCGCGCTGGCCCAGACCGGCTACGGCCACTTCTACATCGAACACAACCGGGGCCACCACGTGCGCGTGGCCACCCAGGAGGATCCGGCCAGCTCGCGGCTGGGTGAATCGTTCTGGGAGTTCCTGCCGCGCACCGTCAAGGGCAGCCTGGTCTCGGCCTGGCGGCTGGAGAAGGCGCGGCTGGAACGCCTCGGCACCGGCCCGTGGACCTGGCGCAACGAGGTGTTGCAGGCCTGGGCGATGACAGTCGCGTTGTACGCGTTGCTGGTCGCGGTCTTCGGCATCGGGCTGCTGCCCTGGCTGCTGGTGCAGGCGGTGTTCGGGTTCAGCCTGCTCGAGGTGGTCAACTATCTCGAGCACTACGGCCTGGCCAGGCAGCGCACCGGCTCCGGGCGCTACGAGCGGCCCGCGCCCACGCACAGCCGGAACAGCGACCACCTGGTCACCAATGTCTTCCTCTACCACCTGCAGCGGCACAGCGACCACCACGCCAATCCCACCCGCCGCTACCAGACGCTGCGCAGCTGGGACGGCGCGCCGAACCTGCCCGCGGGCTACGCCACCATGATCATGCTGGCCTACGTTCCGCCGCTGTGGCGCCGGGTGATGGACAAGCGGGTGCTGGCCCACTACGACGGCGACGTCACCCGGGCGAACATCCATCCGCGCACGCGCGAGCGGGTGCTGGCCGCCTACGGCGCGCAGGACGCGCGATGAGCGCGTTCCGCTGCCCGGTGTGCGAATACGTCTACGACGAGACCAGAGGCGATCCGCACGAGGGATTTCCGGCGGGAACTCCGTGGGAATCGGTGCCCGACGACTGGTGCTGCCCGGATTGCGGTGTTCGCGAGAAAATCGATTTCGAACCGATGGGAGCGACGGGATGACCGAATACAAGCTGTATCAGTGCGTGCAGTGCGGCTTCGAGTACGACGAGGCGAAGGGCTGGCCGGAGGACGGCATCGCCCCCGGCACCCGCTGGGAGGACATCCCCGACGACTGGAGCTGCCCGGACTGCGGGGCGGCGAAGGCCGATTTCTTCATGGTCGAGATCGAGCGGTCCTGAGGTGGCAGGCCGCGGGCCGTCCTCGCCCTACCAGGAGGCGACCAGGGAACTGCTGCGCGCGTCGATCCTGGACGCCATGCGCGCGCTGCTGCTCGAACGCGACTGGGCCAAGATCACCGTCGGCGACGTCGCGGCCAGGGCCGGGGTGAGCAGGCAGACCCTCTACAACGAGTTCGGCTCGCGGGCGGGGCTGGCGCAGGCCTACGCCATCCGGCTGGCCGACGATCTGGTCGATCACGTCGGCACCGCGGTGGCGGCGAACGTCGGGGACGCGCGCGCGGCCATCCGCGAGGGGCTGGCCGGTTTCTTCCTCGACGCGGCCGCCGACCCGCTGGTGTGCTCGCTGCTGGCCGGTGCGGCCAAGCCGGACCTGCTGCGGCTGATCACCCTGGACGCGGGCCCGCTGGTCGAGCACGCCACCGCCAGGCTGGCGGCGGTGTTCGAGCACAGCTGGGTCGAGGCCGGCGCCGCGCAGGCCGACGTCCTCGCCCACGCGCTTGTGCGCATCGCGCTGAGTTACATCCCGAATCCGCCCGGTCCCGGCCGCAACGGACCGGCCGAGCTCGCCGATTTGCTGACTCCCTATGTGGACGGCATCCTCGCCGCCCGCGAGGCCGGTTGACCATTCGACGAATCGACCCGCTTTGCATTGCCCGACGTATGCTGTACGTTTAAACTTCGAGCCGTGGCGGCCGGCGCACCGACCGGCCGGATTGTAACGGCGCCCACCTTTCCAGGGGTAGTGGCCCTGTAACGGCAGGTGAGCCTGTATGTATTTCCTTGAAAAGTCGGGTAGTTCATCAAGCGGGGCAGGATTGCAAACGGACGGCAAATCGGCGCTTGCGCGGGATCCCAAACGTCACCTGTGGGTGCTCGGCCTCGTCGCCCCCGCCTCGGCACTGCTGCCGTCGCAGCTGGTGCTCCGCACGGGCATGGAGGTCTTCTGGTGGATCGGGCCGGTCATCGTCCTGGTGATCATCCCGATTCTGGATTGGCTGGTCGGTGAGGACGGCACCAATCCGCGCGAGGAGGACTACGAGGCGCTGTCCAACGACCGCTACTACCGCTGGTGCACCTTCCTGTTCCTGCCCGTGCAGATGATCGGCCTGCTGGTCGCCTCGGCGATGTGGGCGGGCGACGAGCTGAGCCTGCTCGACAAGGCGGGCCTGGCCACCACGCTCGGCCTGGTCAGCGGCATCGGCATCAACGCGGCGCACGAACTCGGCCACCGCTCGGAGCGGCTGGAGCGCTGGCTGGCCAAGATCGCGCTCGCCCAGTCCGGCTACGGCCACTTCTTCGTCGAGCACAACCGCGGTCACCACGTGCGGGTTGCCACCCCCGACGATCCGGCCAGCGCCAGGATGGGCGAGTCGCTGTGGGAGTTCATGCCACGCAGCGTGGTCGGCGGCTTCCGCTCCGCCATCGGCCTGGAACGCGACCGGCTGGCCAGGCTCGGTCTCGGCTGGTGGTCGGTGCACAACCACATCCTGCAGGCGTGGTCGATGACGATCGGCCTGTTCGGCGGGCTCATGCTGGTCTTCGGCTGGCACATCCTGCCGTGGCTGCTGATCCAGGCCGTGATCGGCATCGGCCTGCTGGAGACGGTCAACTACGTCGAGCACTACGGGCTGCTGCGCGAGCGGCGCCCGAACGGCCGCTGGGCGCGCTGCTCGCCGCGCGACAGCTGGAACAGCGACCGGTTGGTGACCAACATCTTCCTGTTCCATCTGCAGCGTCACAGCGATCATCACGCAAACCCCGGCAGGCGATACCAGACCCTGCGCAGCTCCGATGTCGCTCCGCAGTTGCCCGCGGGCTACGCGACCATGATTCTGTTCGCCGCCGTGCCGCCGTTGTGGCGGGCGGTGATGGATAAGCGGCTGCTCGCCCACTACGGTGGCGACATCACCCGCGCCAATATCGCGCCCCGCAAACGCGCCAAGATCCTGTCCGAGCACGGCGTGCTCGTCTGACCGGCGCGACGACGGGGGCCGTGTGTGCAGGTGCGGCGCGACCCGCCCGCCGGGCGGCGCTAGCCTTGCAGCGGTACAGCCGAACCAGGAGAGGCAGATGACGACCTCAGAACTTCCCGCTCGCACGACCCCGACCGCGGATGTCCGCAACGGCATCGATTTCAAGGTGGCCGATCTCGCTCTGGCCGATTTCGGCCGCAAGGAGATCCGGCTGGCCGAGCACGAGATGCCCGGCCTGATGGCCCTGCGCCGCGAGTACGCCGACGTGCAGCCGCTGAAGGGCGCGCGCATCTCCGGCTCGCTGCACATGACCGTGCAGACCGCCGTGCTCATCGAGACCCTGGTCGCCCTCGGCGCCGAGGTCCGCTGGGCCAGCTGCAACATCTTCTCCACCCAGGACCATGCCGCCGCCGCGGTCGTCGTCGGCCCGCACGGCACCGTCGACGAGCCGAAGGGCGTGTCGGTCTTCGCCTGGAAGGGCGAGACCCTGGAGGAGTACTGGTGGGCGGCCGAGCAGATGCTCACCTGGCCCGGCGAGCCGGCCAACATGATCCTCGACGACGGCGGCGACGCCACCATGCTGGTGCTGCGCGGCGCCCAGTTCGAGAAGGCCGGAGTCGTCCCGCCCGAGGACGCGAACCACTCCGCCGAGTACAAGGTCTTCCTCGACCTGCTGCGCGAGAGCCTGCGGACCGACAAGGGCAAGTGGACCGCCATCGCCGAGAGCGTCCGCGGCGTCACCGAGGAGACCACCACCGGCGTGCTGCGCCTCTACCAGTTCGCCGCCGCCGGTGAGCTGGCCTTCCCGGCGATCAACGTCAACGACTCGGTCACCAAGTCCAAGTTCGACAACAAGTACGGCACCCGCCACTCGCTGATCGACGGCATCAACCGCGGCACCGACGTGCTCATCGGCGGCAAGAAGGTGCTCATCTGCGGCTACGGCGACGTGGGCAAGGGGTGCGCGGAGTCGCTGGCAGGCCAGGGCGCGCGCGTCCAGGTCACCGAGATCGACCCCATCAACGCGCTGCAGGCGCTGATGGACGGCTTCGACGTGGTCACCGTCGAGCAGGCCATCGCCGACGCCGACATCGTCATCACCGCGACCGGCAACAAGGACATCATCACCCTCGACCACATGCGGGCGATGAAGGAACAGGCCATTCTGGGCAACATCGGCCACTTCGACAACGAGATCGACATGGCCGCCCTGGAGAACTCCGGCGCCACCCGCCTCGAGATCAAGCCGCAGGTCGACCTGTGGACCTTCGACGACACCGGCCGCTCGATCATCGTGCTGTCCGAGGGCCGCCTGCTCAACCTGGGCAACGCCACCGGCCATCCCTCGTTCGTGATGTCCAACAGCTTCTCCAACCAGGTCATCGCGCAGATCGAGCTGTGGACCAAGCCGCAGGAATACGACAACGAGGTCTACCGCCTGCCCAAGCACCTCGACGAGAAGGTCGCGCGCATCCACGTGGAGGCCCTCGGCGGCACCCTCACCAAGCTCACCAAGGACCAGGCCGAGTACATCGGCGTGGACGTCGAGGGCCCGTACAAGCCGGAGCACTACCGGTACTGATGGCACGAGATCAGGTGCTGGTCGCACTGGAGGGCCTCGACGGCGCGGGCAAGCGCACGCTGACCGACGCCGTCGTGGCCGACCTCGGCGCGCGGGGGGTGCGGGCGGCCACGCTCGCCTTCCCGCGCTACGGGCGCTCGGTGCACGCGGATCTGGCCGCCGAGGCGCTGCACGGCGCGCACGGCGACCTCACCACCTCGGTCTACGCCATGGCCCTGTTGTTCGCCCTCGACCGCGCCGACGCCCGCGACGAGCTGTCGAAAGCCCTGGCCGCCAACGACATCGTGATCCTGGATCGCTATGTCGCCTCCAACGCCGCCTACAACGCGGCCAGGCTGCACCAGGACGCCGACGGCGAGATCGTCGGCTGGACAGCGGATCTGGAGTTCGGCCGCTTCGGCCTGCCCGAGCCCGACGTGCAGCTGCTGCTCGACGTCGAGCCGGAAGTGGCGGCCGAACGTGCCCGCAGGCGCACCGAACTCGATGCCGACCGGCCGCTGGACGCCTACGAACGCGACGGGGGGCTGCAGAAGCGGACCCTGGCGGTGTACCGTGAGCTCGCCGAACGGAACTGGCACGGACCGTGGTGGACTTGTCGGCCCGAGGACGATCCGGCGGCGCTGGCCGCCCGTCTGGCCGAGATGATCGCTCGATAATGTTCGTTGGGATTTACCGGTTCGCTCGTGCCGATTCGGCTGTTCTCGGTATTCACGCGACCCACGATTATTCGGCTGCTCGCCATTATTTGGCGTGGCGGCCCGAATCACGACCGGGAGATGACAACATATAACCATGAAGCCGAAGATTCTGGTCGTCGACGACGATATGGCGCTCGCCGAGATGCTGACGATCGTCCTACGCGGGGAGGGATTCGACCCGCACGTGGTCGGCGACGGCACGCAGGCGCTGGCGGCGGTCCGTGAGATCCGCCCTGACCTGGTCCTGCTCGACCTGATGCTGCCCGGCATGAACGGCATCGATGTGTGCCGCGTGCTGAGGGCCGACTCTGGTGTCCCGATCGTGATGCTCACCGCCAAGACCGACACGGTCGACGTGGTGCTCGGCCTGGAATCGGGCGCCGACGACTACATCGTCAAACCCTTCAAGCCCAAGGAGCTCGTCGCCCGGGTGCGCGCGCGGCTGCGCCGCACCGAGGAGGAGCCCGCCGAGCAGCTCCAGATCGCCGACATCCTCATCGACGTGCCCGCCCACAAGGTCACGCGGGCGGGCCAGCAGATCTCGCTGACCCCGCTGGAGTTCGACCTGCTGGTCGCGCTGGCCCGCAAGCCGCGCCAGGTCTTCACCCGTGAGGTGCTGCTCGAGCAGGTCTGGGGCTACCGCCACGCCGCCGACACCCGGCTGGTGAACGTGCACGTGCAGCGGCTGCGCGCCAAGGTGGAGAAGGACCCGGAGAACCCGGAGATCGTGCTGACCGTCCGCGGTGTCGGCTACAAGGCCGGACCGCCGTGATCGATGGGAAGCGTCCCGCCTCGCGCGGGGTGATTCCACGACTGGAACGGTCGCTGGCCCCGATCGGTGCCTGGTTCACCGATCTGGGCACCGCCCTCGGCCATCTGTGGCGGCGTTCGCTGCAACTGCGCGTCATCGTCTCCACGCTGACGTTGTCGCTGATCGTCATCACCATCCTCGGTGTCGTGCTGACCAGCCAGATCACCGATCGCCTGCTCGACGCGAAGGTCAACGCGGCCGAGGAGGAGATCGACCGGGTCCGCGTCGCCGTCGAGGACAAGGTGGCAGGCATCTACGACATCGATCCGCTGCGCAAGGCGCTGATGGACGCGCGTAACGAGGTGTCCAATCGCGGCGGCTCCGGCCGTTCCAGCGGCGCGGCGGGCAGTTTCGACACCGCCCTGATCGTGATCGGCGGCTCGGCCCAGCAGGCCGAGGCCGGACCGGTCTCGGAGGTGCCCGCCGAACTGCGGCGCTTCGTGCAGCGCAACCAGATCAGCTACCAGTTCGCCACGGTCAACGACCCGGACGGCTATCACGGGCGCGCGCTCATCATCGGCAGCCCCAGCGCCGAGGTGCCGACGCTGGAGGTCTACCTGATCTTCCCGCTGGCCAACGAGGAGAGCAGCCTGGCGCTGATGCGCGGCACGATGATGATCGGCGGCCTGGTGCTGCTCGTGCTGCTCGCGGCGATCACCGCGCTGGTCACCCGGCAGGTGGTGCTGCCGATCCGGTCGGCCGCGCGCATCGCCAGCCGCTTCGCCGACGGACGCCTCAAGGAACGCATGCTGGTGCGCGGCGAGGACGACATGGCGCGGCTGGCGCAGGCCTTCAACGAGATGGCCGAGAGCCTGTCGAACCAGATCACCCAGCTCGAGGAGTTCGGCAACCTGCAGCGCCGGTTCACCTCCGACGTCAGCCACGAGCTGCGCACCCCGCTGACCACGGTCCGCATGGCCGCCGACCTGATCCACGGCTCCAGCGACCAGCTCGATCCCGCGCTGACCCGCAGCGCCGAGCTGCTGGTGACCGAACTCGACCGGTTCGAGAGCCTGCTCAACGACCTGCTCGAGATCAGCAGGCACGACGCGGGTGTGGCCGAGTTGCAGGTGGAGTCGCTGGATGTGCGGATGTGCGCGCGGGCGGCCATCTCCACCGTGCGCCATCTGGCCAAGGACGCGGGTGTCGAGGTGGTCACCGACCTGCCGGAGGATCCGGTGGTGGCCGAGGTCGATCCGCGCCGGGTGGAACGGGTGCTGCGCAACCTGCTCGCGAACGCCATCGACCACAGCGAGGGCAAGCCGGTGCTGCTGCGCATGCGCGGCGACACCGACACCAACGCCGTGGCCTTCGTGGTGCGTGACCAGGGCGTCGGCCTTCGCCCCGGCGAGGACAAACTGGTGTTCAACCGCTTCTGGCGCTCGGACCCCTCCCGGATGCGCCGCTCCGGCGGCACCGGCCTCGGCCTGTCGATCAGCGTCGAGGACGCCAACCTGCACGCGGGCAAGCTGGAGGCCTGGGGCGAACTCGGCGTCGGCGCGAGCTTCCGGCTCACCCTGCCGATGGTGCGCGGCCGCAAGATGGGCACCAGCCCGCTGCCGCTCGAGGCCGCCGTCCGCAGGCAGGCCCCGCGCGCCTCGGACCCGGTGCCCATCGAGGGCGACCCGGTCGAACTGCCGACCGTGCCGATGCACCGGCCCGCGCCGCGCGCGAGCGCGCCGTCCGGGGCGAACGGCACGTCGGCCGACAGCGGCGCCGCCGCTGCCGAAGGCGCGTCGAGTGGTGACAGCGCGACGGACGGCAGCGCGGGGACGGACTCACCGGGCAACGATCCCGACGGTGGCGGCGCCGAGGCCGGCGGCTCGTCCACGGGTGGCGTCCCGGGCGGCGAGGAGGGAAGCGCGACGAACGGCAGCCAGGTGTTCAGCGAACGCGGAGGTGAACCGACATGACGATGTGCGTCGGCCGGTCGTCCGGTCGCGTCGGCCGGTGGCGTCGGCCGCTGGGACCGGCCGGGCTGTTGCTCGTCGTGCTGCTCGTGCTCACCGGTTGCGCCAGCCTGCCGGAGTCCTCCGCGCCGCAGGCGCTGCGGACCATCGACCGCGAGCCCGCCGCCGAGGGCCCGACTCCGCCGATCGCCGGTCGTGACCCGGACCTGCTGTTGCGCGACTTCCTCACCGCCACCGCCGACCCGACCAGCCGCCATCTGGCCGCCCGCCAGTACATGACGCCCTCGGCGTCGGCGCAGTGGGACGACACCGCGGGCACCACCATCGTGGAGCGCCCGGACACGCTGCTGGAGTCCCGGGACGGCACGAGGGCCACCTACCGGATCCGCGCGCAGCGGGTGGCCGAGCTGTCCGCCGACGGCGTCTATCGCGCGGTCACCGAGCCCACCCTGGAGAACCAGATCGAGATGGTCCGGGTTGACGGGGAGTGGCGGATCGCCTCGCTGCCGCCCGGCGTGGTCATGGATTCCAGCGCGTTCGCCAAGTCCTACCGGCGTTATGTGCTGTATTTCGCCGACCCGACCGGCACCTCGGCGGTGCCCGATCTGCGCTGGCTCTCGGTGCCGAAGAACCAGCTCGCCCAGCGATTGCTCGGCCTGCTCCTCGAGGGGCCGAGGGAGAACCTGGGGCCGGTGGTCGGCAATCGGCTGGCGCCGCCGGTGACGCTGCGCGGGCCGATCACCAAGGCCAACGGCGATCCGCAGGATGTCGGTGTCGGACTCGGGGGCGTCCGTGTCGACTTCGCCGGCGCGGGCGCGCTCGACCAGCGCGACAAGGAGATGCTGGCCGGGCAGGTGGTGCTGACGCTGTCGGAGGCCGACATCCCGGGACCGTACGTGCTGCTCGCCGACGGGGAACCGCTGGACCAGCGGTTCGCGACCAACGGCTGGACCGTCGCCGACGTCGACTATCTCAATCCCACCGTCCGAGGGATCAATCGGATCGGCCTGCACGCGCTGCGCGGCGGCACCCTCGCCCAGGTCACCGAGGGCGGTGTGGTCGACGTGCCCGGCTACTTCGGCTCGGTCAACAACCTGCGCTCGGCCGCGCTGTCCCCGGACGGCCAGCTGGTGGCGGCGGTGGCCGACGCGGGCAGGCCTGCCTCGGAGCCGCAGCGCACCCTCATGGTCGGCACCTACGGCGGCAACGCCATCCCGGTCGCCGAGGGCGAGACGATCTCGCGGCCGTCGTGGAACGGCGACGGCAGCGCGGCCTGGGCGGTGATCAACGGCATGCAGGTCATCCGGGCGGTGCGCGACAACGCCACCAACACGGTGTCACGGCAGGACGTGGACATCAGCGCGCTGACCGACAACGACACCGGGCTCACCCTGCGCATGCCGATCACCGAGCTGCGGGTTTCGCGCACCGGAGTCCGCGCCGCGCTGATCGCCGACGGCAAGGTGTACGTGGCGCTCATCGTGCGCGGTCCCAACGGCAACTACTCGCTGACCAAGCCGGTGCCGGTCGCGGTCGGGTTGAGCAGCAGTGCCGTCTCGCTGAGCTGGGTCGACGGCGACCTGCTGCTCATCGCCAGGGAGGGCAACATCGACCCGGTCTCCACCGTGCACATCGACGGCTCGGAGTGGCGGCCGCTCACCTCCCCGAACCTGACCCCGCCGGTGCGCGTCGTCGCCGCCGTGCCCAGTGCCCAGTACGTCGCCGACGCGCGCGGCGTACTGGAGTTGAGCGGCAATCCGGGGGAGCAGAGCTACTGGACCGAGATGCCCGGTCTGGTCGGCAACGACGCGACCCCCGTGTTGCCGGGCTGAGCGATCGGGGTCGTCCACAGCCGGAACGGCTGTGGACAACCCCGCCTACGGCGCCCGGCCCGGTCGCGGGACGGGCGCACACTCGGTCCGTGCGCACCCTCCTCGATCTCGTCCTCCCCGCGTCCTGCGGCGGCTGCGGTCGCCCCGGCACCGCCTGGTGCGCCCGCTGCGAGGCGGCGCTGGCGGGTCCGCCGGTGCGGGTGCGCCCGCGCACCGATCCCGGCGTGCCGTGCTGGGCGCTCGCCCCCTATGCCGGGCCTGCGCGTGCGGCGGTGCTCGCCGTCAAGGAACGCGGACGCCGCGATCTCGCCGGGCCGCTCGGGCGGGCGACGGCGCGCGGACTGGCCGGGCTGCGCACGCCGGGAGTGCCGCTGGCGCTGGTTCCCGCGCCGAGCAGACGCGCCGCGGCCAGGGTGCGCGGCGGCGATCCGGTGCTGCGGGTCGCGGAAATCTCGGCGCGGTGTCTGCGAAATTGCCGGGTATTTCCCGTGCTTCGGGTGTGGCGTGGTGTACACGATTCGGTGGGGTTGTCGCCCGGTGAGCGCAGGCACAATCTGAGCGGCCGGGTATGGCTGCGTCCCGAGGCCGCCCCCGCGGCGTTGCGAGCCGGAAAATACCAGGTAGTGGTCTTGGACGATGTGCTGACCACCGGTGCGACGGCCGCCGAGTCGGTCCGCGTGCTCGAGGGTTCCGGCCTGCCGGTGGTGGCGTTTTTCGTGACGTGTGTGGCTTGACTCGAAGAAATTTGCGTGAACGGTGGCAAACCTCTCGTGGGCGGACTACCGTCGCGATCACACACCCGAACCGGGAGTTTGGAGGTGGCGCCTCGGAAACTTCGTGCCGTGTGATTTCCCGGCGTGAGCGGGCCTGAAGGGAGCTCGCACAACTCTCTCGCAGTCGATCAGCTGCCGGTTCTCGGATGTGCAGCCCGCGGTCGATCTGCACCCCGCGGTCTCCCCGCAGGGACGTTCCCGCCGGATCTCAGCAGTCTCGGTACGGCTCAACCCCGCCGCACGCACAAAGGTTGGTGCGGCCAGATCCGGGAGGTACGCGTGACGTCTTCACGACCTTCAGTGAAAGAACCCTCGACCATCTACGTGCCGGAAGTCGATGCCACGGCCGTCCCGATGGAAGCCGACGAATCCGCCGAGCGACCACGGCCGACCCGCGCGGAGATCGTCGTCAAGGGGCGCAATGTCGAAGTACCCGACCACTTCCGAATCTACGTCTCCGAGAAGCTCTCCCGGCTCGAACGCTTCGACCCGACGATCTTCCTGTTCGACGTGGAGCTGTTCCACGAGCGCAACCGCCGCCAGAAGAAGGCCTGCCAGCGCGTGGAGATCACCGCGCGGGGCAAGGGCCCGGTGGTGCGCGCCGAGGCCTGCGCCGACAGCTTCTACGCCGCCTTCGAGTCGGTGACCGCCAAGCTGGAGAGCAGGCTGCGCCGGATCAAGGACCGCAGGCGCGTGCACTACGGTGACAAGACCCCGCTCTCGGTCGCCGAGGCCACCGCGGCCCTGCCGCCCGACGCGCTGTTCGACCGGGGGTCGGACGGCAAGTCCGATCACGAGCACGACTACGTGGCGGAGGAGGACCTCGGTCCCGGCCACATCGTGCGCACCAAGGTGCACAAGGCCGAGCCCATGACGGTCGACGACGCCCTCTACCAGATGGAGTTGGTCGGCCACGACTTCTTCCTGTTCCACGACAAGGAGACCGACCGTCCGTCGGTGGTGTACCGGCGGCACGCCTACGACTACGGCCTGATCAGGCTGGCGTAGACGCCACGTCCGCACGGCCCGTCGCCCATCCGGCGGCGGGCCGTCGCCATGTCGCGGCCCGGGTGGGAGACCGATGGGGCGGGGATCAGAGGGTGCGGGCCGCGCCCGCGTCCGCCTGCGACGAGCATGCGACCGCGCCGAAGCGTTCGTGGTGCACCGCATCGGCGAGCGGGCGGCCGCTGCGCCAGCCGAAGCGCTCCAGGTCGGGCACGGTCTGGAACTCGCGCACCGGGCCGACGCACAACCAGGCCACCGGCCGGACGCCCTCGGGCAGGCCGACCAGCTCCGCCAAGAACTCGGGGTCGTGGAACGACACCCAGCCGACGCCGATCCGCTCCGCGGTGGCGGCCAGCCACAGGTTCTGGATCGCCAGCACGGTGGAGAAGACGCCGGTCTCGGGGACGGTGGCGCGGCCGAGCACCTGGGGGCCGCCGCGATCGTGGTCGTAGGTGACCACGATGCCGGTTCCGCTCTCCGCGATGCCCTCGATCTTGATGGGCTCGAAGGTGGCTGCCCGCTCCGGCGGCAGCGCCGCGTGGAATTCCCTCCGCTTGTCCGCCACGTGGCCGGCGAAGCGGCGCAGCGTCTGCCTGTCGCGCACCACGACGAAATCCCACGGCTGGGAATTGCCGACGCTGGGGGCGCGATGCGCCGCCTCGAGCAGTCGCCACAGCACGGCGTCGTCGACGAGCTCGCCGGTGAATTCCGCCCGCACGTCCCGGCGCGTTCGAATGGCCTCGTAGAGGCCGACTTGATCCTCGTTCACCGTCCCAGTCAACCAGGGCCGTAACCGGGCGCGGCGCGTTCTGGACAGTTCGTCGCCGGGCTGTTGCCGACAGGGTCCCCGGCCGCACACGGCAGACGCCGGGCGTAGCGGAAAGCCACGCCCGGCGTCGGGTCGGTGTGCCGCGGTCAGGCCCGCGCGCGGCGGGGGCCGAACCGCCGGCGCTGCTGCGCCAGGGCGGTGCGCAGGCCGCGGCGCTTGCCGGTCACCGGATCGACGACCGGCGCGGTCTCGCCCTGGAAGCGGCGCTCCGAGGCGGTCTCCGGGGCGTCGTCGGCGGTGCGGCGCAGGTACTTGTCCGGCAGCGACAGCTTGAGGATGGTTCGCCAGGCCTTGAAGTACTGGGCGGGCAGCGGTCCGGTGGTGTACGGCAGGTCGTACTTGTCGCACAGCTCGCGCACCCGCACCGCGATCTCGGCGTAGCGGTTGCTCGGCAGATCGGGGTACAGGTGATGCTCGATCTGGTGGCTGAGATTGCCCGACATGAAGTGCAACAGCTTGCCGCCGGAGATGTTGGCGCTGCCGAGCATCTGACGCAGGTACCACTCGGCCTGCGTCTCGTTGTCCACGTCCTTCTTGGTGAACTTCTCCGCGCCGTCGGGGAAGTGCCCGCAGAAGATGATCGTGTTGGACCAGACGTTGCGGATCATGTTGGCGGTCATGTTGGCCGTGAGCGTCGACTTCCACGCCGGGCCGGTGAGCGCCGGGAAGATCACGTAGTCCTTGAGGACCTGCTTGCCGACCTTCTCGATCACCTCGTCGCGCTTGCGCTCGAACTCCGCGCGCTCGGGGGTGCCCGGCTTGATCCGCCCGGTGGCCACCTTGCCCAGCTCGAGGTGCTGGATCGCCACACCGTACTGGAACATCAGCTGCAGGATCAGGTTGTAGACCGGGTTGCCGAGGTTGAACGGCTTCCAGCGCTGGTCGCGGGTGACGCGCAGCAGGCCGTAGCCGATGTCGTCGTCCAGGCCGAGCACATTGGTGTACTTGTGGTGCAGGTAGTTGTGGGTGTGCTTCCAGTGCTTGGACGGATCGGTGTTGTCCCACTCCCACGAGGTGGAATGGATCTCCGGGTCGTTCATCCAGTCCCACTGGCCGTGCATCACGTTGTGGCCGATCTCCATGTTCTCGATGATCTTGGCCACGCCGAGCAGACCCGCGCCGAGCAGCCAGGCGGGACGCTTTCTGCTGCCGAACAGGATCGCCCGGCCACTGATTTCCAGGCCGCGTTGCAGCCTGATGACATTGCGGATATAGCGCGCGTCCGACTCGCCTCGGGAACTCTCGATTTCCCGACGAATCGCGTCGAACTCCGCACCGAGGGCTTCGACATCAGCCTCGGTGAGGTGCGCGTACTCCTTGACATCCGAGATCGCCATGGTGGTTACACTACCGTAAGTTACGTGACCGTAGGTTGCTGAGTTCGGGACAGATCACGCCGCGGCCTGTGGTAAATCCCTTATTGAGATACCGGCCACGGCATGATATTTCAGGCTGTGCGTGCCCGCATCCGGGAGCGCTTGAGCTCCTTGAGCGCCGCCTTCTTCTCGCGCAGCGCCTGCTTTTCGTTACGCGCCTTCTCCTCCAGGACGACCTTGGCCTCCTGGATGGCCGAGCGCAGCCCGCGCCGCTTGCCCGTGACCGGGTCGGTGATCAGCCGGTTCCGCTCGCCCCAGCGCTCCGGGTGCGGCAGCGTGATACCGATGAACTTGCGCTCGGAGGACGTTTCCGGGGCGTCGTCGGCGGTGCGCTTGAGGAATCGATCCGGCAGCGCCAGTTTGTGAATCGTGCGGAATGCCAGCAGGTATTGCCTGCCCAGTGAACCGGTGGTGTAGGGCAGGTCGTACTTGTCGCACAATTCGCGCACCCGCTCGGCGATCTCCGGGTACCGATTGCTCGGCAGATCGGGGAACAGGTGGTGCTCGATCTGGTAGCAGAGATTGCCGCTCATGAACGCCATCGCCGGCCCGGCGTCGAAATTGGCGCTGCCGAGCATCTGGCGCAGATACCACTCCGACTGCGTCTCGCCGTCGAGCTGTTCGATGGTGAACTTCTCCGCGCCGTCGGGGAAATGGCCGCAGAAGATGACCGCGTAGGCCCACAGATTGCGCACCAGGTTGGCGGTGGCATTGGCCTTCAGCGTCGACTTCCACGCCGGACCGGTCAGCAGCGGGAAGATGACGAAATCCTTCGCGACCTGCCTGCGGATCTTGCGGCCGAATTCCTTGTTCGGCTCCGACATCAGTTCCCAGGGCGGGATGCCGGCGATCTGTTTCTCGATCGACCAGTCGTGCAGGGCGATGCCCCACTCGAAAGTGGCCGCGAGCAGCACGTTGGCCAGCGGCTGCACCAGGTGGATCGGCCGCCACGGCTCGTCCCTGGTCATGCGCAGGATGCCGAAGCCGAGGTCCTCGTCCTTGCCGAGCACATTGGTATAGGTGTGATGGGAGTAGTTGTGCGCCCGGCGCCACTGCGCCGAGGGGCCGGTCATGTCCCACTCCCAGGTGCTGGAGTGGATCTCCGGGTCGTTCATCCAGTCCCACTGGCCGTGGCTGATGTTGTGGCCCATCTCCATGTTCTCGATGATCTTGGCGACCGAGAGCATGGCGGTGCCCGCCAGCCAGGCCCAGCGGTTGCGGCTGCCGAAGAGCACGGCGCGCGCCGCCACCTCAAGGCCTCGCTGGGCGGCGATGGTGCGCCGGATGTACTTCGCGTCGCGCTCGCCGCGCGAGAGTTCCACCGAGCGCCGGATGCTGTCGAGCTCATGGCCGAGCGCTTCGATGTCGGACTTGGTGAGATGGGAAAAAGCCTGGATATCGGTGATGGCCACCGCCAGTCCCTTCTGTTCGGGTCGTGCTTTCGAGGGTACGCGGCGTGGTCAGATTTCCAGTGTGCAGTCGCCCGCGGCGGCCGAGATGCAGGTCTGCACCTTGTCGCCGGCGCGGCGCTCCTCGCCGTTGCGCAGATCGCGCGCGTGGCCCTCGGCCACCGTCACGACACAGGTCTGGCAGATGCCCATGCGGCAGCCGAAAGGCATCTGCACGCCCACCGACTCGCCGGCCTCGAGCAGGCTGGTCGCGCCGTCGGCGACCACGGTGCGGCCGGTCTTGCCGAAGGTGACTGTGCCACCCTCGCCCACCGCCGAGCGCTCGACCTCGAAGCGCTCCACGTGCAGCCGATCCGCCAGACCAGCTGCCTGCCAGTGCTTTTCGATCTCGTCGAGCATCGCCGCCGGACCGCACGCCCAGGTCTCGCGCTCGCGCCAGTCGGGGAACTCGGTGTCCAGATCGGCCAGGGCGAACTTGCCCTTCTCGCCGGTCAGCCACAGCCGCGAGTCGAAGCCCGCGTGCCGCTCGCGCAGGTCGGCCAGCTCGGGGCCGAACATCACGTCCTGCTGTTCGCGCGCGGAATGCAGGTGCGCCACATCGGCGATGCCGTCGCGGCGGTCCATCGCCCGCAGCATGGAGATCACCGGGGTGATGCCGCTGCCCGCGGTGAGGAAGAGCACCTTCGGCGGCGGCGGGGACGGCATGACGAAACCGCCCTGCGGGGTCTGCAGCCGCACGATCGTGCCCGGGGTGACGCCGCCGACGAGATGGCTGGACAGGAAGCCCTCCGGCATCGCCTTGACCGCGATCGAGATCAGCCGCTTGCCGCCGTGTTCGGGCGAACTCCAGTCCGGCGGGCAGGTCAGCGAGTAGGAGCGCCAGTGCCAGCGGCCGTCGACCAGCAGGCCGATGCCGATGTACTGGCCCGGCTGGTAGGTGAAGTCGAAGCCCCAGCCCGGCCGGATGACCAGGGTGGCCGAGTCCGCGGTCTCCTTGCGCACCTCGACGACGCGACCGCGCAGCTCACGCGCCGACCACAGCGGGTTGGCCAGATGCAGGTAGTCGTCGGGCAGCAGGGGCGTGGTGATCCGGGCGACGGCGCCGCGCAGCACATTGAGCCGGCCTCCGCGCTCGGCGACATTCGCCGCGGGCGCCTCCAGCCAGTCACGGACATTCTTCAGGACCATCAGTGCTGTTTCGTCTTTCTGTTCGTCCCGCGGCGTTCGTGGGCCGCGGTGAGTTCCCACCGCGCTTGGCCGGCGCCGCGCTGGGCCGGCACTGCCGCCGGATCCGCAGGCAGCGAAAACGACCGGCTCGCGGTTGCACACGTGTGCGCGAGTCCATCCGCCCGTGGGGCGAGCCCGCTCACGTTCAGGTTACGGCATCGTAGGTTCTTCGGGGAGGTGCTGTTCGCACTCGCGGGGCAGAGTCCTCGGTCCCGAGCCGGGCGACGCGACCGCCGCCCGGCACCGCGAAACACCCCGCCACCTGGGGCGATCAGCCGCGAGCCCCGGCCGGGGCGCCGCGCGGCCGGAGGAATTTCGGACTCAGAGCAGCTCGACGAGAAAGGGCAGCTCCTGATTGGCGTACCAGGCCAGCTGGTGGTCCTCGGCGTCGCCGAGCACGAATTCGGCGTCCTCGTCGCCGAGATCCGCGGCGTCGATCACCTCGACGGCCTTGGCGATCTCCGGCTCGGCCTCGGCCAGGTCGACATGTGCCGAGGCGATGCGGTCGTAGGGGATCGGCCCGGACAGCTTGACCACCGCGTCGTCCAGGTCGGGCCGCGGCACGGCCCCGGTCACGTCGGCGGCCAGCACCGCCCGCCGGTAGACCGGACCGCCGTGCGCGGACGGACCCGGCTCGGGCGCGCCGTCGCCGGACGGTTCCAGCGCCTCCTCCAGCGCGTCGGCCAGGTCCTCGCGCTCGGCGGCGATCAGCCGCAGCGAGGCGCGTGCGGCCTCGCTCATGGCCACCTCGGCCAGTTCCTCGTCGTCGCCGGAGGCGTAGGCCTCGCGCAGCGCCGGGGTGACCGCGAAGGCGGTGCCGCCGACCGGGAAGATCTCGCGTTCGGTGAGCAGTCTGCGCAACATCGGCACCGTGACCGGAACATAGACGCGCAGCTTCTTCTCCGGCAGCTTCTTCTCGGGCACGTTCTTCTCGGGCACGGACTTCCCTCCCGGTACGGGCTTCTCGTCAGGCACAGGCACCGAGCATCTCCTCCAAGGATTCGTGCACCGCGGCTGCCAGGATGCCGATATCGGCCATCGCGTCGCGATCGCCGTTGAGCCCGTAGTAGACCCGCCCGTCGTAGGACGTGATCCCGATGCTCGAGGCCTGATTGCGCAGCAGCGGCGACACCGCGTACATCTCCAGCATCCGCGCGCCGCCGATGTACATCGGCCGCTGCGGACCCGGTGCGTTGGTGATCACCAGGTTGAACGTGTGTTCTGCGAACGTACTCGCCGCCCGCACGCTCACCGCGTGCAGGCTCGCCGGGGCGAAGCCGGACAGGTGCACCAGCGTGCGCGCCCGCACTCCGCGCCGCAGCCCCGCGTTGGCCTCGTTGGCGTGCGCGATGTGCTGGAGCCGGATCACCGGGTTCGGCTCGCCGACCGGCAGGTCGATCAGGAACGAGGACACCTCGCTGGCGGGCGCGGGGCGGTCGGCGCCGTCGTCGTCGACATAGACCGACATCGGCACCACCGCGCGCAGGGTGCTCGACTCCACCAGCCCCGCGCCCCGCGACAACAGCCAGTTGCGCAGCGCCCCGGTGACCACGGCGAGGATGACGTCGTTGAGCGAGCAGTCGAAGTGCTTGCGGATGCGGCGATGGCTGCCGAGGTCGGTGTTCGCGGTGGCGAAGCGCCGGTGCCGGGAGGTGGGCGCGTTCAGGGGGCTGTCGGGCGCGCCGATGGCCACCGTGCGCACCGCCGAGACCATCGAGTCCAGCGCCCGGGTCGCCGCGCCGACCATGGCGAACGCCTCGGCGCTGCGTTCACGAGCCACGGTCATCGCCTCGCGCGGGCGGGCCGCCAGCCGGGTCAGCGCACCGACCAGCAGTTCCACCTCGGTCGGCTCGCGCGGCGGCTCCCACAGCAAGTCGGCCAGCTCCCGCGGCGACGGTGTGGTGTCGAGGATGACGTGGCCGATCTCCAGTGCCTCGTCGCCGTCGACCAGGGCGGCGTGGGTCTTGGTGAAGATCGCGCTGCGCCCGCCCGCCATGCCCTCGATCAGATACATCTCCCACAGCGGCCTGCTCTGGTCCAGCGGTCGCGAGGCCAGCCGGGCGACCAGCTCGTGCAGCTGGTCCTCGGTGCCGGGGCTGGGCAGCGCGGAGCGGCGCACGTGATAGCTGATGTCGAATGGGCTGTCCTCCACCCACACCGGTTTGCCCAGCGAGAGCGGGATCTCGCGGACCTTCCAGCGATAACGCGGGACCAGCGCGAGCCTGCTCTCCACCAGATCGATCAGGGCTTCGTAGTCCAGCCCCGCGGCGGCGCCGGAGTCGGTGCCGTCGGGACCGGCCAGGATCGCGAGGGAGCCGATGTGGATCGGGTTGCTGCTCGACTCCAGCCGGTAGAACGCCGCGTCCTGCGGCGTCAATCTGGTGATCACGCTGCCAGTCGCTCCTTTCGATACTGGTGACGCCCGACACCGCCGGTCACGCGACACCCGGTGGCGCGACCGTCGGCGCGAGCGGGCCGCGGCGGCGTTACGGTGGCACGATGCCTCGATTCGATCACAGGGGGCACCCGCCTGCATAGCACTGCGCGGCGGTGGCCCGCCCGCGGTTCTGCCCGGCGTGCGCGCACTGTGTCGGCGGTAGTGCACGCACTGTGCCCAGGTAGCGCGACTACCATGAGTTCGAGCCGCGGATTCCGCCGAACTCGGCGGAGCCCGACGGGGGGACCAACACGACACCCGACCAGAGGACTGAAAAGACCCGTGCCTGCGCTTTCGCTTTCGAGGTTGCTACGGATCGGTGAGGGTCGCACCGTCAAGCGGCTCGCTCATCTCGCCGACGAGGTGATCGCGATCGGCCCGGACTACGAGGATCTGACCGACGCGGAGCTGCGGGCGAAGACCGAGGAGTTCAAGCAGCGTTACGCCGACGGCGAAACCCTCGACGACCTGCTGCTCGAGGCCTTCGCGGTGGCCAGGGAGGCGTCTTGGCGGGTGCTCAACCAGAAGCACTACAAGGTGCAGATCATGGGTGGCGCCGCGCTGCATCTGGGCAACATCGCCGAGATGAAGACCGGTGAGGGCAAGACCCTGACCTGTGTGCTGCCCGCCTACCTGAACGCGCTGTCCGGCGAGGGCGTGCACGTGGTCACGGTCAACGACTACCTGGCCAAGCGCGACGCCGAGTGGATGGGTCGCGTGCACCGCTTCCTCGGCCTCGAGGTCGGCGTGATCCTCGGCGGCATGACCCCGCCGCAGCGGCGGGTGGCCTACCACGCCGACATCACCTACGGCACGAACAACGAGTTCGGCTTCGACTACCTGCGCGACAACATGGCGCACTCGCTCGACGACCTGGTGCAGCGCGGCCACAACTTCGCCGTGGTCGACGAGGTCGACTCCATCCTCATCGACGAGGCCCGCACCCCGCTGATCATCTCCGGCCCGGCCGACGCCTCCTCCAAGTGGTACGCGGAGTTCGCCCGCATCGCGCCGCTGCTGAAGAAGGACCTGCACTACGAGGTCGACATCAAGAAGCGCACCATCGGCGTGCACGAGGCCGGCGTGGAGTTCGTCGAGGACCAGCTCGGCATCGACAACCTCTACGAGGCGGCCAACTCGCCGCTGGTCAGCTACCTGAACAACGCCATCAAGGCCAAGGAGCTCTACCAGCGCGACAAGGACTACATCGTCCGCGACGGCGAGGTCATCATCGTCGACGAGTTCACCGGCCGCATCCTGGTGGGCCGCCGCTACAACGAGGGCATGCACCAGGCCATCGAGGCCAAGGAAGGGGTGGAGATCCAGCCGGAGAACCAGACGCTGGCCACCATCACCCTGCAGAACTACTTCCGCCTCTACAACAAGCTCTCCGGCATGACCGGTACCGCCGAGACCGAGGCCGCCGAGCTGCACCAGATCTACAGCCTGGGCGTCGTCCCGATCCCGACCAACCGGCCGATGCAGCGCATCGACCAGTCGGACCTGATCTACAAGTCCGAGGAGGCCAAGTTCAACGCGGTGGTCGACGACGTGGCCGAGCGCCACGCCCTCGGCCAGCCGGTGCTGATCGGTACCACCAGCGTGGAACGCTCGGAGTACCTGTCCAAGCAGTTCACCCGGCGCGGCATCCCGCACAGCGTGCTCAACGCCAAGTTCCACGAGAAGGAAGCCGAGATCATCGCCGAGGCGGGTCGCCCCGGCGCGGTCACCGTGGCCACCAACATGGCGGGCCGTGGCACGGACATCGTGCTCGGTGGCAACCCCGACATCATCGCCGACCTGCTGCTGCGCAAGCAGGGGCTGGACCCGGTGGAGACCCCCGAGGAGTACGAGGCGGCCTGGTTGCCCACCCTGGAGAAGGTCAAGGCGCAGACCGAGGCCGACGCCGAGGCGGTCCGCCAGGCGGGCGGCCTGTACGTGCTCGGCACCGAACGCCACGACTCCCGCCGCATCGACAACCAGCTGCGCGGCCGCTCCGGCCGCCAGGGCGACCCGGGCGAGTCCCGGTTCTACCTGTCGCTGGGCGACGAGCTGATGCGCCGGTTCAACGGCGCGGCCCTGGAGTCGATCATGACCCGCCTCAACCTGCCCGATGACGTGCCGATCGAGGCCAAGATGGTCTCCAAGGCGATCAAGAGCGCCCAGACCCAGGTCGAGCAGCAGAACTTCGAGATCCGCAAGAACGTCCTCAAATACGACGAGGTCATGAACCAGCAGCGCACGGTGATCTACCGCGAGCGCAACCGGATCCTGCGTGGCGAGGACATGGAGGGTCAGGTCCAGAACATGATCACCGACGTGTTCACCGCCTACGTCGACGGCGCCACCGCCGAAGGCTATGTGGAGGACTGGGATCTGGAGAAGCTGTGGGCCGCGCTCAAGACCCTGTACCCGGTGAGCCTGGACTACCGCGAGCTGACCGGTGAGCTGGCGGGCGAGCAGCGCGACCTGACCCGCGACGAGCTGCTCGAGGCCATCCTCGACGACGCCCACGCCGCCTACGCCAAGCGCGAGCAGGAGATCGACGGCCTGGCGGGTGAGGGCTCGATGCGCAACCTGGAACGCCAGGTGCTGCTGTCGGTGCTCGACCGCAAGTGGCGCGAGCACCTCTACGAGATGGATTACCTCAAGGAGGGCATCGGCCTGCGCGCGATGGCCCAGCGTGATCCGCTGGTCGAGTACCAGCGCGAGGGCTACGACATGTTCATGGCCATGCTCGACGGCCTGAAGGAGGAGTCGGTCGGCTTCCTGTTCAACCTCAAGGTCGAGGTGCAGCAGCCGCAGCCCACCGGCGTGTCGGTCGATCCGGGCCTGCGCTCCCCGGTCGGCGCTGCCCCGCAGCCCGCCGCCCCCGCCGCCCCCGCCGCCCCCGCCCCGCTGCTGGCCAAGGGCATCTCCGACCAGGCCCCGCGCGGGCTGAACTACATCGGCCCCGACGAGGGCGGCCGCGCCTCGGTGCACAGCGACGCCGAGGAGTACGGCGGCAACGGCGGTGCGCCCGTGCCGCGCCGCGAGCGCCGCGAGGCCGCCCGCGCCGAGGCCAAGGGCAAGCGCGCGCCGAAGACCCGCCGCAAGCACTGAGGCGTCCCGGCCCGCGCGTCGGGCCGGGCGCCGCGCGGCGCCGGCACCAGGGCGCCGGTGATCGAACGACCGAGGGCCGCCGAATGATTCGGCGGCCCTCGATGTTTTCCGGTGTGGCGCGATCCGTTCAGGCGCCGATCGGCTGATCCTCGGCGGGCGCGGCGGCGAACCATCCGGTGGGGGACAGGTCGGTGCCCATACGCGGGACGTACTGGTCGAAGTAGACGCGGGAGATGAGTTCGCGCCGCGACCGCACGCCCGCCTTGTCGAACACCGACTTGAGATGGTCCTGCACGGTGTAGGTGGACAGGTGCAGGCTCGCGGCGATCTCTTTGGTGTCGATGCCCTGCAACACCAGCTGCACCACGTCGCGTTCGCGCGCGGACAGGTTGTAGGCGGCGACCACGATGGACACGATCTCCGGCGGCCGCGCCTCCTCGATGGTGATGACCACCTCGCCCTGCCTGCCGTCGCGGGAGATCAGCGGCCCGGCGTGCAGCACCAGCCACATGCCGCTGACCGTGCGCAGCCGGGCGCGCGGCGGCACCGAGGTCTCGCCGCGCCCGTAGCGCCTGGCCGCGCCGACCAGCGAGGCGACCGGGGCGAGCGGATCGCCGCCCGCGCTGCCGAAGTTGATGTCGGCCAGTCGCTGTTCGGCGCCGAGGCTCATCTGCGAGATCTGGTCGTCGGCGTCGACGATGACCACGGCGGGCCCGGTGACCGGGGTCGGCGCGGGCGCCTCGGCGAGCCGGGCGAGCATGCCGGTGCGCACGCCGTGCGCGAATGGCGCGGCCAGCGAGGCCAGGAACTGCACCTCACCCGCGTCGAACGGCTCGTCGTCGGGGCCGCGGAACAGCGCCATGGCGCCCCACACCTGGCTGCTGTCGCGGAAGACCAGCCGCGCCTCGTCGCCGAAGTCGAAGCGCGGTTTCATGAAGCTCGCCATCCGGCCCGAGAGTTCCACCTCGCCGCCGGTCGACAGGTGCACCGCCGCCGCGGGCACCTCGGCCCGGGCCAGTTCGGTGAAGGCGGTCGGCTCCACGGTGCCGTATTCGATCAGGCCGAACTCGTGGTCGTGGCTGTTGCGGTCGCGCAGGTGGCCGTATTTGCGCGCGCTGGTGAGCATGTGCGTCGCCGGGTCGTGCGTGGCGATGCAGGCCGCGACCCAGGGCACCGCGCGCGCCACCGAGTCGACGGCCTCCTGCAGGAAGGTGTCCAGGTCGAGGCCGGCGCGGGCGACCACGTCCACATCCTGTCGCACCCGTGCCGCTGTGAGTCCTCGAGCCATGAGCAGAATTGTGCGCGCCCGGGACCGGGGGCGCCATCCCAGAACTCTGGGGAGTCCGAAACCCGGCGCTGCCGGCGCGATGTGCCAGGCTCGGTGTGGTGACGAACTGGTTCGAACGCGGTGGCCGGGCCTACGCGCGATTCCGCCCCGACTATCCCGCCCGGCTGGGCGAGTTCCTGGCCGGGCTCGCCCCCGCCGCCGACCTCGCCGTCGACGTCGGATGCGGCAGCGGACAGTTGACCGCCCGGCTCGCCCCCCACTTCGCGACGGCGCTCGGGGTGGAACCCAGCGCCGACCAGCTCGCCCACGCCGAGGCCGCCGGGAACGTGCGCTACGTCCGCGCCGCGGCCGAGCGGCTGCCGGTGGCAGGCCGCAGCGCCGCGCTGATCACCGCCGCCCAGGCCGCGCACTGGTTCGACCGGCCCGCCTTCTACGCCGAGGCGCGCCGGATCGCCGTCGACGGCGCCGTGCTCGCCCTCGTCAGCTACGGGGTGCTCGAACTCGACGCCGAGCTCACCCCGAGGTTCGACCGCTTCTACCGAGAGGATATCGGCCCGTACTGGCCGCCGGAACGCCGCTGGGTGGACACCGGCTACGCCGACATCGACTTCCCGTTCGCCGAACATCCGGCGCCGCGCCTGGTCATCGAGAAGGATTGGGCGCTGGCGGAATTCCTCGGCTACCTGTCCACCTGGTCGGCGGTGCGCCGGGCGGAGCAGGCGGGCGAACAGGACATGCTGCGCGCCTTCGCGGCCGAGCTGGCCGAGGCGTGGGGTGATCCCGCGACGACCCGCCGGGTGTGCTGGCCGATTGCCATGCGGCTGGCGGTGCTGTGATCCGCATGTCTGCGGTGCTGTGAGATCGGCCGCCGTCGTGTTGCCGACCGGTCGGCGGTGCGAGTAGGTTCGCAACTCGTGGTCGCCGTCGGCGGCCCGTGGCGGCCCGAGGGCGGGCCGTCCGCCGTACATCCACCGTGCCGCTCGCCGTCGTGGTCGACGCGTGCCGTGTGGCGGACCGTGAAGGTATTCCGCCATGACCGAATCCACCGCCCTGGGAGACCGCGCGTCCGCGCTCGTGCCTGCCGCCACGGGTGATTCCGCCGCTGCGAGGAAGTCCCCGCTGCCGCCCATCGTCTGGCTGATGGGCGCGGTGAGCTTCCTCGTCGGCACCACCGAGATGATCGTGGCGGGCATCCTGCCCGAGATCTCCGAGGCGCTGGACGTCAGCGTCGCGCAGGCGGGCAGCCTGATCACCGTCTTCGCGTTGGGCATGATGATCGGCTCGCCGCTGATGGCCCTGGCGACCCTGCGCCTGCCCAAGCGCGCCACCCTCGTCGCCTCGCTGCTGCTGTTCGCCGCGGGGCACGTGATCGGCGCGCTCACCGACGTGTTCGCCCTGGCGCTGCTCGGCCGCCTGGTCGCCTCGCTGGGCACCGGCACCTTCTGGGCGGTCGGCGCACTGGTGGCCACCTCCGCCGCCGGACGCGAGCGGGCCGCCGGCGCCATGGGGGTGATGGTCGGCGGCCTGACCATCGCCAATGTGGTCGGGGTCCCGCTGGGCGCCGCGCTCGGCAAGGGGCTGGGCTGGCAGGGCCCGTTCTGGCTGCTCGCCGTGCTGTCGCTGATCGCGGCCGCGGTGATCGCCCGCCAGGTGCCCGCGGGCCACGGCGGCGGCGCGCACGCCACCGTGCGCGGGGAGTTCGCCTCGCTGCGCACGGGCAGGCTGTGGCTGGTCTACCTGGCGATCGCGCTCGCCCAGGCCGCCGTCCTCGGCACCTACTCCTACATCTCCCCGATCCTGACCGACCGGGCTGGGCTGTCCGCGGGGCTGGTCCCGCTGGCCATGCTCGGCTACGGCGCGGGCACCGTGGTCGGCAGCGCGCTCGGCGGCCGCCTCGGTGACCGCATCCCGTGGCGCGCGGCGATCACCGCGATCTCGGCGACCACGCTGGTGCTGATCGCGATGACACTGTGGGCGACGAACAGTGTCGTGGCGGTGGTGCTGGTCGTCGCGCTCGGCGTGGCGGGACTGGTGTGCAACCCGATTCTCAGCGCCCAGGTCGTCACGGTCGTCGGTCCCGGCCGCCCGCTGGCGATGGCGCTGAGCAACTCGGCGTTCAACGTGGGTATCGCACTCGGCTCCGCGCTGGCCGGTGTGGCGCTGTCGTCGGGGCTGCACGCGCAGGGCCCGCCGCTGGTCGGCGTGATCTTCGGCGTCCTCGCGCTGGGACCGTTGGCGGTGCTGGCGGCGACCGCGCGCCGGCACGCCTGAGCATGCTCCGGCCCGGCCGCCCCCAGAGATCCCAGATCTCTGGGGGCGGCCGTTCCCAGTCCGGCGGGGCAGTGGGATCCCAGAGCCGCGGCGCGCCGGGCTCCCAGGCTCGCCGGCCGGAAAGTACCCGCTCACGCGGGATTTCGGCGCGCGGCGGAAGAGCCGAATCTTGTGCGTATGACGATCGCACTCGCTCTCGAATCCCTGCGCACGCAGTGCGCGCTGCACCTGCCCGGTGACCCCGGCTACGACGCCGCCCGCCTGCCCTGGAACCTGGCGGTGGACCAGCGGCCCGCCGCGGTCGCCGTCCCGGCCGACGTGGATCAGGTGGTCGCCGTCGTCCGGGCCGCTCGCGCCGCCCGGTTGCGGGTCGCGCCGCAGAGCACCGGCCACGGTGCGGGCCCGCTGGCCGACATTCCGCTCGACGACGTGGTGCTGCTGAAGCTGTCCGAGCTCACCGGCGTCACCGTCGACCCGCGGGCGCGCACCGCCCGTGTGCTCGGTGGCACCAAGTGGCAGCAGGTGCTCGCCGCCGCGGCCCCGCACGGCCTGACCGCCCTGCACGGCAGCGCCCCCGACGTGGGTGTGGCGGGCTATGTGCTCTCCGGCGGCCTGTCCTTCTACGGTCGCGCCCACGGTCTCGCGGTGAACTCGGTGCGCGCCTTCGAGGTGGTGCTCTACGACGGCACCGTGGCGCGTGCCACGGCGACGGAGAACCAGGAGCTGTTCTGGGCGCTGCGCGGCGGCGGCGGCAACTTCGGCGTCGTGGTCGCCATCGAGCTCGACCTGCTGCCCTACGCCGACGTCTACGCGGGCATGCTGCTGTGGGACCGGGCACGTGCCGCCGAGGTCGTCCCGGCCTGGGTGGAGTGGACGCGAACGGCTCCCGAGTCGGCCACCACCTCGCTGCGCGTGATGAGCTTCCCGCCGCTGCCGGAACTACCGCCCTTCCTGTCCGGCCGCGACATCGTCGTGATCGACGGCGCCATCCTGGAATCCGACGCACTCGCCGGTGATGTGCTGGCCCCGCTGCGCGCACTCGCCCCCGAGGTCGACACCTTCGGCCGCATTCCGTCGCAGGCCCTGGTGCAGGTGCACATGGACCCGCCGGAGCCGACGCCGATGGTCGCCGAGCACAGCGTGCTCGGCGCGCTCGACGACGAGGCCGTGGCCGCCTTCCTCGCGCAGGTCGGCGACGGCACCTCGACCGGCCTGATGTTCGCCGAGTTGCGGCACCTCGGCGGGGCCTTCGCCCGCCCGGCCGCCGACGGCGGCGCCCTGTCGGCGGTGCCCGGCGAGTTCGCCCTGATGTGCGTGGCGGTGGCGCCCACCCCGCAGGCCGCGGTGGCGGGCAAGGCGGCGGGCTTCGCGGTCTCGCGGGCGCTGGCGCCGTGGTCGCTGCCCGGGCTCATCCCCACCTTCACCGAGGACCGGGTCGACAGCGGGAGGCTGTACGACGGGGAGGACTGGGCGCGGCTGAACCGGGTGCGCGACGCCGTGGCGCCGGGCGCGGTGTTCGTCGCCAATCACGCCCTGTAGCGGGCGCTTTCGAGGGGTCCGCGGGGGCGGGCGGTGCGTCCGCCCGCCCCCGCGGCATGTGCGCTCCGCCGCCGGGCACGCGCTAGCGCAGCCGCAGGCGGGCCTCCGCGCCGAGATTCGTCGTCACCGTGCGCCCGTCGGTGGCGTGCGCCTCCAGCCAGACCCCGGCGGGGTCGTAACCCCAGAAGTTCACGCTCTCCGCGTGCGACTCGCCGGACTCCTGGAACCGGACCGCCATATTGCCCGCGACATCGCCGAGGTCGAGGTCCGCCGGGAGCGAACGGACGTCGACCTCCCGCCACCCGTGGTAGAGCGCGACCCGATCGCAGATCTGTCCGCTGCCCGGCTCGGAGGTGTACACGAACAACTGCCACCGCGAGTGCACCGGCGCGCCCTTCGCCGCGCGCTCGCCCGCGCTGATCGAACCGCAGACCGGGTGGTAGCGCTCCAGCGGATACCGGTCGGCGTCCAGTGCGGCCACCGATTCCGCCTCGGCCGCCGCGAACGCCGTCCGCGCGGACGGTCCGGCCCACACCGCACCGGCGAACAGCGCCGCGCCGGCCACGACGGCCGACGCGCGTCCGCCCCACGGCCGCAGCACCAACGCGACCGCGGCGAGCAACCAGATCAGCGCGCATCCGCCGAGCAGTTCGGCCCAGAAGTAGGGCCACCAGGGGCGGATGTCGCCGTCGTAGACCTGCTCGGAGACCGGAAGGAACCGGCCGCGCAGCAGGAAACGCCCGATCAGCCACGGCACCAGCACCGTCACCGATGTCCAGAAGGCGTAGGAGAGGATGCGCCCGTCGAGTTCGGTTCTCGCGGCGAGCACCTGGCCGAGCAGGGAGGTCGTGGGGCCGGTCGTGCGCGCGGTGGTGGTCCGGGTGCGCGCCGCGGTGGTGGCCGCTGTGGTTCGGGCCCCTGTGGTTCGGGCC
>Ga0079224_100000126_pt1 | contig 59467 bp, 59 predicted proteins | sample Stecom2015_FD_80414 | JGI IMG/M metagenome (GOLD analysis project Ga0079224, IMG submission 80414) | Agricultural soil microbial communities from Utah to study Nitrogen management - Steer compost 2015 | ecosystem: Environmental > Terrestrial > Soil > Agricultural land | place: USA: Utah... | reverse complement strand
CGCGTTGCCGCTCATCGCGGATCCGGACGCTTCAGCCGGATCGCGAGGCGCGCGACACGCTCGCCGAGGGCGCGGGCGAGCTCGCGCTCGTCCTCCGAGAGCGCCGGGTTCCACGGCGCGGCCACGTGCGAGGCGCCGTACGGCGAGCCGCCGGTCCGGGTCTCGAAGAGCGCCGCGCGGGTGTACGGCACGCCGACCCAGAGCATGCCGTGGTGAACGAGCGGCAGCGCCATCGCAAGCAGCGTCGATTCCTGGCCGCCGTGCAGCGTCGACGTCGACGTGAACACGCCGGCGGGCTTATCGACGAGGGCGCCCGAGAGCCAGAGGTCGGTCGTCGAGTCGAGAAAATGCTTGAGCGGGGCGGCCATCGTGCCGAAGCGCGTCGGGCTGCCGAGGAGCAGGCCGTCGCATTCCGCGAGGTCCTCGGTGCGGGCGTACGGCGGACCGTCGTCCGGGACGGGCGGGGAGACCGCCTCGCTCGTGGCCGAGACCGGCGGAACGGTGCGAAGCCGCGCGATCGCGCCGGCCGCCTCGACGCCGCGGGCCGCCTGCCGCGCGAGCGCCGCGGTGGACCCGCCGCGCGAATAGAAGAGGACCAGAACGGTGGCGCTCACTCGAACAGTTCCAGCACCCGCTCCGGCGGCCGGCCGATCCGCGCGCGCTCGCCGACCTCGACGATGGGGCGCTCGATCAGGATCGGGTGCCGGACCATCAGCGCGATCAGCTCGTCCTCGCTCGCGCCGGCGTCGAGGCCGCTGTCCTTCCATTCCTGCTCGTTCTTGCGGATCAGGTCCGCGGCCCGGATGCCGAGCTTCGCGAGCAGCGCCTTGAGCCGCTCGGCGTCCGGCGGCGTCTTCAGGTACTCGACGACCTCGAGCTCGACGCCGCGCTCCTCGAGCAGCGCGAGCGTCGCGCGGGACTTCGAGCAGCGGGGGTTGTGATAGATCCTCGTCGTCATGTTCGTGCTCCCTTCGTCGCCGGCAGGACAACAGTGGCCGGCAGTTTAGGGGAGGCGGATCAAGGCTTTCCAGCGCTGGCGAAACCGCGGCCGTGCTATGCTTGGCGGGCGAGCAGTCTCCAGGATGGAGCTCAAGCGGTATTTGTCCGACGATAACAACAAGACGGCCCGAGCTTACGAGGCACGAGTGTTTAGACGAACGGCGGCCGCTCTCGCCGCAACCCTCACGATCGCCGCCTGCGCGACGTCACCTCCCGTGCAGGAGATGAGCGACGCGCGCGAGGCGATCGCCGCTGCGGAGGAAGCCTCGGCCGGCGAGCTCGCGCCCGGCCCGCTACGCGACGCGAGGCGCTTCCTCGAGACGGCCGAGCAGCTGCTGCGGGACGAGGCGTACGGTGCCGCGAGGATCAACGCGATCCGCGCGAAGAATCGGGCGATGCAGGCGCTCGAGGCGAGCCAGGAGGCGGCGGGCCGCGCCGGCGAGGAGTGAGCCGTGTCCGCGAGGACGATCCGCTATCTCGTCAGCGGCAAGGTGCAGGGCGTCTTCTATCGCGGATCCACGGCACGGCAGGCGCGGCGGCTCGGGCTCGTCGGGTGGGCCCGTAATCTGCCGGACGGGCGCGTCGAGGTGGTGGCTTCCGGCGACCCGGCCCGGCTGGCGGAGCTCGCCGAGTGGCTCTGGGAGGGGCCGCCATCCGCCGTCGTGCGCGAGGTCGCGGCGGAGGAGTGGCCGGCGGAGGACGTCGGTAACAGCTTCGAGATCCGGTAAGAGCCCGGATCAGAAGCGGTACCACCTTTTGTTGAGCCGCTGGATCACGCGGTCGGCGTACCAGGTCTGTCCGACGCTGCCGTTGTACCGCGCGAGCCCGCGCACGAGGTCGTAGCGCTCCATCTCGAGGTAGTACTTCAGGATCCGGCAGCCGATCAGCACGTTCGTGTCGATCTTGAACAGGACGTTCTTGTCCTGGAACCCGAGCTCCTCCTCGAGCTCCTCGACCCAGAACGGCATGACCTGCATGAGCCCCAGGGCGCCGGCGGACGAGATCGCGAAGCGGTCGAAGTTACTCTCGACGTCGATCACGGCGAGCACGAGCTCGGGCTCGAGGCCGACCTGCTTCGCGTGCCAGTGCACGCTTTTCAGGATCTCGAGCCGCTCCTCCGGATTCTCGACCTGGCGCGCCAGCCGGTTCGACATGTCCGTGAGCCAGACCTCCGCGTCGAACCGGTCCGGGAAGCTCTCGGCCTCCGCGATTGCGGCCTTCAGGATCTCGCGCAGGCGCGGATCGGGGCCGGCGCGGGCGTCCTCCGCGACGCGGCCGAGCGTCGCGGCCGAGGCGGGCATCGCAGCCGGCAGGCCGGTCTGCGCGGCGGCCGGCAACGCGGCAAGCGCCGCGAGCGCGATCAGCGGCGCAGGGAGCAGTCGCAGAGCGGCGGTCGCACCGGTCATCGGCGGCGGCGCGCGGCGATGAGCTCGGCGAGCCCGTCGAGCGGCACCATCTCGACGTCGGCCGCGCGCCGGGACTTGTATTCGCAGCGGCCCTCGTCGAGGCCGCGCTCGGCGATCACGACCCGATGCGGGATGCCGATCAGGTCGGCGTCGGCGAACTTCGAGCCGGGCCGCTGCGGACGGTCATCGAGCAGGACGTCGAAGCCCGCCTGCGCGAGCCTCTCGTAGGCCTCGCGGGCCGCCGTGCGCACGCGCTCCGATTTCTCCATGTTGATGGGAATGATCATGACGTCGAACGGGGCGAGCGGCTCCGGCCAGATGATGCCCCGCTCATCATGGTTCTGCTCGATGGCCGCGGCTACGACGCGCGTCACACCGATGCCGTAGCAGCCCATCTGCATCGGCCGCGGTTGGCCGTCCGCGTCGAGGACGGTCGCGTCCATCGCGCGGCTGTACTTGTCGCCGAGCTGGAAGATGTGCCCGACCTCGATGCCGCGGGCGATCGACAGCGGCCCGCCGCCGGACGGGCTCGGGTCTCCGGCCACCGCGTTGCGCAGGTCCGCGACTTGCGGCAGCGGCACGTCGCGGTCCCAGTTCACGCCGCGGTAGTGATAGTCCGGGCGGTTCGCGCCGCAGACGAAATCCGCGAGCGGCGCCGCGTACTGGTCGACGTAGGCCGGGAGGTCGAGCCCGACCGGGCCGACGAAGCCGACGACGGAGCCGATCGCCTCCACCTCGGCGGGCCGCAGCATCGTCAGCGGCGCCGCGACGCCGGGCAGCTTCTGCGCCTTCACGGCATTCAGCTCGTGATCGCCGCGCAGCATCAGCGCGACGGCCGGCGACTCGCTGCCCTTGACGAGCAGCGTCTTCAGGCACTTCTCCGGCGGCACGTTCAGGAACGCGGCGAGCGCCTCGATCGTGCCGACGTTCGGCGTCTCGACGAGCGTCATGGGCTCGCTCGGCGCGGGACGCTCTTCCGCCGGCGGCGGCAGGTCCACGACCTCGACGTTGCCGGCGAAGCCGTCGGCGTCGCAGTACGCGATCGCGTTCTCGCCGGACGCGGCCAGCACCTGGAACTCCTCGGAGCGGCTGCCGCCGATCGCGCCCGGATCGGCCTGCACGATCCGGTACTCGAGCTGCATCCGGTCGAAGATCCGCTGATACGCGGCGCGCATCGCGCGATAGCCCTCGAGCAGCGACGCCTCGTCGAGGTGGAACGAGTACGCATCCTTCATCACGAACTCGCGCGCGCGCATCACGCCGAAGCGCGGTCGGATCTCGTCGCGGAACTTCGTGCCGATCTGGTAGTAGTTGACCGGGAGCTGGCGGTAGCTCTTCAGCTCGCTGCGCGCGATGTCCGTGATGACCTCCTCGTGGGTCGGCCCGAGGCAGAAGTCGCGCTGGTGCCGGTCCTTGATGCGCAGCAGCTCGGGGCCGTACGCGTCCCAGCGGCCCGACTCGATCCACAGCTCCGCGGGCTGCACGACCGGCATCGAGACCTCGAGCGCGCCGGCCCGATCCATCTCCTCGCGGATGATGCGCTCGACCTTGTGCAGCACGCGCCGGCCGAGCGGCAGCCACGTATAGAGGCCCGACGCGAGGCGGCGGATCAGCCCGGCGCGAAGCATCAGCTGGTGGCTGACGACCTCGGCGTCCGCCGGCACTTCCTTCAGGGTGTTGATCGGTAGCTGGCTAAGGTACATTGTTCGGCGGGCAGCTCGAGTGGACGGAGCGAAAGAACGCCGAATTGTAGCGGCGCGGCCGTTCCGAGGGCCAGTTCGGGGCCGGTCCCGGCCGAGGCGGTCTTCTACACGACGGACCTCGTGGAAGCGGGGAACCGCGGGCAAGAACGGCTTCGAGCCGTTCCTCCGAGATGACGACGAAGACTGCAAAGGGTGCACAAGTGGAAGGCGAACAGGCGGGTCTCCCTCGCAAAGGGATCTATCTGCTGCCCAACCTGCTGACGACGGGCGGGCTGTTCGCCGGCTTTTACTCGATCGTGGCGGCGATCGACGGCAATTTCACCGCCGCCGCGTGGTCGATCTTCGTCGCGATGTTCCTCGACGGGCTCGACGGGCGCGTCGCGCGGATGACGAGCACGGCGAGCGACTTCGGCAAGGAGTTCGACAGCCTCGCGGACATGGTGTCGTTCGGCCTCGCGCCGGCGATCGTGACGTATCAGTGGGGCGTGGAGCGTCTTTCGGAGTTCGGCGCGGTCTGGGGCAGGCTCGGCTGGCTCGCGGCGTTCCTGTATGCCGCGGCCGCGGCGTTCCGGCTCGCGCGCTTCAATACGAACACGGCGATGCTCGACCGGCGCTACTTCCAGGGGCTGCCGAGCCCGTCGGCCGCCGCCGGCGTCGCATCGATGGTGTGGCTCAGCACGTCGTACGGCATCGACGGGCTGGTCGCGCTCGTCGCCGGCATCGCCATCACGGCGACGGCGGGGCTCCTGATGATGTCCCGCTTCAGCTATCTCAGCTTCAAGGACATCGGGCCGGGGCAGAAGGTGAGGTTCGGCAAGCTGCTGCTGATTCCGCTCGTGATCATCGTGATCGCGATCGAGCCCGAGCTGGTCGTATTCGCGCTGTTCGTCGTGTACGCGTCGTCGGGGCCCGTGATGTGGCTGCTGCGCCGCCGCCGCGTGCGTCCGGAGAGCGTCGCCCAATGAGCACGCGCCGCGTCAGGTACCTCGCCGAGATGGGCATCCCGCTCTTCGCGCTGCGCCGCGCGGCCGGCGGGGACGCGCGCGCCCCGGCGCCTGGCGGGGCGCGCGCCGGCAACGCGCTGGCCGCCGCCCCGGCGGATCCGGCGGAACCGGACTTCGGCCCGTCGGAGCGCCGCGCGGAGGCGGCCGCCGGCGCCCCGCAGCGCGCGGCGGAGCGGGCCGTCGGCGTCGTCCCGCCCGATGCGTCCCACGACGCCGACGCGTGGCGCGCGCTCGAGGCGGAGGTGCGCGACTGCACCCGGTGTCCGCTTCATCGGGGACGCACGCAGACGGTGTTCGGCGTCGGGCGCAGGGACGCGTCGCTCCTCGTTGTCGGCGAGGCGCCGGGAGAGGAAGAGGACAGGCAGGGCGAGCCGTTCGTGGGCCCCGCCGGCAGGCTGCTGAACGCGATGCTGAAGGCGATCGGCCTGTCCCGCGAGCAGGTCTATATCGCGAACATCCTGAAGTGCCGGCCGCCCGGCAACCGCGATCCGCGTCCGGAGGAAGCGGACGCCTGCGCGGCCTACCTCGATCGGCAGATCGCGCTGATCCGGCCGCGCGCGATGCTCGCGGTCGGGCGAGTGTCCGCGCAGCGGCTCCTCGGGACCGATCAGCCGGTCGGCAGGCTGCGCGGCGCTGTGCATCGCTACGGGCCCGCGGCCATCCCGCTCGTCGTCACGTATCACCCGGCCTATCTGCTGCGGACGCCGATCGCGAAGGCGAAGAGCTGGCAGGACCTTTGCATGCTCGTGCCGTTGCTGGCATCGTCAGTAGCGTGACGATGAGGGCAGGTCCATGAGTGCCGCCGTTCAACCGCAAGCGCTGATCCGCATGATGCAGCCGACCGACCTCAAGGCGATCGCCGAGGTCGAGCGGGCGGCGTACGACTACCCGTGGAGCCTCGGCATCTTCCGGGACTGCCTGCTCGCCGGCTACTACTGCATCGTGCTCGAGATCGACGGCACCGTGTCCGGCTACAGCATCATGTCGATCGCGGCCGCCGAGGCGCACGTGCTGAACATCTGCGTGCATCCGCGGGTCCAGAGCCGCGGGCACGGCCGGCGGCTCCTGAACACCCTGCTCGACAAGGCGCGCGAAGCGGGCGTCGATAAGATCTTTCTCGAGGTTCGCCCGTCCAACAAGCACGCGATCGCCCTCTACCGCTCGGTCGGCTTCGAGGAGGTCGGCATCAGGCCCGCGTATTACCAGGCGAGGTGGGGGCGGGAGGACGCGGTGATCCTGGCGGCGAACCTGAAGCCGGATACCGACGCCGGTCCGGCCGATTCCTAGCATCGCTCCGTTAAGATACGCACCCGCTCGCCGAGGGCGGGAACGGCTCGTTTCGTGCGCCGATCGGATCGGCGCGCCTGGAAAACCACGATGTCCGACTCACTACGACAGGAAATCGACAAGCGCAGAACTTTCGCGATCATCTCGCACCCGGACGCGGGCAAGACCACGTTGACCGAGAAGCTCCTGCTGTTCGGCGGAGCGATCCAGCTGGCGGGTGCGGTGAAGGGCCGCAAGGCGCGCCGGCATGCGACCTCGGACTGGATGCAGCTCGAGCAGGAGCGCGGGATCTCCGTCACGTCCTCCGTGATGCAGTTCCCGTACGCCGGCCGCGTCGTGAACCTGCTCGATACGCCCGGCCACGAGGATTTCTCGGAGGATACGTACAGGACGCTGACCGCCGTCGACAGCGCGCTGATGGTCATCGATGCGGCGAAGGGCGTCGAGGCGCGCACGATCAAGCTGATGGAGGTGTGCCGCCTCAGGACGACGCCGATCATGAGCTTCATCAACAAGTTCGACCGCGACGGCCGCGAACCGGTGGAGCTGCTCGACGAGATCGAGACGGTGCTCAAGATCGAGTGCGCGCCCGTCACGTGGCCGATCGGCATGGGGCGCGATTTCCGCGGCGTGTACCATCTGCTCGAGGATCGGCTCTACCTCTATCACGGCCGGGACGGCAGCCGCCTGCCGGAGGCGGAGACGATCGACGGCCTCGGCTCCGTTGAAGCGCGCGCCCGCCTCGGCGAGGCCGCGGACGCGCTCGCCGAGGAGGTCGAGCTCATTCGCGGCGCGAGCGCGAGCTTCGATCCCGCCCGTTATCTCGAGGGCAGGCAGACGCCCGTGTTCTGCGGCGCGGCGATCCACAACATCGGCGTGAAGGAGCTGCTCGATGCGTTCGTCGAGCATGCGCCGGCGCCGCTGCCCCGCGAGACCGACGCGCGCCGCGTCGATCCGCGCGAGCCTGCGCTGTCCGGCTTCGTGTTCAAGATCCAGGCGAACATGGACCCCGCGCACCGCGACCGGATCGCGTTCATGCGGGTCTGCTCGGGCCGCTACACGCCCGGCATGAAGCTTTATCACGTGCGGCTCGGCCGCGAGGTCCGCGTCGCCGACGCGATCACGTTCATGGCCGCCGACCGCCAACACGCCGAGGAGGCGTACGCGGGCGATATCATCGGGCTGCACAATCACGGCACGATCAACATCGGCGACAGTTTCAGCGAGGGCGAGAAGCTCGCCTTCACGGGCATCCCGAGCTTCGCCCCCGAGCTGTTCCGCCGCGCCGTCCTCAAGGATCCGTTGAAGCTCAAGGCGCTGCAGAAGGGCCTCGCGCAGCTGTGCGAGGAGGGCGCCACGCAGCTCTTCAGGCCGCTCATGAGCAACGATCTGATCCTCGGCGCCGTCGGGCCGCTGCAGTTCGACGTCGCGTCGTTCCGCCTGAAGGACGAGTACCGCGTCGATTGCGTGTTCGAGGGCGTGAACGTGCAGACGGCGCGCTGGATCCATTGCGACGATCCCGCGAAGCTCGCGGAGTTCAAGAGCCGGCTCGGCCAGCATCTCGCGCAGGACTACGCGGGAGAGCTCGTGTACCTCGCGCCGTCGACGGTCAGCCTCAACCTGACGCGCGAGCGTTGGCCCGATATCGAGTTCCGCGAGACGCGGGAGCACCGCGTCTGACCGGCCGGAACGCCTTGACGAGCCGCTCGAGGCGCTCCTGCCGCTCGCCGGCGGGGTCGGGCTCGTAGCGTGCGCGCACGTACGCCGCCGCGATCTGCCGGATCGCGGCGCCGAGGCCGGGCAGCTCGCGCTCCGCACGGGCCGCGAAGGCGGCGGGCCCTTCGCCGATGCGCGGCGGCGAGACCCCGCATCGCGCAAGCCTGCGGCAGAAGACCGCGTACGCGCGCGCCGCGGGATCGGTCCGCTTCCGTCCGCGCTGCGCAAGGCCGTAGTAGACGGCGAGCAGTGCGATGATCAGCGCGGCCGCGGCGATCGCGGCCGCGGTCAGGACCGCCGGCGTCGCCCAGTCGAGCCCCAGCCGCTCGAGCAGCATGGTCTGGCGCGCCTCGGTGTACCCGATGACCCAGCTGTACCAGTACGCGTCGAGCGCGTCCCACGCGTAGCGCAGCGTCCGGACGAGGTCGAAGCCGCTCCGGGCAAAGCGTGCATCCGTGCTCGCGGCCGCGCCGAGCTCGATCCGCTCGGGCGCGACCGCGGCCGTCGGATCGACTCGGACCCAGCCGCGGCCGTCGAGCCAGACCTCGGTCCACGCGTGCGCGTCCGACTGGCGGATCGTGTAGTGCTCGCGGAACGCGTTCAGCTCGCCGCCCTGGTAGCCGGTCACGACCCGGGCGGGAATGCCGGCGGCGCGCATCATGACCGCGAACGCGGAAGCGTAGTGCCCGCAGAAGCCGGCCCGCGTCTCGAACAGGAACTCGTCGACCGAGTGCTCGCCGAGCGGGGGCGGCGTCAGCGTGTAGCGGAACGGCTGCTCCCGAAACAGACGCAGCGCCTCGGCGACGACGCCGTCGGCGTCGAGGCCCCGCTCGAGCCAGCCGCGGACGAGGTCGAGCGTGCGAGGGTTCGAGCCCTCCGGCAGCCTCGTCAGCTGCGCGCGCTCGCCGTCGGTCAGCGGATCGAGGGCCAGGTAGCGGGTGTGCGATACGACGCTGTACTGCAGCCGCGGGGCGTGGTCCCGCCCGAGCCGGACGACGAGCTGATAGTCCGAGGCGAGCAGCATTCGCTCGACCCCCGACCACTCGCGGGGCATGTCGAGCGCGAACGTCCAGCCTCGGCCGTTCGGCTCGAGCGTCACGCGATACGCGGTCGGCTCGCCGAGATACTCGATCTCGCGCGCGGTCCCCGGGAGCCGGCTCCGGGGCCTCGACCATGTCCGCCCGTCGAAGCGCGCCAGCACGGGACCCCGCCAGTAGAGAGCGTCGGCGGGCGGGGGCTCGCCGTCGAACTCGACGCGGAACACGACCTGGTCGGACTGCACGAGCGCCGAGATGGCGCCGGGGGTCATGCTGTCGGAGAGGCCCGTCGTCGCGGTCTCGGAGTCCGTCGGCAACGCCCACAGCGGGCTCGACAGGCGCGGAAACAGCACGAACAGCACGAGCATCACCGGCAGGGCCTGGAGGAGCATGCGCCCCGCGAGGGCGGAGGTCGCACGGATCGGCCGCGGCGCGCCGCGCCGGCCGAGCTGCAGCAGCCCGGCGGTCGTGATGAAGACGAACGCGAGCAGGTAGGCGCCGATGAAGATGCTTTGCTGGTCGATCAGTGCCGCGAAGACGACGAAATACGCGACGATCGTGAGCACGACCTGATCGCGGTGCGTGCCGGCCTCGAGGACCTTCAGCGCGACCATCACGATCAGCAGCGCGCTGCCGGCCTCGACGCCGTTGATCGTCCGGAAGCTCGCGAGCACGGCGGCGAACGCAAGCAGCGCGAGGAGCGTGCGGGTCCGCTTGCCCGGCATCGGCAGGCCGAGGTGCCGCCCCGCGAGCCGCCAGAGCACGCAGCCGACCAGGAGCAGCGTTGTCCACGCCGGCAGCACGAGCCAGTGCGGCAGGCTCGCGCCGATCGCGACGGCCGCGAGCCACAGCAGCCGCGCGCGGATCAGCGGATCGTGCGTCGGCGCGCTCACGGCCCGGCTGCCTCCGGCGCGCGGAACAGCGCGAGCGCGGTCAGGCAGCGGTGCAGGTGCTGCTCGCCGCTGCCGATCGGAACGATCCCCGTCGGCAGCTCGAGCCCGAATCGGCGGTCGGCGGCGGCCGCGTCGAGACACCAGCGCGCGAGCAGGGACAGCCGCTCCTCGATGTCGACGTCCGGCAGGGCGCTCCATCGGAAGAGCTCGGCGCGCGGCTCGCCGCCGGCGAACTGCTTGAGGAGCAGCTCGTCGCTGCGCGCGTACGCTTTCCACGCGATGCGCCGCGGCGGATCGCCCGGCACCGCATTGCGCAGGCCCGCGAAATCGGCGTCCGAGTGATCGGCCGCGCTTCGTCCGCCGCCTTCGCCGATTCCGGCGGGCGGAGCGGCGCCGGGCGGCGCGGGCGCCGGGTAGACGATGCACTCCGCGCTCATGTGCACGTACGTCCAGGCGCGGCACAGGTTGGCCGGATGCCGCGTCGCGACGGAGAAGCGCGGCAGCCGCACTCGGCCGCGCCTCACGGCCGGGACCGACAGCGCAAGCGTCGCGGTGCGGCCGGGGCCGACGTCGACGGGACCGACCTCCTGGCCGTCGACGGAAAGCTCGACCTCGTAGCGGGTCACGGACGCGGAGTTCGTCAGCGCGATCCTGAAACGCGCGTCTTGCCCCGCGAAGACGGGCGTCGTCCCGGCGTAGCGGACCTCGATGCCGAGCAGGTTGTTATGGCACTCGTGCAGCGTGACGAGCGCGAGGCCGGCGAGCAGAAACGTCAGCGCGAAGCCGAGGCTCGTCGCGTAGTTCATCGAGCCGAGCAGCATCGCGAGCAGCACGCAGCCGAACGCGAGCCCGAGGCCGGTGGGGAGGATGTAGATGCGCCGCCGGTGCAGCGTGACGACCGCCCCGTCCGCGCCTTGCCGGCGCCGGAACCATGCGCCGGCGCGCGCGGAGAGCCGGCTCGCTAGGGCGCTCCCGATCCTCGTCGGGCCGCGCGAGGCCGGGACGGCGCCCGTCGCCGGCCGGGCCCGCCCGCCGGTACGGGAGCGGGACGGCGTCGAGGATTGCGGAGCCGAGCGAGCCATGCGTGTCGAAGGCGCGGCCGGCCGCGGGCTCGAGGCGGTGCGCCACGATGGCGGGAAAAACCGCCTGCACGTCCTCCGGGTGAACGCCCTCGTGCCCCGCCATCAGCGCCCAGGCCTGGGCCGCACGCACGAGCGCGATGCCGGCGCGGGGCGAGAGCCCGGTCACGAACTCGCCGGACGTCCGCGTGTGCGCGATCAGCGCCTGGACGTAGTCGAGGATCGGCTCGGCGAGGTGCATCTCGGGCACGAGCTCCTGGAGCCGCAGCAGCGCGTCGACGGACAGCACGGGCTCGAGCTCGTCTACGAGCCGCCGCCGGTCCCCGCCGGCGAGCAGCTGCCGTTCCTCGTCGGGGCCCGGATAGCCGAGCTCGATCCGCATCAGGAACCGGTCGAGCTGCGACTCGGGCAGCGGGAACGTGCCGATCTGGTGGGACGGGTTGCGCGTGCCGATCACGAAGAACGGCCTCGGCAGCGAGTAGGTTTCGCCGTCGGCCGTGACCTGGCGCTCCTCCATCGCCTCGAGCAGCGCGCTCTGCGCCTTCGGCGTCGCGCGGTTGATCTCGTCCGCGAGCACGACCTGCGAGAACAGCGGACCCTTGTGAAACTCGAAGCGGCCCGTCTCGCGGTTGAAGACGGAGACGCCGATCACATCGGCGGGCAGCAGGTCGCTCGTGAACTGCACGCGCTGATACTCGAGGCCGAGCGCCTTCGCCAGCGCGTGCGCGAGCGTCGTCTTACCGACGCCCGGCAAGTCGTCGATCAGCAGGTGCCCGCGCGCGAGGAGGCACGCAACGCACAGCCTGAGCTGCGCGGTCTTTCCGACGATGATGCGGTCGAGCGCTTCGACGACGCGGTCGGCGAGGGCAGCGGCGCGGCTGTCGACGCGCGCCGGACGCAATGACGGTGTGGACATGCCCGTCATGTTCGCCCAATTCGCCGGCGAGCTGCGTGACCGAGTCGAAAAAAGGTGTCAGACACCATTTTTGCGAGAAAAGGTGTCAGACACCAATTTCCCATTTTCGGCTACTCGATCTCGGTCAGGAGCGCGATCTGGCGCTCGAGGCGAGCCGCGCGCTGCTCGAGCTCGGCGGCGCGCTCCCGCTCCTTCGCGACGACGTCGGGCGGGGCGTTCGCGACGAACGCCTCGTTGGCGAGCTTGCGGCGGCACTTCTCGAGGTCCGCGCTCGCCCGCTCGAGCTGCTTGCCGAGCCGCTCGCGCTCGGCGGCGATGTCGATCAGGCCCGCGAGCGGCACGAGGATCTGCATGTCGCCGACGAGGGCGGTCGCGGCGCCGCGCACGGACGACGCGGACTCCACCTCCGAAATCTCGGCAAGCATCGCGAGCCGCTCGAGGTACGCGCGGTGACGCTCGATCCGTTCGCGATCGGTCGCGCTCGCGCCCGCGAGCTTCACGACGAGGCGGTGCGAGGGGCCGATGTTCATCTCGCCGCGGATCTGGCGGATGCCGACGACGAAGCGCTGCAGCCACTCCATCTCCTGCTCGGCCTCAGCGTCGGGCGGATAGTCGTCAGGCCGCGGCAGCGGCTCGAGCATGATCGTCTCGCCCGCGGCATTCGTCGCCGCGGCGAGCTTCAGCCACAGCTCCTCCGTCACGAACGGGATCAGCGGATGCAGCAGCTTCAGCAGCGCGTCGAGCGTCTCCGCGAGCGTTGCGCGGGTCGATGCGGCCTCGCGCGGGTCGGCGTCGTCCGCCTGCAGGATCGGCTTCGTCAGCTCGATGTACCAGTCGCAGAACTCATGCCACGCGAAGTCGTAGAGCGCCTGGGTCGCGAGATCGAAGCGGTACGCGGCGACGGCCTCGTGCGCGGCGCGGGCCGCCCGGCCGAGCCGCGAGCGGATCCAGCGGTCCGCGATCGTCGGCGTGCGCTCGCCGGCCGGAACGCCTTGCGAGACGTGCGTCAGCACGAAGCCCGACGCGTTCCACAGCTTGTTGCAGAAGCGGTGATAGCCGTCGACGCGGCCGAGATCGAAGCGAATGTCCCGGCCGGTCGTCGCGAGCGACGCGAACGTGAGGCGCAGCGCGTCCGCGCCGTATCCCGGGATCCCGTTCGGAAACTCCTTGCGCGTCGCCTTCTCGATCCGCGACTTCAGGTGCGGCTGCATCAAGCCCTCGGTGCGCTTCGCGACCAGGCTCTCGAGGTCGATGCCGTCGACGACATCGAGCGGGTCGAGAATGTTGCCCTTCGACTTCGACATCTTCTGGCCTTCCTGGTCGCGGACGAGGCCGTGGATGTACACCTCGCGGAACGGCACGTCGCCCATGAACTTCAGCCCCATCATGATCATCCGGGCGACCCAGAAGAAGATGATGTCGAAGCCGGTGACGAGCACGTTGGTCGGGTACCAGGTCCGGAGCGCGTCCGTGCTCTCGGGCCAGCCGAGCGTCGAGAACGGCCAGAGCGCGGACGAGAACCACGTGTCGAGCACGTCCTCGTCCTGCCGCAGCGGCAAGTCCTGCGGGAGATCGTGCTTCGCGCGCACCTCCGCCTCGTCGCGGCCGACGTAAATGCGGCCCGCGTCGTCGTACCACGCGGGTATGCGGTGGCCCCACCAGAGCTGGCGGGAGATGCACCAGTCCTGAATGTTGTGCATCCAGTCGAAATACGTCTTCGACCAGTTCTCCGGCACGAAGCGCACGCGGCCCTGCTCGACGGCCTCGATCGCGGGCTCCGCGAGCGGCTTCACGCGCACGTACCACTGGTCGGTCAGGAACGGCTCGACGACCGCGCCGCTGCGGTCGCCGCGCGGGATCATCGACACGTGATCGTCGATGCCGTCGAGGAGGCCCTGCGCGCGCATGTCCTCGACGATGCGCTCGCGCGCGGCGAAGCGGTCGAGGCCGCGGTATGCGGGCGGCGCCTGCTCGTTGAGCGCGGCGTTCTCGTCGAACACGTTGATGAGCGGCAGGTCATGGCGCTGGCCGACCTCGTAGTCGTTGAAGTCGTGCGCGGGCGTGATCTTCACGCAGCCGGTGCCGAACTCCGGGTCGACGTACTCGTCCGCGATGATCGGGATCAGCCGCTCGGCGAGCGGCAGGCGGACCTTCTTGCCGATCAGCGCCTTGTAGCGCTCGTCGTCGGGATGCACGGCGACGGCGGTGTCGCCGAGCATCGTCTCGGGGCGGGTCGTCGCGACGACGAGATGGCCGCTGCCGTCCGCGAGCGGATAGCGGAAGCGCCACAAATGCCCCTTCTCCTCGGACGACAACACCTCGAGATCCGAAAGCGCCGTGTGCAGCACGGGGTCCCAGTTCACGAGGCGCTTGCCGCGGTAGATCAGGCCCTCGTCGTAGAGACGCACGAAGACCTCGATGACGGCGCGCGACAGGCCCTCGTCCATCGTGAAGCGGTCGCGCGACCAGTCGACGGACGCGCCGAGCCGGCGCATCTGCATCGAGATGGTGCCGCCCGAGCGCTCCTTCCACTGCCAGACCCGCTCGATGAAGCGCTCGCGGCCGATCTCCTGGCGGGACGTGCCCTCGGCATTCAGCAGCCGCTCGACGACCATCTGCGTCGCGATGCCCGCGTGGTCCGTGCCCGGCTGCCAGAGCACGTTGCGGCCGAGCATCCGGTGCCAGCGGATCAGCGCGTCCATGATCGTGTGCTGGAACGCGTGGCCCATGTGCAGCGTGCCCGTGACGTTCGGCGGCGGGATCACGATGCAGTACGGCTCGCCCCGTCCGGACGGCGCGAAGTAGCCCGACCGCTCCCAGCGGGCGTAATGGTTCGACTCGATCTCGACCTCGGCGGGGCGGTATCCCTTGCTCAACTTCCGTTCCTCCGTGCCTCCCTGGCACTGGCCTGCCTGTGGCCCGTTGCCCGGGCTCGGCCCGAAAGGATACCAGCTACGGCGGCGCTAGCCGGGCGGTTCGTCGTCCTCCCCGCCGAGGTGCTCGCGCAGGATCGAGTCGATCAGGTCCGGCAGCTTCTCGCGCAGGCGCCGGGAGATCTGCTCGAACACGTGCGCCTCCATCTCGGCGAACGCGCTGCGCATCAGGTCCTCGGCGAGCGCGAAGGTCTCCGAGGCGATGCGGGTCTGGAGCTCGGCGACGAGCGCGTCGATCCGCGTCGGATAGGACGGCGACTCGTCGTCCTCGAGGCCGTACACGACCTCGGTCAGCACGGGGATCCCCGCTTCCGACGGCTTCTCTACCACGCTCGGATCTTGGAAGTCTTCAACGCATACCCGCGATCCCTGTAGTAGCGATAGCGCTCGCGTCCGTGCGCGCGCCGCCCGTCGTCGCCGTCGACCACCTCGGCCACTCGGGCGTAGCGGCTGAAGTAGTCCGGAACGTCGACGGCGAGGTTGATCAGGAGGTCCCAGCGGTCCCCTCGGGGGCCCGGGCCGTCGTCGATCAGCACGGGCTCGATCGGCGCTTCGCCTGCGTCGCTGACGAGCCTGTGCGGCAGGAAGCTGCCCTGTGAGTACGTCCAGAGGAGCTCGTCGAGGCGCCGGGCGTCCGCCCGTGACGGCGGGCGGATCAGCACGTGCCGGCCGAGCCCGACGGCCTTCTCCGCGAGCCGGCACGCGAACACGAGCCCGGCCTCCGGACCCGATGCGTCGAGGATGTAGAAATCGATCTCCGTCATCCGTTCCCGCCGTTCAGCAGGAAGTCGACGAGGAGCGGCACCGGCCGCCCGGTCGCGCCCTTGTTCGAGTCCCCGCGCCATGCGACCCCCGCGATGTCGAGGTGCGCCCACGGCATGTCCTCGACGAACTTCGCGAGGAACGCGGCCGCGACGCTCGCGCCGCCGTCGCGGCTGCCCGAGTTCGCGAAGTCGGCGAAATTGCTTTTCAGCGACTCGCCGTACTCCTCATCGAGCGGCAGCCGCCACGCGGTGTCGAGCGAGCGTTTCGACGCGGCGAGCAGCGCTTGCGCGAGGTCCTCGTCGTTGCAGAAAAGCCCGCAGTGCAGGTGCCCGAGCGCAACCACGCAGGCGCCGGTCAGCGTCGCGACGTCGATGAGGCAGCGCGGCTCGAAGCGCTTCGCGTAGGTCATCGCGTCGCACAGGATCAGCCGGCCCTCCGCGTCGGTGTTCAGAATCTCGATCGTCTTGCCGGACAGGCTCTTGACGATGTCGCCCGGGCGGGTGGCCCGCCCGCTCGGCATGTTCTCGGCGGCGGGGATGATGCCGACGACGTTCACCGGCGCGTCGATCTCCGCGACGGCGGCGAGCGTGCCGAGCACGCTCGCCGCGCCGCACATGTCGAACTTCATCTCGTCCATCTTCGCCGGCGGCTTGAGGGAGATGCCGCCGGTGTCGAACGTGATGCCCTTGCCGCACAGCGCGACCGGCTTGTCGGCCTTCGCGCCGCCGTTGTAGCGCAGCACGATGAGCCGGGGCGGCTCCTCGGCGCCGCGCGTGACGGACAGGAACGCGCCCATGCCGAGCTTCTCGATCTGCCGCTCGCTCAGCACCTCGACGGCGAGCTTCGCGTGGCGCTCGGCGAGCGACTTCGCCGTCTCGGCGAGATGCGAAGGGGTGCAGACGTTCGGCGGCCGGTTGCCGAGGTCGCGCGCAAGATCCATGCCGTTCGCGATCGCGGTCGCGTGCGCGGCCCCGCGGCGCGACTCGGCCACGTCGGCCGCGTCGGCGATCCCGAGCCCGAAGCGGGCGAGCCGCCGCTTCTCGTTCTGCTCGTCGCTCTTCAGCTCGTCGAAACGGTACGCCGCGCCGCGCACGGCCTCGACCGTGAGCCGTGCCGCGTAATAGGCGTCCAGCGACGCCGGCCGCTCCCACGTGAGGTAGCTGATCGCGTCCCTGATGCCCTTGTCCTTCAGCGTGCCCACCGCGGCCGCGAGCGCCTTCGTGAGCTTCTTCGCATCGAAGTCCTCCGCCTTGCCGCAGCCCACGAGGAGGAAGCGGCTGGGGCCGCCGGCGGTGTTCGGCACGAGCAGCGTCGAGCCGAGCCTGCTCGCCGCATCGCCCGATCGGACGAGCCGCCTGATCAGTCCGCCGGCGGCCTCGTCTGCGCTCTTCGCGGCGCCGCGCAGCCGACCCTCGAAGATCGGCAGGATGGCGCAGCCCGTGCGCTGCACGGCCGCACTCCCGGTCCTTACGGGAAACTCCATTCGTTGGCTCCTCAAAGGCTTCGCTCGGGCACTTCGGTGGTCGAAAGAGCGACGAGATGCAGGCCCCTGTTATCCGTGTTGTTGCCCGCGTCCACCGTGACCGCTAGTGTACTCGATCCTCGGAAGCGACTGGAAACGGATGCCCGCGTGACCCTCGTCAGCCGCTACGTCTTTCGCGAATGCGTCGGGGCGCTCGCGGTCGTGCTCGGCGTGCTGTTTCTGATCCTGCTGAGCAACCAGCTCGCGGAGGTCCTCGGCGACGCGGCGGCCGGGTCGCTTCCGCGCGAAGCGGTCTTCCCGATCCTCGGGCTCACGTCCCTGAGCTACATCACGCTGCTCGCGCCGATCGGGCTCTTTCTCGGCATCATGCTCGCGCTCGCGAGGCTCAGCCGCGACTCCGAGATGGCGGCGCTCGCCGCGTGCGGCATCGGCCCGGTGCGGCTGCTGCGCCCGATCGGCCTGCTGACCCTGCTGCTCGCGGCCGTGATGAGCTGGCTCGCGCTGGTCGAGACGCCCGCCGCGAGCCGCAGGATCGAGCAGATCAAGCTCGAGGCGCAGGAGGCGCTGTCGATCTCGGTGATCGAGGCGGGCAAGTTCGCGAGCCCCGACTCGGGGAACACCGTCGTCTACGCGCGGGAGGTGGACGGCGACCGGCTCGCGGGCGTGTTCGCTCAGCAGCACGTCGGCGAGCGGGTCGTCACCGTCGTTGCCGAGCGCGGCAAGCGCGTGCAGGACGCCGCGACGGGGCTGTTGTCCTTCGTGCTGTTCGACGGCACGCGCTACGAGGGCGTCCCCGGCAGCGCGAGCTTTCGCATTCTGCACTTCGGCGAGCACGGCATCCCGGTGCGGATCGAGGCGGACGAGGAGTACGTCCCGCCGATCGAGACGAGGCCGACGGCAGCGCTGCTCGCGTCCGACGACCCCGCCGACAAGGCGGAGCTGCAGTGGCGCATCTCGTCGCCGCTGTCGCTGCTCGTGCTGGCGCTGCTCGCGGTGCCGCTCAGCCGCTCGTCGCCGCGGGAAGGCAGGTACTCGCGGGTCGGTCTAGGCCTGCTGATCTACATCATCTACGCGAACATGCTGTCCATCGCGCGGGTATGGCTCGAGCGCGGCCAGGTTCCCGAATGGATCGGGCTCTGGTGGGTGCACGCGGCCGCCGCGCTCGTCGCGCTCGCCCTCCTCGGGAAGGAGTCGGGATGGTTCGTGTCCGCCCCCCGGGTAGCCGTTGAGGCCGACCCGGGCACGCTGCGGGCCGCGGGCGGGACCGGCTGATGCGCCGCCTGTCCCGCTACATCGCGGTGGAGGTGCTGAAGGGGGTCGGCCTCACGCTCGCGGTGCTGGTCGCCGTGACGAGCTTCGTCGAGCTCGTCGGCCAGCTCGATGACGTCGGCACGAACGATTACGGCTTCCGCGAGGCGCTCACGTACGTCGCGCTGCGTCTGCCGCGAACCGTCTTCGAGATCCTCCCGCCGGCCGCTTTGATCGGCGCGCTGCTGAGCCTCGGCAACATGGCGGTGCATCGCGAGCTCATCGTCATGCGCGCGAGCGGCGTATCGAATCTGCAGCTCCTAGGCGCCGTGTCGCTTGCGGGCTTCGTGCTGCTCGTCGTGATGGTGCTGCTCGGCGAATCTTTCGCGCCGTCGCTCGGCGCGTATGCACGCGAGCTGCGCACGCGGGCCCTGCACGAGGATCTGATCGAGGCCGGACGGTCGACGTGGCTGAAGAGCGGCGATCGGATCTGGAACTTCAGGCGGAGCCCGGACGAGTTCGGCTTCGGCGGCGTGTACATGTTCGACCTCGACCGGGACTTCCGTCTCGTCCGGATCGCGAGGGCGGATGCCGCAGAGCCGGGCGGCGAAGGCGAATGGCTGTTGACGAATTACGCGGAAACGCGCTTTCTCGGCGACGAGGGCGTCACCGTGAGCCGGGAGCGGGTCGCGCGCCAGCGCACCGATCTCAGCTCGGATCTCCTCGCGTTGTCCTCCGTGCGCGAGGACCTTCTCGATACGCCGGCGCTGCGGCGCTACATCGCCTATCTCGAGGAGAACGATCTCGAGTCGCACAGCTACCGGATCGCCTATTGGGCGCGCATCGCCAACATGGCGTCCGTCGTGCTGATGACGGTGCTCGCCCTGCCGTTCGTGTTCGGCGGTCTGCGCTCGGCGGGGAAGGGCGCGCGCCTGCTGGCCGGGCTCGTGATCGGTCTCGGCTATTACGTCGCAACGCAGATGATGCAGAGCAGCGGCGAGGTCTTCGATCTCGATCCGCTGGTGGTCGCCTGGGCGCCGAGCGGGGTGCTGCTCATCATCACGGCGCTCGCGTTCCTTCGCCTTCGCTGACCTTGCGGGGCTCGTAGACCAGCCGCGTGCCGGAGAGCCGGTCGTGCCAGGCGCGCCGCTCGCGGTCGAACGCCGCCCACCACAAGCCGAGCCCTGCCGGCAACGCTGCGAGCACTCCGGCCGCGAAGCGCACGAGCGCCGACCGCCAATCGACCGCACCGCCGTCCGCCCGTACGAGCCGCAGGCGCCACGCCCTCATGCCGAGCGTCTGCCCGCCGTGCACCCAGAACCAGGTGAAGAACGACACGATGGCCGCCGCGAGGCAAAGCTGGAACCACAGCGTTCCGGGGGGCACCGCGCGGCCGCCGCGGAGCAGAAAGACGGCCAGCGTGAGCATGAAGAGCACGGCCCCGAGCAGCATGAGGTCGTACACGAGCGCGGCGAGCCTGCGCGGCAAGCGCGCCGGCTCCGCGCCGCGCGGGCCGTGAAGCGTGTCGCTCAAGTTTCTGCCTCTCTTGCCGAGAAAGGCCGGAAGTTTACCGGGCGCCGGATGCTTGCGCCGACCGGCATCGGTGCCGCGGCGCCCGGCTGCGGTCCCGCCTCCGCCGCCGGCGCTGTCGCGGCGAGCCCCTCGGCGCCTCCGCCCGCTAGGATGTCGAGCAGTTCACATTGCGACAGACGCATCGATTGACGTGAAACGGTCGATTGTTGCCCCGCTCGCGTGTGTGCTACACAGCCTGGCCGGCAGCCGAATGCATTCTTTCGACACTACGGGTCGACCTATGAACACCGACGCCATCGTCCGCAGGTCCGACGTCAATGTCCGCCCGCTGACTGCCGCGGTCGCCGCCGCGCTCGGGGCCGTGTGCGCGGCCTCGGCCCACGCGCAGGTCGCGGGCTCGCTCGAGGAGGTCATCGTCACGGCGTCGCGGCGGGCGACGACCGTTCAGGACCTGCCGTTCAACATCACCGCGCTGAGCGGCGAAATGCTCGAGCGGCAGCGGCTCGGGGACCTCGCGGAGCTCGGACGCTGGGTGCCGGGCCTCACGGTCGTCGACCAGGGCGGCCGCGCTTCGAATCTGATGATCGTGCGCGGGCTCAACGTGATGTCGTTGAACGCCAGCGAGTTCCTCGAGAACTCGTCCGGCGACAGCGTGCAGACCTACGTCGGCGAGATTCCGCTCTACCTCGATCTGAAGCTCCACGACATCGAGCGCGTCGAGGTGCTCATCGGGCCGCAGGGCACGCTTTACGGCGCCGGCACGCTCGGCGGCGCCGTCCGCTATATCCCGCGTGCGCCCGAACTCGATCGCTTCTCGCTGGACCTGCGCGGCGACGTGTTCGGCATCTCGCACGGCGACGGCACCGGGTTCGAAGGCGCGTTCACCGTGAACGTGCCGCTCGTCGACGATCGGCTGGCGCTGCGCACGTCGCTCGCCTGGCTCGACGACCCCGGCTTCATCGACTATCCGTACCTCGTGCGCCGCCCCGGCGTCTCGAACCCGCAGCCCGACTTCGGCGATCCGGCGGCCGTCGCGGCCAATCTGCGCGGCGAGAAGGACGTGAACTGGGAGGAGACGCTGACCGGCCGGATCGCGCTGCTCGTCTCGCCGTCGGATCGGCTGCAGGCGACGTTCAGCTACTATTTGCAGGATCAGCAGGCCGGCGGCCGCAGCGTGAATCATCGGCACTCGTTCGGCACGGGCCGCTACGAATCCGCGCACCGGTTCCTTGAGCCGAACGATCAGGAGAACCGGCTCTTCAGCGTCGAGGTCGTCGCGGACCTCGGTTTCGCCGAGCTCACGTCCGCGACCGGCCTGTCGGACTACGAGCAGGTCGGCCAGCGGGATCAGACGGACTTCCTCCTCGACCAGGAGTGGGGCTACGAGGAGTTTCCGTCGTTCGCCGCCTACACGCGCGAGGCGTCGGCCGACGAGCGGATCAACCAGGAGATCCGGCTCGTCTCGACCGGGGACGGGCCGTGGAGCTGGATCGGGGGCCTCTTCTACCACGACTACGAGCGCGACGCGATCAGCGAGGAGTTCGCGCCCGGATACCCGCAGTTCCGGGGCGCGTCGCTGCCGACCGGTGATCTCGAGTATCGGCAGCTGACGAGCATCCGGATGGAGGAGCGGGCGATCTTCGGCGAGGTCACCTACCGCTTCGCCGACCGCTGGGCGGCGACGGTCGGCGGGCGCTTCTTCGACTACGACACGCGTCAATCGATCACGGCGGACTTGCCGTTCCTGGGCATCGTCGGCTCCCCGCAGCTCAACTCGGCGGGCGACGACGGTTTCCTCGGCAAGCTCAATCTGGCCTACGACGTCGGCGACGCGTCGCTCGCGTATTTCACGGTCAGCGAGGGCTACCGGCTCGGCGGCGTGAACGCGATCGAGGAATGCGAGACCCCGCTGCCGAGCGGCGGCCAGCAGGTCTGCGCGCTGCCCGACGAGATCCTGATCAAGCCCGATCGAACGAAGAACTACGAGCTCGGCATTCACAGCGCCCTCGCGGACGGCCGCGTGAACCTGAACGCCTCGCTGTTCTACGTCGACTGGAGCGACATTCAGACGATGAGCAGAACGGTCAACGGCGGACTCCCGATCTTCGTGAACGGCGGCAAGGCACGGTCGCGAGGTCTCGAGCTTTCGGCGCACGCGCGCACCAACGGCCCGTGGTCGTTCACCGCGTCGTACGCGTACACGGACGCGCAGCTCACGTCCGATGCGCCCGGTATCGTCGCCGGGCACGACGCTTTCGCCGGCGACCGGCTGGCCGGAACGCCCGAGCATCACGGCAGCTTCTACGCCAACTACTATCGGATGCTGCCGGGCGGAATGCGGCTCGACATCGATTACGGTCTCACCTTCACCGGCAACGTGCTGACGAGGGTCGGGCAGCGGAACGGCGGAGAAGTGCTCGGCGGCTACACGCTGCACAACATATCCGTCGGCATCGGCAAGGATCGCTGGACGGCGACGCTGTACGCGGACAACCTGCTCGACAAGTTCGCCGAGACGGGCGTGCGGGAAACCCCGGAGGCGATTCGCGATGTCGCCGGCTTCAGCTCGAGGCGCTACTTCCGCGACGTGCTGCGGCCGCGTACCTTCGGCGTAGCGTTGCGCTACAGCCTCGGAGACTGAGATCGATCCGGCGAAGGATCTCGCCCGCCTGCAGCGGGAGGCCGAGCGGTGCCTGAACCTCGGCGACGCCGCAGGCGTCCGCCGAGCATGCGAGGAGATGCTGAGGCGCGAGCCTCGGCACGCCGACGCGCACTTCCTGCTCGGCATCGCCGCCGCCCGCGCGGGCCGGCTCGGCGCCGGCATCGAGTCGATCGAGCGGGCGCTCGCGCTGGCACCGGATCGCGCCGAGTATCACGCCCAGCACGCGCGCTGCCTCGCGATGCTGGGACGGCACCGGGAGGCCCGGATCGCGGCCGAGCGGGCCGTCGCGCTCGAGCCTCGCGATGCGCTCACGTTCGACACCGTCGGCGTCGTGCTCGCCCGGTGCGGTGCGCATCGGGAGGCGGCGAGCGCGTTCCGGCGTGCGGCGGCGCTCGCGCCGGGGAGGGCGGATTTCCAGTACAACCTCGGCACGTCGCTGCGGATTCTCGGCGACTTCGCCGGTGCCGAGGCCGCGTTCGAGCGCGCCATTCGCATCGACCGCCGCTTCTTCAAGGCCTACAGCGTGCTCTCGGAGCTGCGGGCTTCCCGGCCCGATCCGGGCCGGATAGGACCGCTGCGCGCACTGCTCGCGGAGGCCGTCGACGACGTCGACGGGGAGCTGCACCTGCGGCATGCCCTCGCGACGGAGCTCGAGGCCCTCGGCGACCACGACGCCGCGTTCGCGGAGCTCGAGGCAGGCAAGCGGCGCAAGCGGGCCGCCGTCGGCTACGACTTCGAGGCGGACCGCGCGATTTTCGCCGCGGTCGAGACGGTCTGCACCGAACGGTTCCTGCAGGACGCGCGGGCCGGACATCCGGACGATGCGCCGATCTTCGTCGTCGGCATGCCGCGCACCGGGACCACCCTCGTCGAACGGATCCTGGCGGGCCACTCGCGGGTGGCCTCCGTCGGCGAAACCATGGGCTTCGCCGCCGCGCTGAAGCGTGCGGCGGGCACGGCCTCGCCGAGGCTGCTCGACCCGGAGACGATCACCGCCGCGGCCTCGGCCGACCTCGCGTCCGTCGGCCAGGCGTACGTCGAAAGCGTTCGCGGGCTTCGCGGCGACGCGCCGCGCTTCGTCGACAAGATGCCGCTCAATTTCTTCTACGCCGGCTTCATCGCCGCCGCGCTGCCCGCCGCGAAGATCGTCTGCGTGCGGCGCAACCCGCTCGATACGTGCGTCGCGAGCTACCGGCGGCTGTTCGCGACGGGATTCCCGTACTACCGCTATGCCTACGATCTCGGCGACATCGGGCGCTATTACGTCTGCTTCGACCGGCTCGTGCGGCACTGGCGGGCCGTGCTCGGCGACCGCTTCTACGAGATCGAGTACGAGGCGCTCGTCGCCGGCGCGCGGGACGAGACGCGGGCGCTGCTCCGCCACCTCGATCTCGACTGGGAGGAAGCGTGCCTCCATCCGCATCGCAGCGCCGCGCCGGTCGCGACGGCGAGCGCGGTGCAGGTGCGCGAGCCGTTGCACGGACGGTTCGTGGGCCGATGGCGCCGCTACGCGGGGCGGCTCGGCCGGCTCGCCGATCAGCTGCGGGCGGCCGGGATCGAGCTCGAGCAGGATGCCCCGTCCGGTCCCGCAGCGGGGTGAGATCGCCGACAACGCGCGCCGCGACGGCGGCGTCCGATGCAGCTTTCCACAACCGTCTGCCGGCTCGTGACGGTGCCGGATTGCGGCTCGAACTGGTTAGCCTGCATCAAGAAAGCGATACAAGCGCTTGATTAGTCTGAGGATGAGGTGTTGAGCACGGATTGCAGCATTTGTAAAGTGCCGCGGCCGCCGCCCGGCGGCCGTACGCTTTTCCACCGAGTTATCCACAAGTCGTCATTCAGCGACGAGGTCGGCAAACTCAGGGTTACGCCGTATCGTCGAGGCCACATAACTGCAGGTCGGGATCACCTTGAGGCCCTCGCTGCGGGCGTAGTCGAGCGCGTGCCGCACGATCTGCCCGGCGATCCCGCGTCCGCGCAGCGCCTCGGGCACGAACGTGCTGCGCAGATCGAGCGTCCGCTCGTCCTCGCGGACGTAGTCGAGGCTCGCGATCGAGCCGTCGATCTCGACGTAGAAGCGGCCGGCCGCCGGATCGTGCTTGATCTCCATGGGCGGCCTGTCGTTACGGTCGCCGCGCAGGCAGGACGGCGTCGGGATCGGGGACGAGCGGCGGCGGGGCGACGCGCTCGTGATCGACCGACGGGATCTGCACGGGCAGGCGCGTGCCCTGCGTGCGCACGTCGATCCGCGGCCGCTCCGGCGGTATCGCGGGCGCGGGGGGCGGCGTCGGCCGCCGGTCCTTCGGCAGCGCGACGAAATCGACGATGCCGAAATAGCGCGTCGCGTCGCGCTCCTTGAACTGCTCGGCGATCTCGTTCATGCCGAGCAGCATCGCGACCGTGATCACGCTGCCGCCGATCGTCGCCGCAAGGTATCTGCCGATCATCGCTCGAATACTCGGTGCTTCAAAGCTACACGATACTACAGAATATCGTGCGCCGCGTCTTCGCCGGGGAGCGCGCTGCGGGTGAAGAAAGAGCCCGGCGCGAGCCGGGCTCTCAGGGGGAGGTTGAAGATTCTAAACAGGGGGAGAACCTTCGAACCGCATTCAGTATATCCCTCAACATAGCCCGGCTCTGCAAAGAAGTCCCAAGCCGGCCCGATCGACTCGATCGATTCGAATACGGCGTTGCGGCAAGCCGCGATCGAAGGCCGGGCGGGGCCTGTGCTGTAATCACCCAATGCGGGACTGGGAAGACGTCAAGCGCTGGCGAAGAGCGCAGCGGGCGCGTTTGATCGAGGAGCGCCGTGCCCTGCCGCTCGCGGAGCGTAAGCGCCTCGGCGACGCGATAGCGGAGCGGGTCGGGCAGCTTCCGGCACTGAACGGTCCGGTTTGCTGCGTCGGGTTCTATTGGCCGATCCGCGGCGAGCCGGACCTGCGGCCGTTCGTCCGCTCGCTGCTCGAGCGGGGCTTCACGTCCGCGCTGCCGGTGGTCGTCGAGAAGAACGCGCCGGTCGAGTTCCACCGTTACGGCACGGAGACGCGGCTGACGCGTCAGCGCGTCTGGGGCATACCGATCCCGGCCGAGCCGAATCCCGTGCGGCCGGATGTCCTGCTGATTCCGCTGGTCGGAATGGACGACGCGTGCTATCGGCTCGGTTACGGCGGCGGCTACTACGATCGGACCCTCGCCAGCCTGTCGCCGCGCCCGTTCGCGATCGGAGTGGGCTTCGAGCTCGGCCGCCTCGAGACAATCTGCCCGCAGCCGCACGACATCCCGATGGACACAATCGTCACGGAGGCGCGGACGCTCAAGCGAGGCTGAGCGCGACAGGCAGCGCGAGACGTCTCGCCGCATCCCCGGCTGCTATCATTGCGCGCACGACGACGGGTGCCGGAGTGGGAATGCGTTCAGGCGAGGATATGCTGCGGCTGGTCGAGGAGTGCGTCGGCGTCGGCGAGGTCACCGTGCGCGAACGGGTGTTCTCCGGCGTTCGCTACGAGGTCAGGCGGTTCCAGGCCATGACGGCGTCGGGGATGCCTGTCCCCGGCCTGCACAGGATCGAGGGCCGGATCGGCCTCGATGCGCTGGGGGAGCGCCCGGCGGCGCCGTCCGATTTCGTGCTGCGCCTCGAGGACGGGCGAACCCTGCGTCTCACGCTCGTCGATCCCGAAGGCCGCGTCCTTGCCGAAGGCCACGGGCCGTCGCGCTGTCACTGCTGCTGACGGGGGCGCGGGCGGCGTTTGCGCGGCCGCCCGCACGGCTCGGAATCACTCGAAGTCGAGCACGCGGGAGAAAAACGGCAGCACGTGCTGCCCGTAGCGCTCGGCTACCTTGTTCGTGTGGTCGCCCTCGTACGTCTCGAACGAGTGCTCGATGCCGTACGCCTTCAGCACTTCCGAGAGCTCGCGGTTTTGCGCGAGCAGCCCGTCCTGCAGGCCGATGTCGAGCGCGATCGCGTCGAACCGCTCGAGGCTCGGGATGTACTGGTCGACCATGACGAGCGGGACGTTCGCGTTCCACTTCGCCAGCGCCAGCTCGTTGACCTCGCCGTTCTCCAGCGGAAGGTCGTAGTAGAGCGGCGGCCTCTGCGGATTCGGCGACCACGCCGCGGCCTGCGTGAGCTGCACGCGCGTGAAAATCGGCGCCTCCTTGCCTTGCTCGACGGTCTCGATGCCCGCCGCCTGCTCCAGCGCGGGGCCCTGCGCCCCGAACGGCGCGACGCAGCATGCGCTCATCGAATAGAAGGCCGCGTAGAGCTCCGGATACTTCATCGCGATGCGCAGCGTGCCGTAGCCGCCCATCGAATGACCCGAAAGGCCTCGGCTGCGCCGCTCGGGGATCGTGCGGTAGCGCCGATCGATCTCCGCGACCAGATCGCGCGCGATGAAGCCTTCGAAGTCGCCGCTCGTGACCGACGTCGAGTACATGCTGCCGCCGAAGATCGTCTGGGCGTCCGGCACGACGACGATCATTTCGCGGGCGTTACCGGAGGCGATTGCCTGATCGGTGCTCTCCTGCAGCGCGATCATCCCGGCCCATTCCTCGCCGCCCGGCAGCCAGCCATGGAGCTGGTAGACGACCGGATAGCGGCGGCTCTCGTCCTCGCCGTAGCTCGGCGGCAGGTAGACGAGCACGTCGCGCTCGGCCGCGTTGCCCTGCAGATTGCCTTCGATGGACGGCGAATGGATCTTGATCCGCTCGATCGTGCCGCGCGCGATGTCCTGCGCCGCTGCGGGCTGCGCGCCGAGCGCGATCAGCATTCCGGCGCCCGCGACAACGGCGGCCGACGCGCGGCGCCGTGACGGGCGTTGAGTCGTTGCTCGCATTTGACGGGACTCCCTGACGGTGCGTGGTGCGGGCATCTTAGCAGGCACGTATCCGGCGGGCTTTCCGGGGCGCCGGGCGGAGCGCTGCTAGAATACCGCGGCCTCCGGCCCGTTCCGGCAGGCGCTCGGGGGCGTCCTTGAAGCTTACCGCGATCACTCGCACGCTCGGCGTGCTGTTCATGCTGTTCAGCACGACGCTGATCCCGCCGCTCGCCGTGTCGCTGCTGTACGCCGACGGGGAAGCCGCACACTTCTCGGTGACGTTCGCGATCGCGGCGCTGATCGGCCTCGCGCTGTGGTGGCCGGTGCGTCGAAGCGAGACGTCGATTCGCACTCGCGACGGCTTTGCGATCGTCGCGTTGCTGTGGACGGCCATGAGCCTGCTCGGCGCGGTGCCGTTCCTGCTCGCGCTCGACATATCGTTCGCCGACGCGCTGTTCGAGTCCGCGTCCGGCTACACGACCACGGGCGCAACGGTGCTGACCGGGCTCGACCGGATGCCGAAGTCCATCCTGCTCTATCGGCAGGAGCTGCAATGGCTCGGCGGGATCGGCGTCGTCGTGCTCTCGGTCGCGCTGCTGCCGATGCTCGGCATCGGGGGCATGCAGCTCTACCGCGCGGAGGTGCCGGGTCCCTTCAAGGACGAGCGGGTGACGCCGAGGATCGCGAGGACCGCGCGGCGGCTCTCGGAGCTCTACGTGACCTTCACGATCGTCTGCGCGCTGTGCTACTGGCTCGCCGGCATGGATGCGTTCGACGCCGTCGGCCACGGCATGGCGACCGTCGCGACCGGCGGCTTCTCGACGCACGATGCGAGCATGGCCTACTTCGACAGCCCGCTGATCGAGCTCATCGCGATCACCTTCATGCTGGTCGGGGCCGTCAACTTCAGCGTGCATTTTCTCGCGTGGCGCACGTTTCGTCTGCGGCTGTACGGGCAGGACACGCAGACCCGCACGCTCCTGCTCGCCGGCGCCGGCCTGACGACGTTCGTCGCCGCCGTCCTCTACGCCACCAACGAGTACGACAGCCCGCTCGAGGCGCTGCGGTACGCGGCATTCCAGGTCGTTTCCGCGATCTCGACGACGGGGTTCGCGACGGCGAACTTCGCGCTGTGGCCGCTCGCGCTTCCCGTCCTGCTGATCTTCGCGAGCTTCGTCGGCGGCAGCGCGGGCTCCACCTCCGGCGGCCTCAAGGTCATCAGGGTCGTGATCATCGCGAAGCAGGCGGCCGTGCACCTTCGGCGCCTGATCCATCCCCGCTCGCTGAACCCCGTGCGCGTGGACGGGCGAATCGTCCCGGACAGCGTCATCGACGGCATCTGGGGCTTCTTCGCGGTCTACGTGGGCGTGTTCGCCGCGCTGATGGTTCTGCTGATGCTCGACGGCGTCGACGAGCTGACCGCATTCGGCGCGGTCGCCACCGCGCTGAACAACCTGGGTCCCGGGCTCGGCGACGTCGCGGTCACGTTCGCCGGGATGAGCGACCTGTCGACGATCCTGATGGCCTTCTCGATGCTGCTCGGACGCCTCGAGATCTTCACGTTCCTCGTGCTGCTGACGCCCGCCTTCTGGCGGCGATGAGCCGTTCCTATAATGGGCTCATCCCGGAGCCCGCATGTCACGCGAGCCCGCGACGACATTGCGGCTGAGCAACGTCGCCGGGGTGAGGAGAAGCAGTCGGTCGAAGCAGAAGCTGCGCGAAGAAGGGGAGGTGCGACCATGCACACGGTGATCTCCGGTTTCACTCGTGCACGATATCTCGCGGCGGCGCTCGCCGTCGTGTCGATCGGCTCCGCATGGAGCCAGGAGCCGGCTCCGCCGGAGGCGATCGCGGAAATGCTTCAAGACGGCGGCTACGTGCTGGTCATGCGCCACACGAGAGCGCCGATGCCGTCCGCGCAGGATGCGGCCGGGCAGCGCGGCTTCGGCGGTGCTCGCGGCGGCCGCGGCGGCGGGCGGGGAGGGCCTCCCGGCGCGGCCGGCGAGCGTCAGCTCGACGAGATCGGGCAGGCGCACGCGACCGCCGTCGGCTTCTCGCTCAGGCAGCTCGGCATCCCGATCGGCGAGGTGTTGCGCAGCCCGACCCTGAGGGCCGAGCAGACGGCGAAGTATCTCGGCTACGACGCCGAGGCGACGGACCGGCTCGCGCCGGGCGCGGCGAACGGCGACTGGCTGCGCGGCAACGCGGCCCAGGCGCCCGAGCCGGGCACGAACCGGCTGCTGATCACGCATGCGCCAAACATCGCCGCGGCGTTCGGCGATGCGGCCGCGGACATGATGGACGGCGAGACCCTCGTCCTGAGGCCGGAGAACGGCGAGGCGCGCGTCGTCGGGCGGCTGTCCGTGCGCGATTGGGCGGTGCTCGCGGTCGGCGAGGGTTCGTGAGCCGGGCCGGCTCGGGACGGCAGCGGTTGCGGGACGGGGCCGAGCCCGGGCCCCGTCCCGGGGATCATCAGCCCGCGTCGGCCTTCGCGCCCCCGGCCGCGGCGACGGCCTCGGGCTTCGCGCCCTGGCCCTGCTGCGGACGATTTCCGCCGCCGAGCGGCGCGACGCTGCCGCGCTTTCCGCCGAGCGCCGCCTCGACCGACTCCGCGTCCATGTCGATCGTGCCCTTGAAGCGCGCGCCGTCCTCGACGCTCACGCGCGGGCAAATGATATTGCCCTTCACCTGAGCGCTCTTGTGCACGTTGACGCGCTCGGTGCCGTACAGGTCCCCCTCCATCAGGCCCTCGACCTCGATAGAGTGCGCATACACATTCGCCCTCACCCGGCCCTGGCTGCCGATCATCAGGCGGTTGTCCTTGAGCGTGACGGTGCCCTTGACCTCGCCCTCGATCAGCAGATCCTCCTCGCCCCGGAGGTCGCCGTCGATGCGAATCGAAGGACCGATGACCGCGACGTCCCGCACGCCCGCAGGCCGCTTCGGGGGTTCCGCGAGAGTCGAGTGCGTCTTTGGCTGTTCATCGCGCGTCATAGTGGTTTGCCCCTTGTCCGTCCCTTTCTTGCCGATGTCAAACATACGTGCCCCCGTGTCGAGCATGGTGAATCGAGCCGTGCCGGGAAAAAGGTCGCTCTGCGAGTAGCCCGGGACGCTCACCATAATCCCGGGAAGGCTTCCGTTCTGCGCACTGCGTCACGGCCGGGATGGAAGCTCGTCCGGGATGGAAGCGGGGAAACGCAGAGCCGGCACCGGCGCACAGGCGGCCGCGCGTGTCGGTCGGGCGCCCCCGAGGAGCCCAGCCCCTTTGGCTCCCCGGGGGAGGGGATCGTGCCCGACCTGCTTTGTTATTGATCGAGGTCTTCGCGCCTCTCAGTGACTAACACGGCGGCGGCGCGATCCGGTTCCCGATTTTTTCGAGCGCGTGCCGCCCAGGCCGGGCTACAGCACGAGCCAGCCGAGCAGGACGACGACCAGCGCCCCGAGTGCGGCGGCGCCGGCGTACAGGATCCTTTTCGAGAGCGGAGACGGAACGGGCGGCGCCGCGCCGTCCTGCGAGGAGCCGGCACTTTCCGCCGCGAGCGCATCCTGGACGTCGCCGTGGTCTAACACGAAGCTCGCCGCGAAATCGGCGTCGTCATCGAAGCGTGCGCTCTTCGGCTGGACGTTCCCCATACCCCGACTCCGAGATGAGGCCCGAGACGCACCGCGGGCTGCTCATTCACCGGTTAACTTTCGTCGCGGTGCGCTCGGGCGTTTTCGATGCTACGAGAGCGCGCAAGCGCGGGGAACGATCGACGTCACGAAACGGCGCTTACGCGCCCCGCCCCGCGCCCCATGCCTCGAGAGCGCGCGGGCTGAATGGGGTGGCGCTCCCTACGGGACTCGAACCCATGTTTCCGCCTTGAGAGGGCGGCGTCCTAGACCGCTAGACGAAGGGAGCGCTGGGTGCCTAGGTTCGGCGAGGACTGCTATGATACCCGATGTTTTCACCGAGGTTAAACATACGGAAGCTTTTTGAACTCCACTGATACTCAACCCCGCCCCAGCCCGAAGATCATACCGCGTGCCGAGCACCCGATCAGCCGGGCAAACATCTCCAGCAACGCTTTGAAGGTTCTGTACCGGCTCAAGAACGCCGGGTACTCGGCGTTCATCGTCGGCGGCGGCGTGCGTGATCTGCTGCTCGGCCGGCACCCGAAGGACTTCGACGTCGTCACCGATGCGCTGCCGGAGGAGGTGGACCGGCTGTTTCGCAACTGCCGGCTGATCGGGCGGCGGTTCCGTCTTGCGCACGTGCGCTTCGGCCGCGATGTCGTCGAGGTCGCGACGTTCCGCGCGACCGGCAACGGCGAGGACGACGCCCGGCTTCACGACGAATCGGGCCGCATTCTGCGGGACAACGTCTACGGCACGATCGACGAGGACGTCTGGCGGCGGGACTTCACGGTCAACGCCCTCTATTACAACATCGCCGACTTCTCGCTCTGGGACTACACGACCGGCCTCGAGGACATCAAGAACCGCACGATCCGGCTGATCGGGGATCCGGAGACGCGCTACCGCGAGGACCCGGTCCGGATGCTGCGCGCCGTCAGGCTCGCGGCGAAGCTCGGCTTCACGATCTCGCCGGAGACCGCGGAGCCGATTCCGCGGCTCGCAAAGCTGCTCGCCGACGTCCCGCCGGCGCGGCTCTTCGACGAGGTGCTGAAGCTGTTCCATTCGGGCTCCGCCCTCGAGTCCTTCGAGCTGCTGCGCGAGTACGGGCTCTTCGGCTATCTGTTCCCGCAGACGGAGGAGGTCCTCAACGGGCCGGACGGTGACGCGGCGCTCGAGTTCGTGCGCCTCGGCCTGTCGAACACGGACGAGCGCGTTCGCGAGGACAAGCCCGTCACGCCCACGTTCCTCTACGCGGTGTTTCTGTGGCCGGTCATCAAGCGCCTCGCGAAGGAGCTCGAGGGCGAACGGTTCGGACCGGTTCTCGCGCTCGCGGAAGCTGCGCACCGCGTCGTCGGCGAGCAGCAGCGCAGCACGACGCTGCCGAAGCGGTTCAGCGGACCGATGAAGGAGATGATCACGATGCAGCCCCGCTTCGAGAACCGGCGGGGGGCTCGCGCGGCCAAGCTGCTCGAGCACAAGCGCTTCCGTGCGGCCTACGACTTCCTCGTGCTGCGCGCCCGCTGCGGCGAGGTGGACCCCGAGATCGCGGAGTTTTGGACGAAAGTCCAGGAGATGTCGCCCGAGGAGCGGCGCGAGGCGTTCGGCGAGGGCAAGCGCCGGCGCTCCGGCCGGCGGCGACGGGGCGGCGCCCGCCGGCGCTCCGCGGCGAGCATCGATGCAGCCTGACTGCCCGGCCGGGACCCTAATCCGTTAAAGTCGCGTCGGGGCCGAAGGGGTCTCGGAACACCGGACCATGAGCGATAGCCAGGGCGTCATCCCGGTCGACGGACCGCGTTTCATCGTCATCGAGGGGCCGATCGGCGTCGGCAAGACCAGCCTCGCGAAGCGCCTCGCGCAGAGCTTCGCGAGCCAGCTGATTCTCGAGCAGGCCGACGAGAACCCGTTCCTCGAGCGCTTCTATCGCAACCGCCGGCACGCTGCGCTGCCGACGCAGCTGTTCTTCCTTCTGCAGCGCGCGCGGCAGATCGAGCAGATCCGCCAGACCGACATGTTCTCGCCGGTCCGGATCGCGGACTTTCTGATCGACAAGGACCGCCTGTTCGCTGAGCTGAACCTCGACCCCAACGAGCTTCGGCTCTACGAGCAGGTCGCGGCAACGCTCGATCTCGATCCGCCGAAGCCGGACCTCGTCGTCTACCTGCAGGCCCCCGCGAACACGCTGATCCGACGGATCGCCGCGCGAGGCATCGCCTACGAGCAATCGATCGACCAGGAATACCTCGAGCGGCTCGGCGAGGCGTACGCGAAGTTCTTCTACAACTTCGACGCCGCGCCGCTCCTGATCGTGAATACGGCATCGATCGATCCGATCCATCGCGAGGCGGATTACCAGGAGCTGCTGCAGATGATCCTGCGCATCCGTCACGGCCGTCACTACTACAACCCGGCCGCCGAGGCGATCGGCTGAGCCGGGAAAGCGTCCGAGACCGTTTTCCGGGGGGGCGAGGCCCGTCCTGTACAATGGCCGCCCCGCCAACGAGGGCACGCATGGCAAGCTTCGAGACCCTATCCGCCGTGCGCGACGTGCGCGAGCAGGTGCAGGGTTGGCACGCCGCCCATCAGACCGTCGCGCTCGTTCCGACGATGGGGAATTTGCACGACGGCCATCTGAGCCTCGCGCGCCTCGCCCGCAAGGTCGCCGACCGGGTCGCGATGTCGATCTTCGTGAACCCGACGCAGTTCGGCGTCGGCGAGGACTTCGAGCACTATCCGCGCACGCTCGACGAGGACAGGGCGAAGCTGCTCGCCGAGGGCACCGTGGACCTGCTGTTCGTGCCGGACGACCGCGAGGTCTACCCGTTCGGCACCGAGCATCCCGTTCGCGTGGTCATGCCGCCGCTCGCCGGCGAGCTCTGCGGGGCGAGCCGGCCCGGACATTTCGACGGCGTCGCGACGGTCGTCACGCGGCTTCTCAACATCGTCGATCCCGACGTGCTCGTGCTCGGCCGCAAGGACTACCAGCAGCTCGTGCTGCTCGAGCGGATGGTCGCGGATCTGCGCATGCGGACCCGAGTCGTTTCGGGCCCCACGGTGCGCGAGCCGGATGGCGTCGCGATGAGCTCGCGCAACCGCTATTTGACCGCCGAGGAGCGGTCGAGGGCGCCGGCGCTGCACGCCGTGCTCGAGGGCGTGCGCGATGCGCTCGCGGCCGGGGCCACGGACCACGAGGCGCTCGAGCGCGAGGCGCTCGCGGCGCTGCGCGGCCACGGCTTCGAGCCGGAGTACGTCGAGATCCGCACGGCGCACGATCTTTCGAGGCCTCGCCCGGACGCGTCGCCCGACGAGCTGATCGTGCTCGGCGCGGCCCGGCTCGGCCGTGCCCGGCTGATCGACAACACGAGCCGCTGAATCGCGTGCGCGCTCAACGGTGCTGCGCGCGCCGCCGCTCGATCGCCCAGCGCACGTGCTCGCGAACGAGCGCCGACGGATGCTCGGCGCGCTCCGCGAGCGCGGCGTCGATGCGCGGATCCGCCGGCGCGTTGCCGAGCGCGACCGCGATGTTCCTGAGCCAGCCCTCGTAGCCCGCGCGCCGGATCGCGCTGCCCTCGGTGCGCGCGGACCAATCGTCCTCGCTCCAGCGAAAGAGATCGACGAGGCTTGCGGCGTCGAGCCCGTGCCGCGGCGCGAAGTCGGGCAGGGCCGCGGGGCGCGCGAATTTGTTCCACGGACAGAACAGCTGGCAGTCGTCGCAGCCGAAGATCCGGTTGCCGATCGCGGGCCGCAGCGGCTCCGGGATCGGGCCGCGCAGCTCGATCGTCAGGTACGAGATGCAGCGCCGCGCGTCGAGCTCGTACGGGGCGACGATCGCGCCGGTGGGACAGACCTCGAGGCATGCGGTGCACGTGCCGCAGTGCGCCGTCGCAGGCGCGTCCTCGGGCAGCGGCAGGTCCGTGAAGATCTCGCCGAGGAAGAAATACGAGCCCGCCCGGCGGTCGATCAGGTTCGTGTGCTTGCCGATCCAGCCGAGCCCGGCGTTTCTCGCGAGGGCTTTCTCGAGCACCGGCGCGCTGTCCGTGAAGACCCGATAGCCGAACGGCCCGATGCGGGCCTCGATGCTCTCCGCGAGCTTCTGCAGGCGTTTGCGCATCACCTTGTGATAGTCGCGCCCGAGCGCGTAGCGCGACACGTAGGCGCGCCGGCCGTCCCTCAAGGTCTCGACGGCGTCCGCGGCCTCCGCGAGCCAGTAGTCCATGCGCGCGCAGATCACGCGCACGGTCCCGGGCACGAGCTCCGCCGGCCGCGCCCGCTTCATGCCGTGCCGCTGCATGTATTCGAGCTCGCCGTGCCGACCGAGCTCGAGCCAGCGCCGCAGCCGCGCCTCGTCATCGCGAAGGTCGATGCCGCTGACGCCGACCTTCGCGAAGCCGAGCTCGGCGGCCCGCTCGCGGATCTCGCTCTTGAGCGCTCGAAGCTCGGTATCGGACAAGTCGTGGCGGCTCATCGGCGTCCGGGAGAGGGGCCGGCATCGGGCCCGGGAGCGGGGGAAGAGCCCAGTATAATGGCGCGGTGAAACGCGGTCGCGACACCCTGCCGGCCGCCGTCTACACGACGGCGCAAGTGCGCGCTTTCGATCGCATCGCGATCGACGAGCGCGGCATTCCGGGCTACGAGCTGATGTGCCGGGCGGGCAGCGCCGCGTTGTCGGTGCTCGAGGCGCGGTGGCCGGACGCGCACAAGATCGCGGTGATCTGCGGCGCGGGCAACAACGCCGGGGACGGTTACGTCGTCGCTCGGCTCGCGCGCGCGGCGGGCTATGCGGTCCATCTCGAGGCCGTCGTGCCGCCCGAGCGGCTGCGCGGCGACGCGCGGCGGGCGTGGGAAGAGTGCCGCGATGCGGGCGTCGCCGCGGTACCCTTCGGCGCCGGCCGGGAAGACGCGTTCGTGCCGGACGTCGTCGTCGACGCGCTGCTCGGCACGGGGCTCGATCGGCCGGTCGAAGGCGCGTTCGCCGCGGCCGTCGAGGCGCTGAACGCGTCGGGCGCGCCGGTTCTCGCGCTCGACGTGCCGTCGGGGCTCGACGCGGACACGGGCCGGATCATGGGCGTCGCCGTGCGGGCCGACGTCACGATCACGTTCGTCGGGCTGAAGCAAGGGCTTTTTCTCGGCGCGGCGCCCGACTATCGGGGCGAGCTCGAGTTCTCGGACCTGATGCTGCCGCCCGACGTGACAGCGGGCGCACCGCCTGTGCTCGAGCGGCTCCGCCCCGACTTGCTCGAGCGCACGCTGCCGCGCCGCGCCCGGTCGGCGCACAAGGGCACGAACGGGCGCGTGCTGCTCGTCGGCGGCGGCCCCGGCATGCCGGGCGCGATCCGGCTCGCCGCCGAGGCCGCGCTCAGAGTCGGCGCCGGCCTCGTCGAGGTCGCGACGTGGCGCGACAGCGTCGTGCCCGTGATGGCGGGGCGCCCCGAGCTCATGTGCCGCGCCGTCGAGACGGTCGAGGACCTCGAGCCGCGGCTCGCGCTCGCGGACGTGGTCGTCGTCGGTCCGGGCCTCGGGCGCTCCGAGTGGGCGAAGGCGCTGCTCGAGCGCGTGCTCGCGAGCGAGCTGCCGCTCGTCGTCGACGCCGACGGCTTGAATCTGCTCGCCGAGGCGCCGCCGCGCCGCGGCAACTGGGTGCTGACGCCGCACCCCGGCGAAGCCTCGCGGCTGCTCGGCCGCAGCGTCGGGGACGTACAGGCGGACCGGCTCGGCGCCGTCCGCGAGCTCGTCGCGCGCTTCGACGCGGCCGTCGTGCTGAAGGGGGCCTGCACGCTCGTCGGCACGCCGCGCGAATCCCTCGACGGCCCGCACGCCGGCGAGAGCGGAGCGGCCGGCGCCGCGCCCGTCGACGTCGCGGTCTGCGATTACGGCAACCCCGGCATGGCGACCGGCGGCACCGGCGACGTGCTGGCCGGCGTGCTCGGCGGCCTGTGCGCGCAGCTCAAGGATCTTCGGCTGGCCGCGAGGGCCGGCGTGCTGCTGCATGCGTTGGGCGGCGACGATGCCGCCGCCGACGGCGGCGAGCGCGGCATGACGGCCGGCGACCTGCTGCCGGCGCTCCGGCGGCGGGCGAACCCGACATGACGGAGCAGCAGGATCGCGGCGCGGCCAGTGCGGTCGAGCTGTACGACAGCGAGGAAGCGCTCACGTCCGCCGCCGGCGAGACGGCCCGGCGCTGGGCCGGGTCGGGGCTGAAGCCGCTCGTCGTTGCGCTCCGCGGCGATCTCGGCACCGGCAAGACGACCTGGGTCCGGGCGATGCTGCGCGGGCTCGGCTACCGCGCGCGCGTGCCGTCGCCGACCTACACGCTCGTCGAGCACTATCCGTTTCCGGACGCGGGCCTCACGCTCGTGCACCTCGACCTCTATCGGCTCGCGGACGAGGAGGAGCTGGACCACCTCGGGCTGCGGGACTGGCTGGCCGAGCCCGGGACGTGGCTGCTCGTGGAATGGCCCGAGCGCGCCGCGCGCCTCGAGGCGCTCGCGGACGTCGAGCTCGTGCTCGAGATCGTCGGCCCGACGTCGCGTCGGGTGCGAGCGTCTGCGAGGACGCGGCGCGGGCGCGAGGCCGTCGGGCTGTTGGCCCGCGCGTGAGACGGCCCGCCGGCGCCGGCTTGCCGTCAGCGGCTCGCGTTCAGCGTCCGTTCAGCTCAGCTTCTTTCTAGGTTGCCCGGCTAATTGACTCATTCATATTGCAAAAACACGGAAAAGCCGATAGAAAGGCCGATAACATAAGCAAGAACACTGCTCGAGGGAGGCTAGCGTGCGCATCCGGGCGTTCGCTCCGTTCGCGGCGGGGCTCGTGTCGGTCGCCTTGTCGTTCGCGGCCGCTGCGGCGGAAGTCGAGGGGGTCAGGGTCTGGTCGGGCCCGGAGGCGACCCGCGTCGTTCTCGATCTGTCTTCGCCGGCGGACCACCGGGTCTTCTCGCTGACCGATCCGCACCGCATCGTCATCGACCTGAAGCGCACGACGGCGCGCCGCTCGCTCGCGCTGCCGGAGGCGAAGGGCTTCGTCTCGTCGATCCGCACCGGGGAGCGGCCGAACGGCGAGCTGCGCGTCGTGCTCGATCTCAAGCAGTCGGTGCAGCCGAAGAGCTTCCTGCTGCCCCCGAACGAGCAGTACGGCCATCGGCTCGTCATCGATCTCGAGCCCGGCACGGCCGCGCCGGTGGTCAGGCGCGCGGCGGCGCCCGCGAGGGGGCGCGACCTCGTCGTCGTCATCGACCCCGGGCACGGGGGCGAGGACCCGGGCGCGACCGGCCGCCGCGGCGTGCGCGAGAAGGATGTCGTGCTCGCGATCGCGAGGCGTCTCGCCGCCGAGCTCGATCGGCAGCCGGGGATTCGCCCGCTGCTGACGCGCGACGGCGATTACTACGTCGACCTGAACCGGCGGCGGGAAATCGCTCGCGAGGCGCAGGCGGATCTCTTCATCTCGATCCACGCAGATGCGTACCGAGACGCGAGCGCCCTCGGCGCGACCGTCTACGTGCTGTCGGAGAAGGGCGCGAGCGACGAGGTCGCGCGGCGCCTCGCCGCCCGCGAGAACGCGGCCGATACGATCGGCGGCGTGTCGCTCGCCGACAAGGACCCGGTGCTGCGGCAGGTGCTGCTCGATCTGTCGCAGAACGCGGCGATCAGCGCGAGCACCGCGGCCGGCGAGCGGCTGATCGACCGGCTCGGCACCGTGACCGCGATGCGCAAGCGCCAGGTTCAGCGCGGGCAGTTCCTGGTGCTGAAGCAGCCCGACGTCCCGGCGGTGCTGGTCGAGACCGCGTACATCTCGAACCCGAAGCAGGAGGCGGCGCTCGACGACGCGAACTATCAGGCGCAGCTCGCGCGCGCGCTGTACGCGGGGATCCTCGACTACTTCCAGACGCACGCGCCGCCGGATACCTACCTCGCGCAGAATCCGGGCGAGCGCGTGATCGTGCCGATCCAGCACGTCATCACCCGCGGCGACACGCTGTCGAAGATCGCCGAGCGCTACAACGTGAGCCTGCCGGCGCTGAAGCGCTCGAACAGCCTGAAGTCCGACGTCATCCGCGTCGGCCAGGTGCTGACGATCCCGAGCGGCTGAGCGAGGCGGGCGGCGACGCCATTTTTCACGCGGCGCGCCTACAATGCGCGGCGTGAGCATTCGTATCCTCCCGTCGCAGCTCATCGATCAGATCGCCGCCGGCGAGGTGGTCGAGCGGCCCGCGTCCGTCGTGAAGGAGCTCGTCGAGAACGCGCTCGACGCCGGCGCACGGCGTATCGACATCGAGATCGAGGACGGCGGCGCCCGGCTGATCCGCGTGAGCGACGACGGCTCGGGCATCGAGCCGGACGAGCTGCCGCTCGCGCTGTCCCGGCACGCGACGAGCAAGATCGCGACGCTCGACGATCTCGAGGCGCTCGTCTCGATGGGGTTCCGCGGCGAGGCGCTGCCGAGCATCGCGTCGGTATCGCGCCTCGTCCTGACGTCGCGGACGGCCGGGGCCGACAGCGGCTTTCGTATCGCCTCGGACGGCGGGCAGCTCGGCGACGTGCGTCCGGCCGCGCACCCGCGCGGCACGACCGTCGAGGTGAGGGATCTCTTCTACAACACTCCGGCCCGGCGTAAGTTCATGCGCACGGCCCGCACGGAGGCGGCGCACGTCGACGCCATCGTGCGCAGCCTCGCGCTCGCGCGGTTCGACGTCGAGTTTCGGCTGAAGCGCGACCGCAGGCCGGTGCTCCGGCTTCCGGCCGCCCACGGCCGCGCCGCGGAGGAGGCGCGCGTCGGCGAGCTCTGCGGGCGCGAGTTCCTCGAAGGCGCCCGCTACGTCGAGCATGAGACCGAAGGGCTTGCGCTGCGCGGCTGGCTCGCCGCACCGACTTTCTCGCGCACGCAGCCGGACATGCAATACACGTACGTGAACGGCCGCTACGTGCGGGACAAGCTGCTGCGCCATGCCGCGCGGCTCGGCTACCAGGACGTGCTCTATCAGTCGCGTCATCCCGCGTTCGTGATGTTTCTCGCGCTCGATCCGCGCCGGGTCGACGTCAACGCGCATCCGGCGAAGCTCGAGATCCGCTTTCGCGATTCGAGGCTCGTGCACGACTTCGTGTTTCGCACCGTCGAGGGTGCCCTCGCGCGGCCGCTCGGCAACGAGCCGGCGCGCGGCGCGCCGCCCGCGGCCTTTCGTCGAACGGGCGGCGGGGACGCCGACATTCCGGAGCAGGCGTCGCTTTACGCGCGGCTCCATGCGCCGGGCCCGAGCGGGGCAACAGCCGGCCCGCCTGACGCGATCCGCGATCTGCCGCCTCACGCCGGCGAGGCGGCGGGCGGCGCGGGCGCCGCGGGCCGCGCCGGTCACGATGCCGGCACGCTGCCGAAGCACCTCGACGGGCATGCGCCCCGCCGGCCGCTGCCTGCAGCCGACGGCGACGTGCCGCCCCTCGGCTTCGCGCTCGCGCAGCTGTCGGGCGTCTACGTGCTCGCCGAGAACCGGGACGGGCTGATCATCGTCGACATGCATGCCGCGCACGAGCGCATCACCTACGAGCGGCTCAAGCGCTCGTTCCAGGAGGATCGTCTGAAGCCGCGGCCGCTGCTCGTGCCGATCGACGTGAAGGTCGCGCCCCGCGAGGCCGACCTGGTCGAGGCGCACGGCGCGGAGCTCGAGCGGCTCGGGCTTTCCGTCGTACGCCGCGGTCCCGAGGACGTGCAGATCCTCGCGGTGCCGCAGCTGCTCGACGGCGGCGACGCGGCCGCGATGCTGCGCGACGTGCTGAGCGACCTCGCGGACGGCGGCGGCTGCGAGCGGATCGAGGCGCGTATCGACGAGCTGCTCGCGACGATGGCGTGCCATTCGGCGGTGCACGCGAACCGCAAGCTCGACCTTGCGGAAATGAACGCTTTGTTGCGCGAGATGGAGCGCACCGAGCGCATCGACCAGTGCAATCACGGGCGTCCGACCTGGACGCGGATCACGTTGTCGGAGCTCGATCGGCTGTTCCTGAGAGGGCAGTAGCCGTGCCGTCGACGCGCTTTCGCGCGATCTGCCTGACCGGGCCGACGGCGGCCGGCAAGACCGACCTCGCCCTCGAGCTCGCAAGATCGATCCCGCTCGAGATCGTCAGCGTCGACTCCGCGATGGTTCATCGCGGCATGGATATCGGCACGGCGAAGCCGAGCGCCGAGGTTCGCGCCGCCGTCCCGCATCATCTGATCGACATCGTCGATGCGGCGGATACCTATTCCGCGGGACGGTTTCTCGCCGATGCGAATGCGGCGATCGATGCGATCGCCGCGCGCGGAAAGCTGCCGCTCCTCGTCGGCGGGACGCTCCTGTACCTGCGTGCGCTGCGCCGCGGTCTCGCGCCGCTGCCCGAAGCGGATCCGGAGCTGCGCGCGCAGCTCGATCGCGAGGCCTCGGAGCGGGGGTGGCCGGCGCTGCACGCGCGCCTTGCGGATGTCGACCCCGACGCCGCGGCGCGCATCGCGGTGAACGACAGGCAGCGGATTCAGCGCGCGCTCGAGGTGTACCTGCTCGCGGGCCGACCGTTGAGCGTGCTGCAGCGCGAGGCTCGAGCCGCGGCGGGGCACGGTAGCGCCACGCACGGAGACATCCTGATGCTTGCGGTCGTGCCCGCCGACCGTGCGCGTCTCGCCGCGAGGATTGAACGCCGCTTCGATGCGATGGTCGAAGCTGGGTTAGTGAAGGAAGTCGAATCGCTGATGGCGCGGGGCGATCTCCACCCGGCCACGCCGTCGATGCGGGCGGTCGGGTACCGCCAGATATGGGCTTACCTCGAGGGGCGGTATGATTGGCCCACGGCGCGCCAGAAGGCGATCGTAGCCACTCGGCAGTTGGCGAAACGCCAGATGACGTGGCTGCGCTCGGAGCCCGGCGTCGAGACGTTCGACGCGTTCTCGGCGGGGCTCGCGGAGAAGTTGCTCGAGCGCGTCGGGTCGGAGTGCCGGTAGCCCTTGAACGGGCGTAAATGTGCTAATATGCGCCGTTTGTGGGACTAGCATTTCTGTTCCGCCAGTGGGATCAATAGCGGAACGAAATTTTGAAAGCGCGTTTTAGCGGGTCGAACTTCGGACCTGATCTCGACAACACCTAAGAATAAAGGAGAGTTTCATGGCGAAAGGTCAGTCGCTGCAAGATCCGTTTCTGAACGCGCTGCGCAAGGAGAAGGTTCCCGTTTCCATCTATCTCGTGAACGGGATCAAGCTGCAGGGCCAGATCGACTCGTTCGACCAGTTCGTGGTGCTCCTGCGCAACTCCGTCAGCCAGATGGTCTACAAGCATGCCATTTCCACGGTCGTGCCGGCCCGCAACGTGCGCCTGCCGATAGCCGACAACGATGACTCAGACGATTAACCCAGGCCGAACATCGCGGCAGGGAGTGCCGCTTGCTTGAACGTCCCCGGACGGGCGAACGATCCCTGCTAGTCCACATAGGCTACGGCCGGCCGTGCCGGCCGGACGAGACCGACGAGTTCGAGGCCCTCGCCGAGTCGGCGGGCGCCGAAGTGGTCGGCTCGATGCACGCCCAGCGGGCGCGCCCCGATCCCCGATTCTTCCTCGGCGCCGGCAAGGTCGATGAGCTCGCGCAGCTCGTCGCCGACTCCGGCGCTGAGCTCGTGCTCGTGAACCGGGCGCTGTCGCCGAGCCAGGAGCGCAACCTCGAGCGCGCGCTGAAGACGCGAGTGCTCGACCGCAACGGCTTGATCCTCGACATCTTCGCGCAGCGGGCGGCCAGCTTCGAAGGTAAGCTGCAGGTCGAGCTCGCGCAGCTCGAGCACCTGTCCACGCGGCTGGTCCGAGGCTGGACGCACCTCGAGCGGCAGAAGGGCGGCATCGGCCTGCGGGGCCCGGGTGAGACGCAGCTCGAGACCGACCGCCGGCTGCTCGGCAAGCGCATCCGCGTGCTGAAGGAGCGGCTCGAGCGCGTGGAGCGCCAGCGCGAGACCGGCCGCAAGGAACGGCTTCGCTCGGAGCTGCCCACCGTCGCGCTCGTCGGCTACACGAACGCGGGCAAGACGACGCTGTTCAACGCGCTGACGGGGGCGGGCCTCGAGGCGAAGGACCAGCTCTTCGCGACCCTCGATCCGACCGTGCGCCGGCTCACGCTCGGCGGCGGCGACGAGGTGCTGCTCGCCGACACGGTCGGGTTCGTCCGCGATCTGCCTCACGAGCTCGTCGCCGCGTTCAAGGCGACGCTCGCCGAGGCGCGCGACGCGGCCCTGCTGCTGCACGTCATCGACGCGAGCGACCCGCACCACGCGGACCGGATGCGCCAGGTGCAGGCCGTGCTGACGGAAATCGGGGCCGGGGAGGTGCCGCGCGTCCAAGTGTACAATAAGGTCGACCGGGCACCGGACGACAGCTTTCGGGACCTGCGCAACCGCAGCGAGTCGGACGTCAGCGTTTCGGCGCTGACCGGCGAGGGGCTCGACCGGCTCCGCGAGGCGATCCGCCGGCACGCGTTCGGCGACCGGGTGTCCGGGCGCGTAAGGCTCGGGCCCCAGCAGAGCCGGATCAGGGCCAAGCTCTTCGACTGGCAGGCCGTCCGGGCCGAGGAACTGGATTCGGCCGGGGGGTGGACGTTGACCGTGGAGTTGACCGCGCGGCGCTGGGACGAGCTGTGCCGCCGTGAGGGTTTGTCGGGAGCCGACGTGAGTCGGAAGGCGTAAAGGCGATGGCGTGGGACGACGGGGACAAGGGTAACCGGTGGCGGCCGGGCGGCGGAAAGGGGCCGGCCGACCTCGACGCCATCGTCAGGGATCTCCAGCGCAAGCTCGCGGCGCTGCTCGGCGGCCGGGGCGGCGTCGGCCGGTCCGGGGACGGCACGGGGGCGGGGCCGGCGGGCGCGGGGGCGGGCACCGCGCTGCTCGCGACCGCGCTCGTGCTGCTCGGCGGCGGGTGGCTGCTGAGCGGCTTCTACAAGGTCGATGCGGCGGAGCGCGGCATCGTGCTGCGGTTCGGCGAGTACCAGACGACGACCCAGCCCGGCCTGCGCTGGCACTGGCCGTGGCCGATCGAAACGGTCGAGCTGATCAACACGCAGCGCACGGAGACGTACCCCTACCAGGGGAGCATGCTGACGCGCGACGAGAACATCGTGATCGTCGACCTGATCGTTCAGTATCGGCGCACGGACCCGGAGGACTACCTCTTCAACGTCCGCTCGCCGGAGGAGACCTTGCGCAACGTGACGGCCAGCGCGATCCGCGAGGTGGTCGGCAAGAACGATCTCGATTTCATCCTGACCGAGGGGCGCGCCGAGATCGCGGCGCAGACGCACGATCTGCTGCAGCGCACGCTCGATGCGTACGGCACCGGCATCACCGTGTTCCAGGTGAACCTGCAGGAGGCGAACTTCCCGCGCGAGGTCGAGGACGCCGTGCAGGACGCCGTGAAGGCGCGGGAAGACCGCGAGCGCGCGATCCTGAGCGCCCAGGAATACCGTAATCGGATCCTGCCTCTCGCCCGCGGCGCGGCCGCCCGCCAGAAGGAGGAGGCGGAGGCGTACCGGCAGCGGGTCATCGCCAACGCCGAAGGCGAGGCGGACCGCTTCAGCCACATCCTCGGCGAGTATCAGAAGGCGCCGTCGATCACCCGCCAGCGCCTGTATCTCGAGACGCTCGAGGAGGTCCTCGCGACCTCGACGAAGGTGCTGGTGAACACCGAAGGGGGCAGCAACGTGCTGTATCTGCCGCTCGATCAGCTCGTGCAGCAAAGCCAGCGCCGGGCGTCGCAGAACGAGCCGGCTACCGTGCCGGCGCCGGTCACGAGCGCGCCCGCTCCGCGCGCGAGCGCGCGCGAGCGGACGACGCGTTGAGGGTAGGGAGATGAGCTCCAAGCTGAACGCGCTGCTGATCGTCGCCGTGCTCGCCGCCATCGTGATCCGCATGTCGGTGTTCACGGTCGATCAGCGCGAGCACGTCCTGAAGCTTCAGTTCGCGGCGATCGTCAAGTCGGACTACGAGCCGGGCCTGCACTTCAAGTGGCCGCTGATCAACACGATCGTGCGCATACCGAAGCGCGTGCTGAATCACGAGATGTCCGAGGAGCGCTTCCTGACGGGCGAGAAGAAGAATCTGATCGTCGACTATTTCGTCACGTGGCGCGTCTCGGATCCCGCGCAGTACTACCGCTCCGTGCGCGCCAACGAGGACGACGCGTGGCAGAGGCTGTCGGCCATCGTCAAGGAAGGGATCAAGGCGGCGATCAGCCGCCGGACCGTCCAGGAGGTCGTGTCCGCGGACCGCTCGGAGCTGATTGACGCGATGCTCGTCGAGGCGCAGCGGCGCTCGCCCGAGCTCGGCATGGAGGTCGTCGACGTGCGCGTGAAGCGCATCGAGCTGTCGGACGAGGTCACGGATTCCGTCTATCAGCGCATGCGCCAGGAGCGCCACCGCGTCGCCGCGCAGCTGCGCGCCGAGGGCGAGGAGGAGTCCGAGCGCATCAAGGCGGATGCGGAGCGGCAGCGGGAGGTGATTCTCGCGGAGGCCTATCGCGAGGCCGAGCGGATTCGCGGCGACGGCGACGCGCGCGCCACCGAGATCTACGCCCGAGCCTACAGCAAGGACCCCGAGTTCTATCGCTTCTACCGCAGCATGCTGGCTTACCGGGAGGCGATCGGCGGGCAGGGCGACATCCTCGTGCTCGAGCCGGACAGCGAGTTTTTCAGGTTCCTGCAGGGTGATCTCGGCGTGACGCCGGTCGCTGCCGACTGACTCTCTACCACTGACCTGTTGCGTGTTCGGAGGCTGAGGCTGTGGCCTGGGCGGATTTTTTTGCGGGCGTCGCGTTCTACCTGATCCTCGAGGGCCTGTTCCCGTTCGCGTCGCCGCAGGCGTGGCGCCGCGGGCTCGCGGCGCTCGCCGGGCTCAGCGACAGCCAGCTGCGCGCCTTCGGGCTGATCGTCGTCGTCAGCGGTCTTTTGTTGTTGTTCATCGTTCGAGGATAACGTGGGTCGCAATGTCGTCGTGATCGGCACCCAGTGGGGTGACGAAGGCAAGGGCGCGATCGTCGACGGTCTCGCAGAGCGGGCGCATGCCGTGGTCCGCTTCCAAGGCGGCCACAACGCCGGGCACACGCTCGTGATCGGCGGCGAGAAGACGGTGCTGCATCTGATCCCGTCCGGCATTCTGCGCGACGGCGTGATGAGCCTGATCGGCAACGGCGTCGTCGTCTCGCTCGACGCGCTCGCCGCGGAGATGAAGGGCTTGCTCGCGCGCGGCGTGCCGGTGACAGAGCGGCTGCGCGTCTCGCCCGCGTGCCCGCTGATCCTCAACTCGCACGTCGCGCTCGACAAGGCGCGCGAGCGCGCGAGCGGACCGCGCGCGATCGGCACGACCGGGCGCGGCATCGGCCCCGCCTACGAGGACAAGGTCGCGAGGCGCGCGCTCCGCGTCGCGGATCTGTTCGCACCGGAGACGCTCGACGAGAAGCTGAGCCGGCTGCTCGACTTCCACAACTTCCTGTTGAAGCGCTACTACGGCACGGAGACGGTCGACAAGACGAAGGAGCTCGACGCGCTGCTCGGCCATGCGGAGACCTTCCGCCCGCTCGTCGCGGACGTCACCGAGATCCTGCGGCGGCTCGCCGACGAGGGCCGGAACGTGCTCTTCGAAGGCGCGCAAGGGGCGATGCTCGACGTCGACCTCGGCACGTATCCGTTCGTGACCTCGTCGAATACGACGGCCGGGGGCGCGCTGACCGGCGCCGGGATCGGGCCGCGCAGCATCGACTACGTGCTCGGCATCGTGAAGGCCTATACGACGCGGGTCGGCGCGGGTCCGTTCCCGACCGAGCTCGGCGACGAGACCGGCCGGCATCTCGCCACCGTCGGCGCAGAGTTCGGCTCGACGACCGGTCGGCCGCGGCGCTGCGGCTGGTTCGACGCGCCGCTGCTGAAGCGCATTGCGTTCACGAACAGCCTGAGCGGGCTGTGCGTCACGAAGCTCGACGTGCTCGACGGGCTCGAGGAGATCAAGGTCTGCGTCGGCTACCGGCTCGACGGCGAGGAGCTCGCGACGCTGCCGCTCGCGATCGAGCGGTTCGCGGAATGCGAGCCGATCTACGAGACGCTGCCCGGCTGGCAGGGGCCGACGCAGGACGTGCGCGACTACGACCGGCTGCCGGCCGAGGCGAAGCGCTACGTCGAGCGGCTCGAGGAGCTCGTCGGGGTGCCGGTCGACATGGTCTCGACCGGACCGGGCCGCGACTCCGTGATCATCCGCCGGCATCCCTTCGAGTAAGCCTTCGTGAAGCGCTGGAAGACGCTGCGCCGCGAGCCGGTTGCGGACTGCCGCGTCTTCGGCGTCGAGCGCATGTGGGCTCGCTCGCCCGAGAACGGCGGCGAGCACGACTTCTACCGGATCGTGTCGGTCGACTGGGTACAAGTCGTCGCGGTCACCGCGGCCGACGAGCTCGTCATGATCCGCCAGTACCGGCCCGGCGCGGACGCGGTGACCCTCGAGGTTCCGGGCGGGCTCGTCGACGAGGGCGAGTCGCCGCTCGATGCCGCCGCGCGCGAGCTGCTCGAGGAGACCGGCTACCGCGGCGCCCGCCTGCGTCCGTTCGGCTCCGTGAATCCGAATCCCGCGCTGTTCCGCAATCGGCTGCATGCGTTCATCGCCGAGGACGCGGTGCGCGTCGCCGAGATCCGCAACGACGCGAACGAGCATACCGTCGTCGAGCTCGTGCCGCGCGGGCGGCTGCCGGAGCTCTTGCGCGCCGGCGCGGTGGACCACGCGCTCGTCGTTGCGACGCTATGGCGCTACTGGCACGAGCACGGCGCGAGCGGCCGCGAGCAGGGCTAGTCTAGAGCGACATCTCGCGGCCGATTCGTTCGAGGCGTCACCATCCGAGAGGCTTGTGCGGTAATCTGCGCGACTGCTGCGGCCGGCCCCCCGAAGGAATCGCGGATCGAACGGCCCGCAAAACGAACGAGAACAAGCGGAGGAAGCGCATGAGGATCGGGGTTCCAAAGGAAGTTACCCCCGGCGAGAGACGCGTCGCGACGACGCCGGAAGCCGTCGGTCATCTCGTGAAGCTCGGCTTCACAGTGGCCGTCGAGACCGGCGCGGGCGCGCAGGCGAGCTTCTCGGACGACGCGTATCGCGCGGCAGGCGCCGAAGTCCTGCCGGACGCGGGCGCCGTCTGGTCGACGGCCGACATCGTCCTCAAGGTCCGGCCCCCGGTCGACGAGGAAGTCGAGCGCATGCGCGCCGGTCAGATCCTGATCGCATTTCTTGCGCCTGCGCAAAATCCCCGCCTGCTGGAAACGCTCGCGCAGAAGGGGGTCACGGCGCTCGCGGTCGAAGGCATTCCCCGAATCTCGCGGGCGCAGAAGCTCGACGCGCTGAGCTCGATGGCGAACATCGCGGGCTACCGCGCGGTCGTCGAGGCCGCTCAGCACTTCGGGCGGTTCTTCATGGGGCAGATCACGGCGGCCGGAAAGGTGCCGCCCGCGAAGGTGCTCGTGATCGGCGCCGGCGTCGCCGGGCTCTCCGCGATCGGCACGGCGAAGGGCCTGGGCGCGATCGTCCGCGCGTTCGACACGCGGCCCGCCGTGAAGGAGCAGGTCGAAAGCATGGACGCCGAGTTCCTGATGCTCGACTTCGAGGAGGAGGGCGAGGGGGCCGGCGGCTACGCGAAGGTTATGAGCGATGAGTTCATCGCGGCCGAGATGGCGCTCTTCCGGGAGCAGGCGAAGGAGGTCGACATCATCATCACGACCGCGCTGATCCCCGGCAAGCCTGCGCCGAAGCTGATCACGCGCGACATGGTCGAGTCGATGAAGCGCGGCAGCGTGATCGTCGATCTCGCCGCCGAGCAGGGCGGCAACTGCGAGCTGACCGAGCCCGGCAAGGTCATCGAGCACGACGGCGTCACGATCATCGGCTACACGGATCTGCCGAGCCGCCTGCCCGGGCAGGCGAGCCAGATGTACGCGACGAACCTGCGGCATCTGCTCGCGGACATGTGCCCCGGCAAGGACGGCAACGTCGTCATCGACATGGACGACGAGGTGATTCGCGGCGCGACCGTCGTCAAGGACGGCGAGATCACGTGGCCGCCGCCTCCGCCGAAGATCTCGGCGGCGCCTCCGAAGCCGGCCGAGCCGGCGGTCGTCCAGCCGGCCCCTGCGAAGGCGCGGCCGGCGTGGCTCGGCCCGCTCGTGACGTTCGGGCTCGGTGCGCTCGTGCTCGCCGTCGTCGGGCTCTTCGCGCCGCCGTCGTTCATGGCGCATTTCACCGTGTTCGTGCTCGCGTGCTTCGTCGGCTATATGGTGATCTGGAACGTGACGCCGGCGCTGCACACGCCGCTGATGAGCGTCACGAACGCGATCTCGAGCATCATCATCATCGGCGCGCTGCTGCAGATCAGCTCGCCCGAGCCGGTCATCAAGTGGTCGGCGTTCGTCGCCGTGCTGATCACGTCCGTCAACATCGCCGGCGGCTTCGCGGTCACGCGCCGCATGCTGGCGATGTTCCGCAGGTAGGAGACCGCCGATGTCGAACGGACTCGTCACCGCTTCCTATATCGGCGCGACCGTGCTGTTCATCCTCGCGCTCGGAGGCCTGAGCCATCAGGAGACGGCCCGGCGCGGCAACCTCTACGGGATGCTCGGCATGGGCATCGCGCTCGTCGCGACGTTCCTCGGCGTCGTCACCGCGAACTACGGGATCCTGATCCTCGCGCTCGTCGTCGGCGGCGCGTTCGGGCTCGTCCTCGCGCGGCGCGTGCAGATGACGCAGATGCCGGAGCTCGTCGCGATCCTGCACAGCCTCGTCGGCCTCGCCGCCGTGCTGGTCGGCTTCGCGAACTTCATGGATCCCGCGACGCATCACGTCGGCGTCGAGAAGACGATTCACGACGTCGAGACGTATCTCGGCATTCTGATCGGCGCGGTCACGTTCTCGGGGTCCGTCGTCGCGTTCGGCAAGCTGAGCGGCAAGATCGGCGGCAAGCCGCTGCTGCTGCCTGCGCGGCACTGGCTGAACCTGGGCCTCTTGATCATCGCGATCTGGCTCGGCGGCTGGTTCCTCGGCGCATCGGAAAGCCAGGCCGGCCTCGTCCCGCTCGTGCTGATGACGGTCGTCGCGCTGCTGTTCGGCATCCACATGGTCGCCGCGATCGGCGGCGCCGACATGCCGGTCGTGATCTCGATGCTGAACAGCTATTCGGGCTGGGCCGCGGCCGCGACGGGCTTCATGCTCGAGAACGATCTCCTGATCGTGACGGGCGCGCTGGTCGGCTCGAGCGGCGCGATCCTGAGCTACATCATGTGCCGGGCGATGAACCGCAAGTTCCTCTCGGTCATCGCCGGCGGCTTCGGCACCGGCGGCGGCGCGGCGGCGGCCGCGGGCGAGCAGGGCGAGGTGCGCGCGCTCGAGCCGGAGGAAGCCGCGCAGCTTCTGGCCGACGCGAAGCACGTCGTGATCGTCCCGGGCTACGGCATGGCGGTGGCGCAGGCCCAGCACGCGGTCTACGAGCTCACGAAGCAGCTGCAGTCGCGGGGCGTCGACGTGCGTTTCGCGATCCATCCGGTCGCAGGGCGCATGCCGGGCCACATGAACGTGCTGCTCGCGGAGGCGAACGTGCCCTACGATATCGTCCACGAGATGGACGAGATCAACGACGACTTCCCGAACGTGGACGTCTCGATCGTGATCGGCGCGAACGACATCGTGAACCCGTCCGCGCAGGAGGTGCCGGACAGCCCGATCGCGGGCATGCCGGTCCTCGAGGTGTGGAAGGGCAGGACCACGTTCGTGCTGAAGCGCAGCATGGCGACCGGCTACGCGGGCGTCGAGAATCCGCTGTTCTACAAGGAGAACACGTACATGCTGTTCGGCGACGCGCGGGATACGCTCACGGCGCTGATCAAGGCGCTGTAGCGCCGGCCCCGGCGCCCGGCGACGGCGGGCGATTCAGGAAAGTTGCGGGAAGACGGCCGCAGCGGCGTGGTACATTCGACGGGCACGTGTCGAACGTGGAGCGATCTGCCGTGACCCGTCTGCCCCGGATTTTCGCCCGAAACAGGTGCCCGATCCCCTTTCCGGCGCTCGCTGCGCTGCTGGTGCTCGGCGGATGCCAGCCCTCGGAGGAGGAGCTCGCCGCGCGGCATGCCGAGACGATCGACCGGTACTGCACGGACTGCCACAACGATCTCGAGCGCGAGGCGGACCTGAGCCTAGAGGGCGCCGATCTCGCGCGCGTGACGGCGGATCCGGGCCTGTGGGAGAAGGTGATCGTCAAGCTGCGCGGCAACCTGATGCCGCCGCCGGGCCGCCCGCGGCCCCGCGAGGCCGATTCGGGCGCGCTCGTCGCCTACCTCGAGTCGCGGCTCGATGCGGCCGCCGAGGCGAGCCCCGATCCCGGCCGCGCGGGCATCCATCGGCTGAACCGGACCGAGTACGGCAACGCGATCCGGGACCTGCTCGCGCTCGAGATCGATCCGGCCGAGTTCCTGCCCGCCGACGACGAGGCGTACGGCTTCGACAACATCGCGGACGTGCTGCGGATCTCGCCGTCGCTGCTCGAGCAGTATCTGTCCGCGTCCTCGAAGATCGCGGCACTCGCGGTCGGGGACCTGCGCACGCGGGCCGTGACCAGCATCCACCGCGCGCCGCCCGATCTCGCGCAGGGCGATCACGTGGCCGGCCTGCCGCTCGGCACGCGGGGCGGCTTCTCGTTCCGGCACAACTTCCCGCTCGACGGGGAGTACGACTTCCGCGTCTTCCTGCTGCGCAACATCGTCGGCTACATGAAGGGGCTCGAGTGGCCGCACCAGCTCGAGATCTCGATCGACGGCGAGCGCGTGTTCCTCGCGCAGGTCGGCGGCGAGGAGGACAACGCGATGTCCGACGCGAACTTCTCCGCGGCCGCGGACGCGATCGACGAGCGCCTGCGCGTGCGCGTGCCGGTCGAGGCCGGCCCGCACGAGGTGGTCGTCGCGTTCATCCGTAAGAATTCCGCCGAGACGCACGAGCCGCTCGAGCTGCACACGCGCGATCAGGACCTGCAGAACATGAACGGCGAGCCGATCGTCGACTACGTGAGCCTGAGCGGCCCGTTCAATCCGAGTGGACGCGGCGAGACGCCGAGCCGCGCGCGCATCTTCACGTGCCGGCCGGGCAGCGACGTCGAGGAGCTGCCGTGCGCCGAGGAGATCCTGTCGACGCTCGCCCGGCGCGCGTACCGGCGCCCCGTCAGCGAGGAGGATCTCGGCCTGCTGCTCGATTTCTTCGAGTCCGGGCGCGAGCAGGGCGACTTCGATTCAGGTATCCAGAACGCGCTGCGCGTGATGCTCGCGAACCCGGCCTTCCTGTATCGCAGCGAGCCGGACCCGCCCGGGGTCGTGCCCGGCGAGATCTATCCGGTCGACGACCTCGCGCTCGCATCGCGGCTGTCATTCTTCCTGTGGAGCAGCCTGCCGGATGACGAGCTGCTTCGGCTCGCCGAGCGCCGCGAGCTTTCCGACCCGGCCGTGTACGAGGCGCAGGTGCTGCGGATGCTCGAGGATCCGCGCTCGGACGCGCTCATCGAGAACTTCGCCGGCCAGTGGCTCTTCCTGCGCAACCTCCGCAGCGCCCGTCCGGCCATCGAGGAGTTCCCGGACTTCGACGAGAACCTGCGCAGCGCGATGCGCGAGGAGACGGAGCTGTTCGTCGAGAGCATCATCCGCGAGGACCGCAACGTGACGGACCTCATCACGGCCGACTACACGTTCCTGAACGAGCGCCTCGCCCGGCACTACGGCGTACCGGGCATCTACGGCAGCCACTTCCGCCGCGTGCCGGCGCCGAGCGAGGCGCGGCGCGGCCTGCTCGGCCATGCCAGCATCCTGACCGTGACGTCCTATCCGAACCGCACGTCTCCGGTGCTGCGCGGCAAGTGGATCATGGAGAACGTGCTCGGCACCCCGCCGCCTCCGCCGCTGCCGAACGTGCCCTCCCTCGACGAGAACGAGCCGGGCGGGGTTGCGCGCTCGGTGCGTGAGCGGCTCGCGGAGCATCGGGCGAACCCCGTCTGCGCGTCGTGCCACGACGTGCTCGATCCCCTCGGCCTCGCGCTCGAGAACTTCGACGCGATCGGCCGCTGGCGGATCAAGGAGCCGGGCGGGGTCGTCGATGCGTCCGGGCAGCTCGCCGACGGCACGCAGGTGTCCGGGCCGGTCGAGCTGCGGGAGGCCGTCGCCTCACGCCCCGAGCAGTTCGTCGGCGTGGTGGTCGAGAAGCTGTTGACCTACGCCCTCGGCCGCGGCCTCACGCCGCACGACATGCCTACGGTGCGCAGGATCGTGCGCGAAGCGGAGAGCCGCGACTACCGCTTCTCGGCGCTCGTGCTCGGCGTCGCCAACAGCACGCCGTTCAGGCTGAAGCGCGCGGAGCCGGAGCCCGGGTCGACGACGGCCGCGGCACGCTGATCGCCGCCGGCCGTCGGCGCGCCGGCGTCAGCGGCTCTGCGCCTGGTCCGGCTCGCCCTGCGGCTCGGCGCCGGCCGGATCCGGAAACCGGCTGTTGAACCAGCGCTGCACGGCTTCCGCCTCGGCGACCGCGAGATTGTTCCGCTGGACCAGCATGCGCAGGTAAAGCTCCGAAGCGTCGGTGCCGGCGGCGTCGATCTCCGCGCGGATGCAGTCCACGTAGGCCTTCATCCCCTCGAAGTAGGCCTGCGTGTCCGCCACGACCTGGTCCTCGTTGCCTTCGAGCTCCTCGGGCGGCGGGATCTGCACGAGCGGCGGCTGCTCGCAGCCGCCGTGCGCGTCGATGGCCGCGCCGCAGACGAGCAGCGCAATCACGAGACGATCCATCGCCATCACCAGGCTCCTCCCCAAAGTCGGCCGGGGCCGAAACGGTAGCACAGGCCCTTGGATCGCACTATCGGGTGGGGCGTCGGGGAACGGCGACGCCCGGGTCTTGAGGTCGGAGGCTTCATCCCCCATATCCGCTTCCGGTCGCGCCGCGAGCGGAGACCTGCGGCGCGGAAACGGAGGCGAGCTATGGAGAGGATCTATTGGCCCGCGGCGGCCATTCAGGCTTATATCCAACTCATCCAATTGAACATGGCGCTGTGGCGGCCGCAGGTGAAGGAATGGCTGCACAGCGAGGAGGCCGAGGACTCGCTCAAGATGCTTCTGCTCACGGTGCCGTGCTCGCCGACCATTCACTGAGGCAGGCACCCTAGCGTGCCTTCCTGGCACGCGGAGCCGGACGCGCGACGATGATCATTGCGCGCCGACCATGTGGTACTGGTCGCGATTATTGTCGTGACAGAAGTACTCGATGATGTCCTCGTCGGGCGTCCACTGCTTGGTCCACGCGGCCGTCCACGGCCGCGTGTAGGTGCGCGGATCGTCGATCGTGATCTCGTAACGCAGCGTGTCGACGTCCGGGCGCGAGATCCGCTCGACCAGGTGCAGCGCCTCGGTGTGCGGATAGCCCTCCCGGTGAATCCAGAACCGCTCGTTGAAGCCGATGGTGTCGATCACCAGCGTGTCGCCTTCCCAGTGCCCGATCGAGTGGCCGAAGTAGCTCGGGTTGAGGAGCTCCGGCGGCGGATGCGGCCGCCCGTCCATGTAGATCTCGCGCCATGGCCGGGTCGAGCCGCCAGACAGGATGAAGATGCGCTTGATCGACGGCACCTGAATGATCTGGAGCCCGAAAGGCACAGCGAACTGGCGGGGGCCGCCCGGCGGGGCACAGCGCACGTGCGGATCGTCCTTCGACAGCGTGCTCTGGCGGTAGTCGAACAGCGCGCGCGCCCACGGCCGAAACGGGATCTCGTCGGGCGGGGGATAGTCCGCGCCGCCGACGAGCGGGCCGGACCCGCGGTCCCAGAAGCCCTTGCCGTCCTCGAGCGGCCCGAGGTTCGGCGTGCCGTCCGGCAGGCGCGGCGTCGGGTCGGCCGCCGCTGAGCCGGCCGTCCCGCCGATTCGGGACGCCTCCTGCGCGGCCGCGCCGCCCGCAAGGAGCAGCGCCGAGAAGCACAGGGCGAGCTCTGCCGCGCGGCGCCTTCTCATCGGCCGCGCTCGCCGTCGACCTGGCGCTCCTCCTCCGCCGAGCGCGTGAAGAGGCGTTGGCCGGTGCTCGTCAGCACGACCGAGCGAGCGTTCAGCGCGTGGCTGCCGTCCCGCGCGCGGATGCCCTCCACCGCGACCTCGTCGCCGATTTTCATCGAGTCGCGGCTCCAGCCTTGCCGCATCAGGACCACCGGCGAGCCCATCTCGGCCGCCCAGGTCACGACCTCGCCGCTTTCCGGATCGGGGACGTCGACGAAGAAGTAGGCGTGCGGGTTCAGCCACTCGATCTTCACGACGATCCCGGTGACGGCGACCGGCTGCTCGGCGTCGTACTGTGCGCTGAACGCATGGTGCGCCTCGGCGGTGCCGGCCGCTGCCGCCGTGCAGGCGAGGACCCACGCTGCGAGTCGGGTTGACATCGTTCGCTCCTCCCCTCGGAGAGCCTTATCGTAGGTCTCCAGAGGCTCGCCAGGAAGGGGCGTGCGGGGCGCCCCGGCCGAGCCCCTTTTGCGGCAAACGGGCGTAGAATCCGGCAAGACGCCTCGGAGAAGGCGAGGGAGGGACGTCATGATTCGACTCGGCGTTGCGGCGCTTGCGTCTTTCTGGTTTGCCGCCTCGGCATCGGCCCACCATTCCGTTGCGGCGGAGTTCGACACCTCGCAGCAGGCCACGCTCGAGGGCGAGATCACCGGGGTGTGGTTCAGCAATCCGCACGTGCGCTACCGCCTGACCGTCACGAACGCCGACGGCACGACCGAGGACTGGGAGCTGCAGGGCGGCAACGTCACGAACCTCCTGCGCCAGAACTGGACCGAGGACTCGCTGCGCGTCGGCGACAAGGTCACGGCGCACGGGGACCTCGGCCGAGGCGGCGCGAAAAAGCTCAACATCCGGCAGGTCGTGACGGCGGACGGGCGCGTCGTGCCGCCGCGCGGGCAGGGCACCCGGCCGGGCCGGAACGAGATCAACGCGAGCGCTGACAAGGACTACGGCTACGGCAGCCCCGGCCGTCCCGTCGACATTACCGGCGTCTGGCGCAACGACTACCGCTGGCGCGTCACGGTCGACGACCTCGAGCCAAAGCCGACCCCGTTCACGCCCGAGGGCCGGCGGCTCTTCGACGCGACGGAGGCGTGGCACGACTACTCGCTGCGCTGCCTCGCACCCGGCCTGCCGAGAATCTTCGGCGCGCCGTACAACATGGAGATCGTCGACGCCGGCAGCCACTACCTGATCGTCTACGTCGAGCACAACACGCCGCGCTGGGTGTGGATGGGCGGCCGCAGCGCGCCGCAGGACCATCCGTCGACGCCGATGGGCTTCTCCGTGGGCCGCTGGGACGGCAACACGCTCGTCATCGAGACCACTCACTTGAGCGCGGGCTGGCTGGACGGCTCCGGATTGCCGATGTCCGGCCGCGGCACGCGAATCGTCGAGCGCTACACACCGAGCGAAGACGGCCTCTCGATGGAGCGGACGATGACGATCCACGACCCGTATTACACCGAGCCGCTCGTGCGCACGCGCTGGTCTGCGCGCGGCGACGACATCACGATCGTCGAGCAGGCGCCCTGCGACCCGGACAGCTTCTACCGCGACCTCGCGGCCCAGGGGCGGCTCGAGGAGCACTTCGCCCGCTGACGTGAGCGCGGCGCGCGCCGCCGTCCGGGAAAGACCGGGGCGGACCGCTCCGGCGCGCGCCCCGCGGAGCGGTTCCCTCGCGCGTCCTCCGCCGCTACCATGCGCGGCCGGTTTTCGGTTTCCGTATCCTGAGCCCGCGCATGTCCGAACAGCGTCTCGTCGTCTTCAAGGGAACAAGCAAGCACTTTCGCGATTTCCTCCCGATTCTGGCCGTCGTCGTGGTCTTTCAGTGGGCGGTGGTCGGGCAGCCGATGCCGGAGCTGTGGGTGCGTCTCGGCGGCATTCTGCTGACGCTCGGCGCGCTCACGCTGCTCGTGCGCGGTCTCGACAAGCGCGTGTTGCCGCTCGGGCACAGCCTTGCGAGCGGCGCCGTCAGCCGCCGCGGCATGCTCGTGCTCGTGGCGATCGGGTTTGCCGTCGGTTTCGCCAGCACTGTCGGCGAGCCCGCGCTCGCCGCGGTCGCCGAGCAGGCGGCCGCGACGGCGGCGGCGACGGGCAGTCTCGCGGGCGGCGAGGCGGCGATGGGGCGCTTCGCGCTCGTGCTCCGCTATGTCGTCGCGGCCGGCGTCGGCCTCGTGGTCGCCACCGGCGTCCTGCGGATCCTGAACGGCTGGCCGGCCGTGCGGTTCGTGCTGCCGGGCTACGCGCTCGCGACCGTCGTCGCGCTGTCGAGCGAGTCGCCGCTCGCCCCCGTCGCGTTCGAGGCCGGCGCCGCCGCGACGTCCGCCGTCAATATCCCGCCGATGATGACCCTCGGTGCGGGTCTCGCGGCGCTGATCGAGGCCCGCGATCCGCTCACGGACGGATTCGGCCTGATCGCCGCGGCGGCCCTGATGCCGATGATCGTGATCCAGCTCGCCGCCGTCGCGTTGGGCGGCTGACCGGGCGAGCGCGTCGCCCGCGGCGGCGCACGAGATCCGCGACGACGTTCCCGGTTGCTCGGAGATCGCAGAGGACCCCGCGGCCGAGATATTTCGCCCGGCGCGCGCCGTGGCACGATAGCTGCATTCGCGCTTCCCGACTATGTCGGCGCCGAAGCAACGCCCGGCGCTGCGGATCTGCGAAGACATGGCGTTCCAGCGGCGGACCTGGCTGGTCGAGCGGACGGGCTGGATCGTCCTCGGCGTGATCCTGATCGTCGCGCTGCTCGGCTATTTCGGCGGCGGGGGCCCGGCGGCGTCGACGCAGACCGCAAGCGAGGACGGGAACCTGTCCATGCGCTACGAGCGCTTCCTGCGTCTCAGAACACCGACGCAATTGCGCGTCGTGGCCCGGTCGCCGGGGCGGACGCTGCGCCTGTGGATCGAGCGCGAGTACTTCGAAGCGTTCGAGGTCACGGGCGTCGTTCCGCCCCCTGACCGCGTCGAAACGGCCGCCGACCGCTACGTGTACGAGTTCCCGCTGACCGCTCCCGGGGAGGCGGCGACGATTCTCTTTCACATCGAGCCGACGAAAGCGTGGAGAGTGTCGGGGAGGCTGGGCGTCGAGGGCGGCGCGGACCTCGCATTCGCCCAGCTCGTGTACCCGTGAAGCGGATGCCGGGCCCGACGCGATCGCGCCCCGCGCAACCGCCAGTCCAGCCACGCACGCCGGCCGCGTCGCGCCGAGGAGGATGTCGAATGGACGCGCTCGTGAAGATCTTCTGCATCTACGTCTTCCTGCTGATCGTTCTCCGGCTCGCCGGCAAGCGGACCCTCGGAGAGATGACCTCCTTCGATTTCGTGCTCGTGCTGATCATCGCGGAGACGACTCAGCAGGCCCTGCTCGGAGACGATCTTTCGGTGACCAACGCGATGCTGCTCATCGCGGCGCTCGTCGGGCTCGACATCGCCCTGTCGCTGCTGAAGCGCAAATGGCCCGAGGTCGATCGGCTGGTGGAAGGCGTGCCGATGGTCATCGTCGAGCACGGCAAGCCCCTGTGGGATCGGATGTACAGGGCGAGAGTGGACGAGGGCGACGTGCTCTCGGCGGCCCGCGAGTTGCAGGGTCTCAGAAACCTCGACGAGATCGAGTACGCGGTGCTCGAGCGCAACGGGTCGATCTCGATCCTGCCGAAGCAGCCCTGAGACCGGTGCTGGACGAGAGTCAATAGGTGTTCGTTCGGGCACAACCGAATGGCGCCGCGAACGTGTTCTCCTCGGGGGGTACCGTAGCCGCGCGCGTCGCGCGAGCGAGTACCGAGACTGACGACGGTCCACATGGAGTTGTGAAGTTGCAGCCTCAGCGCAGCCCCGATCAGGCGCTCCTCCATTTCATCGAGCGCCTACCCACGACGATCCGCGAGATTGTGCTGGCGAGGTGTTGTCAGGCGTTCAACCGCCTGCAGCTCGATCAGGCCCAGGACCTTTTCGCGACGTTCCGCTCGATCGTGTCGGCGCCGAATCCCGAGGCGCGCGCGTACGCGTGCGCGAAGATGATCAGCGTGCTCGAGCTCGCGCTGCACGACGAGTGCGCCGCGACGCATTCCGAGCTCGCCCAGCAGCTCGAACGGGCGGGGCGGCCGACCGGCAGCAGCGACCTGCAGACGCCGCTCGCGCAGAAGCATTGGCGCGTCGCGCGCGAGGAGTTCTTCGCTCTGCGCCGCGAAGTGCTCGGCCTCGACGCGCTCCACCAGATGATCGTGCAGGCTCCGGAGGGACGGCAGCCGGCGGGGCTCGAGGGGTAGCGGGGGGAGGGCGCGAGCCGCGGCCCGTGGTGCCGAGGAGAGGACTTG
>Ga0079224_100000125_pt1 | contig 60015 bp, 49 predicted proteins | sample Stecom2015_FD_80414 | JGI IMG/M metagenome (GOLD analysis project Ga0079224, IMG submission 80414) | Agricultural soil microbial communities from Utah to study Nitrogen management - Steer compost 2015 | ecosystem: Environmental > Terrestrial > Soil > Agricultural land | place: USA: Utah... | reverse complement strand
CTGTGGCTGCGCAGCACCGATTTCGGCGACGACAAGGACCGGGTGATGCGCAAGTCGGATGGCTCATACACCTACTTCGTTCCGGACGTCGCGTACCACGTAACCAAATGGCAGCGCGGCTTCCGCCGCGCGATCAACGTGCAGGGCTCGGATCACCACGGAACCATCGCCCGCGTGCGCGCCGGATTGCAGGCGCTGAACATCGGCGTCCCGCCGGACTACCCGGCTTACGTGCTGCACAAGATGGTGCGTGTGATGCGCGGCGGCGAGGAAGTGAAGATCTCGAAACGGGCCGGCTCTTACGTAACAGTGCGCGACTTGATCGAGTGGGTCGGCCGCGACGCCGTGCGCTTCTTTCTCGTCTCGCGCAAGGCGGATTCCGAATTCGTCTTCGACGTGGATCTCGCTCTCGCGCAGAACGAGGAAAATCCGGTGTACTACGTGCAGTATGCGCACGCTCGCGTGTGCAGCGTATTCCGCCAGCTCGCAGAGAAGGGCCTCGAGCACGATCGCGAGATCGGCGCGGCGAACGTCGTCATGCTGAGCGAATCGCACGAGAAAGCGCTCATTCGGCGACTGGCGTATTATCCTGAACTGCTCGAATCTGCGACCGACGCCCTCGAGCCGCATCAGCTCGCGCATTACCTGCGCGATCTCGCCGGCGATTTCCACACCTACTACAACGCTCACACGTTCATCGTGGACGACGTCAACGTGCGCAACGCGCGTCTGTACCTGATCGGCGCGACGCGGCAGGTCCTCGAGAACGGGCTGAAGCTGTTGGGGGTGTCGGCGCCGGAGAAAATGTAAGGAGGAATGGAGCGGATAGCGGGTATCGGTCAGTCAGAAGCGAAGCCACAGACCTCTGACGCATCCGCTATCCGCTATCCGCCTCCCTGCAAGAATGCCCCGCGACTACAAGCACAGCAGACGCCGCACGGGCGGCTCGAATCTCTCAGGATTCGCCGGTTTCGTCGCCGGGCTGGCGCTCGGCTTGAGCGCCGCCCTCGCCGTGTACCTCTACGACCGTCGGCCTCAAGCGCAAACTCAGCAGCAGGCCGCACCCATGACGCGCGATGAAACGCCCACGCCTGCGGCGCCTGCGCCGGCTTCCCAGCAGGCCGAAACGCAGTTCGATTTCTACGAGATGCTGCCGAAGTTCGAAGTGGTCATTCCCGAGCAGGACGGGCGCGTTCCCTCCGGCGGCGCCGGCGCCGCCGCCCGGGTGCAGCGCCCGGGCGCGTACGTGCTGCAGGCAGGCTCATTCCGCAATCACGCGGACGCCGATCGCATGCGCGCGCTGATCGCAATGCAGGGCGTTGAGTCGAAGATTCAGAAGGTGACGATAGACGCCGACACGTGGCACCGCGTACGTATCGGTCCGATCACCAACCTGCAACAGCTCGAACAGACGCGCAGCAAGCTGAGGCAGGCGCGAATCGAGGCGCTGGTGATAAGGGTGGGAGAATAAGAAGCGGACAGCGAAGTCAAAAACAAAGCCACAGGCCTTCTGAACCAACCGCTAACCGCTGCTCGTTCTAGTCCTCCGCCAGCTGCCTGAAGTCCACCCCCAGCGAGCGCAGCTTGCGGTACAAGTGGGTGCGCTCCATGCCGACGCGCTTGGCGAGTTGGCCGACCTTGCCATTGCACAAGATGAGCTGCTGCTGCAGGTAGGCGCGCTCGAAGTGCTCACGCGCTTCGCGCAGCGGCAGGGCGAGCAGATCCTGCTTCACCAGCGGCTCGTCGGCGGGTGTGTGCGCCGCCAGCTCGCGTTCGATTTCGTCCAGCTTGATTTCTTCCTCGCCGCCGAGGATCAGCAGGCGCTGCACCAGATTTTTCAGCTCGCGCACGTTGCCCGGCCAGGGATAGTTGCGTAAGCGGTTCTGGGCCGGGACGCCGAAGCGGCGGAACGGGAGCTGCTGCTCGTCGACCAGACGATCGACGTAGTGGCGCAGCAGCTCCGGCACATCCTGTGCGTATTCGCGCAGCGGCGGCACGTTCAGCGTAATGACGTTCAACCGTGACAGCAGCTCGGTGCGCACGGCTGCCGCGCCTTCGGCGTTGAGGAAACGGGAGGTCGCCGAGGCCATGATGCGGATATTGAGCTGCATGGGCGCCGCGCTGCCCACGCGCGTGAATGAATTCGTCTCCAGGGCCGCCACCAGCAGACCCTGCGCCTTCGGCGGTAGATCCTCGACGCCGTTGATGAACAGCACGCCGCCGCTCGCCTGCTCGAACACGCCCGCATGCACGCCGTTGGCGTCCTCGACGCCGTGCATCGCAACGGCCGCGCCTTCTTCGCTGACGCCGGTGGCCACGAGCTGCACGAACGGCCCGGAGGCGCGTGGACTCAGCGAATGCATGTAGCGCGCGAACGCCTCCCGGCCGGTCCCCGGCTCGCCGATCAGCAGGACCGGGGTTTCGTGCCGCGCCACTTGCTGAGCCTGTTCACGCAGCGCGTGCATCACCCGGCTGCGGCCGACCGGCGCCATCAGCGGCGGGGTCAACAGCCGTCCGGACTGCCGGCGATTACGGCCCGAATCGAGCGCGCGCTCCACCGTGCGCAGCAGCTTGGCGAGAGAGAGCGGCTTCTCGACGAAATCGAACGCGCCGAGCCGGGTCGCCTCCACCGCCGTTTCGACGGTGCCGTGGCCCGACATCATGACCACCGGGCAGCCGGCGCCGTCGGGCTGCACCCATTCGCGCAGCAGGGAGATGCCGTCCGTGTCCGGCATCCAGATATCCAGCAGGATCAGGTCGTGCTCGCGCTGCGCGCGCACCGCGCGCGCCTCGGCGGCGTCCGCGGCAACGTCCACATCGTAGCCTTCGTCCGCGAGGATCTCCTTGAGGAGACCGCGGATCTCGGACTCGTCATCGACCACCAGAATGCGCGCTGCGATCATGCACGTTCCCTCCGCGGCGGCTCGCGAACCGAACCATCGGCCCTCAGACCCGCCGTGAGCGGCAGTTCGATGCGAAGACGCGCACCGCCCTCACGCGCGTTCTCCGCCGTGACCCTGCCGCCGTGTTCTTCGACAATTTTCTTCACAATCGCCAGCCCAAGGCCAGTGCCCTTGGATTTAGTCGTCACATACGGATCGAACGCCTGCCCGATCACGTCCGGGCTGAAGCCCGGACCGTTGTCTTCGACCAGGATCTCGGCGCAGCGTCGATTGGCGCGCTCGATGAGCCGTGTCTTGAGCCGGATCTCGGGGTGCTCGACGCCCTCCTGCGCCTCCATGGCGTTCGCCAGCAGGTTGTGCACGAGCTGGCGCATGCGGCCGCGATCCGCCTCGATCTCGCGCAGCTCCGGGTCGAGATCGAGGCGCGGTCGGCCCTGGCGCCCCTGCGCGCGATACAGCTCGGCGACTTCTGCAATCAACTGGTTCAGGTCAAAGCGTGACACATCCATTCTCGGGGCGCGTGCGTATTCACTGAACGCATTGACCATCTCCTTCATGGCCTCGACCTGCTGCACGATCGTGTGCGTGGCACGCTCCAGCATCTGCGCCTGGGGCTCTGTGACCGATCCGAGCAGCTTGCTGCGCAGCCGCTCGGCCGACAGCTGGATGGGCGTAAGCGGATTCTTGATCTCGTGCGCCAGGCGCCGGGCGACCTCGCCCCAAGCGGCGTCGCGCTGCGCCTGCAGCAAGGTGGTGATGTCGTCGAACACGATGACGAAGCCGGCGCCGCTGCGATCGGGCTCGCCGTCGGCGGCGTCTTCGCCGGGCAGCGTGGTGCAGGCGCACATCAGCACGCGGCGCGCCGCCTCGTTGTGCAGCACGAGCTGCTCGCGCCATTCACTCTCGCCCGCCTGCAGCCGCACGCTGCAGGCGGCCTCGAACTGCTCGAACAGCGCCGCGCCGCGGCCAGCGTCGGCGAGCGGCTTGCCGATCAGCGCCTCGACCTGCACGTCGAGGATGGCGCAGGCCGCCTGATTGGCGGTGCGCACCGTGAGATCCGGCTCCAGGGAAATCACCCCGGTCGACAGGCGCGCCAGGATCACGGCCAAGTTGGCGCGCTCGGCCTCTACGGCCTGCTGACTGCGACGCGCCTCCTCGCGGCTGCGCGCCAGACGCTTGGTCATGTCATTGAAGGAGTGCACGAGGATGCCCATTTCATCGTGCGAGGTGAGCGGCAGGCGCGTATTGAGGTCGCCCTTGGCGACCGCGCGTGTGCCGGCGACCAGATCCTGGATCGGACGCACCAGTCGGCGGGCCGCCCAGAACGCGCCGTACAGCGCCGCGAACAGCGACAGCAGCAGGACCAGCGTAAGCGTCAGGGTGAAGCTGGTCTTGAGCGGCTCTCGCAGGCGCGCCTTCTCGTTATAGCTCTGGTACGCGGATTCCACGGTGTCCGCGAGCTGCCCCAGGCGGGGTTCGATCTGGAAGACGGCCTGCAGCACGCGCGCTTCGCCAAGTTCCGAGCGCGGCGCCTGCACGGCCGCCCGTATGTGGTAGCCGCCTCCGGCGAGCGGCTCGAGCGCAACGTAGTCGCGGCCCTGACGCACCTGCATCGTCATCTCCTCGCTCGCCGCCGCAGGTGCGAACTGCGCCAGCCGATCCGAGCTCGTGGCGATGATGCGGCTGTTTGCGCCGAGCAGCGTCAGCTCGACGGCTTCGTGCGCGCGCTGCAGTCGCGCCAGCTCGCGGACCGGATCGGAGGCGTCCGCCAAGTCCGCTGCGATGGCGTGCGTGCGCTCCAGGTTCTCACGCATGCGCAGGTCCATGGCGGCGCGCGAAAGGGTCAGGGCGTCCTCCAGTCCTTGGCGGATCTCGAGATGGAACCAGCTGTCGATGCCCCTGTTGAGGAACACCACGGAGAAGTAGAACACCAGCAGCAGCGGCGCCATGGCCAGGGTGGCGAAGATCCACACCATGCGCGCCTCCATGCGCGAGCCGACCACGCGCTTGCGCCAGTCGCGCACCAGCTGCGAGAGGCGCCCTCCGATCAGGATCAGCAGAACCAGCAGGCCCGCCACATTCACGCCGACGATGAACGGATGCAGGTCGCTGAAGTGCGCGGACTGCTGCACCGTCTGGGCCATGATCAACAACGCCGCCGCCCACAGTCCCGACCCGATCAGCACCAGGATCGAGACCAATGTGCGTTTCACAGTTGCGGCGACCATGTGTACCACTCGGTGCGCTGACGCCAATCGTCCGCCCAGAACAGTACGAAGCGCAATGCATCCGGCATGGTGCGCACATCCATGCTGGCCCGCAGGCTGACTTCGTGCCGCCGGCGCGGATCGATCAGAGCCTGGTCGAGGATCGGCAGACGGCTGACCACGCGCAAGGCGTCCAACGCCGCATCCAGGGTCGCGTAGGATGTCTGCTCGCCGCTGTTCAGGTTTCGAACCAGGTAGCGCTCGCTGAGCGCGTGGTGCGCGAGCTCATAGTTCTGCGTCAGGGTGGCCACGGTCTCATCGAGCCAATAGCTGCGCTGCCGCTTGACAACGATGTCCAGGCGCATGGCTAGCGGGGCGCCGTCGCGGATCTCCGCCCTCGCACCCTCCTCCAGCTCGAAGTCGAGTGTGGCGCTGAGCTGATAGACGCCTTCAGAAGGCTCGACATATGCGGAGCGGATCTCGAAACGAGGCTGAGCGAACAGCGGCTGGGCGTGCAGCGCTGCGTACGCGCCCGCCAGCACGAGCATCAGGCGCAACCGCCCCAGGGCGCACGACAGATTGCACAGGTATCGAAGGCCCAGCCCCACTCATCGTCCTTTCGTCTTATCGACGCACGCATAATAAAAGCCGTCCATCCCATCTGTCCCGGCCGCAATCCGCAAACCAGGCCCGGCGCCCGCGGCCTGTCCAGCGAGGGCGACGGCGGGCGCGAGATCTCTCGCCGGCGTCTCGCGCGCCTCGGGCTGCGTCGCAAGGAATCTCTCCATTACGTCCACGGTCTCGGCCCGCAGCGAGGAGCAACTCGCATATACGAGCCGTCCGCCGGGCGCCAACAGCGGCCACAGCGTCTGCAGCAATTCGAGCTGCCGAGCGGCAAGCGCCGGAACGTCCTCCGGCCGGCGCAGCAGCTTGATGTCCGGGCGCCGGCGTATCACGCCCGTCCCGGAGCAGGGCGCGTCGATCAGGATGCGATCGTAAGGTCGGCCGCTGAACCAGGCCCTGACGTCGGTCGCGTCGGCCTCGATCAGCGTCGCTCGCACCCCCAACCGCCGCAGATTGTCCTCGACCCGTCGCAGCCGCTCACCGGATACATCGACTGCCATGAGTTCGCCGAGTTCAGGGGCGAGTTCCAGCAGATGACCGGTCTTGCCGCCCGGCGCAGCGCAGGCGTCGAGCACCCGCTCGCCCGGCTGCGGATCGACCAGCCGAGCTGCGATTTGCGCAGCTGCATCCTGCACGGACGCCTCGCCTGCAGCGAAGCCCGGCAGCTCGTCCACGTCCATCGCCTGTTGGAGCTGCAGCGCTGCGCCGCCGAACAGCGCGGCGGCGATGCGCACGCCTTGCGCTTCGAGCCGGGCGCGGTATTCCCGCGGATCGACGCGGCTGCGATTGACTCGAATCCAGAAAGGCGGGCGCTGGTTGTTTGCGGCGAGTATCGATTCGTACTGCTCGCCCCAATCAGCTTGCAGCGCATCCACGAGCCAGCGCGGGTGCGCCGTGCGGAGCGCCAAGTCGCGATCGACCGAAGCGAGCAGCGCCGACTCGCGCTGTGCGCGGCGCAGGACGGCGTTGATCAATCCGGCGGCGCGCGGGCGCCCCAGGAGCCGCGCGGCGTTCACCGTCTCATCGACCGCGGCGTGCGGCGGGATGTCGGTATGCAGGAGTTGGCACAGCCCGACGATCGCCAGCGACCGCACCTCCGGAGAAAGCGGCTGATCGGGGCGCGACAGGAGCTTGCCGAGCAGCGCGTCGAGACGGATGTACCAGCGGATGCTGTCAAAGCACAGCGATCGAAGCAGCCCCCGCTCCTGGCGGGCGCCCGCCAATTCAGCGGCGAGCGCGGCGTCCAGGGAGCGACCACGGAACGCGACCTCGGCCACCACGCGTGCGGCGCGCGCCCGCACGCGGGCGGAGGAGCTGGCGGACGCGGATTGCTGGCTGGCCATCTGGCGGCGAACGGCGCTCGCGCCGGCTCAGCTCTCGGCGCCCAGCACCGAGGACCCCAGGTCGTGGGCGTTGACGAACTCGGCGGCGCTCAGCGGCTTGCGACCGGGCTCCTGCAGGCGCGTGATGCGCAGCACGCCGTTTCCGGTTGCGACATCGATCCCTTGCGCGGAGCTTGCGAGCACCGTTCCCGGCGCGGCGGGCGCCGACGACGGGCAGGCAAGCGGCTCGGCTTCCCAGACGCGCAGCTGTCGCCCGCGCCAGAGGGTCTGCGCAATCGGCCATGGATTGAAGGCGCGCACCTGACGGTCGATCTCGACCGCCGGCCGCGACCAATCGATCACCGCTTCTTCCTTGCGGATCTTGTGAGCGTAGGTAATCCCCTCGTCAGGTTGCGGGCGAGGGTGCGCAACGCCCGCGACGATCATGTCGAGCGCCTCGATGAGCGCCTGCGCGCCCATGGCCGCAAGGCGATCGTGCAAGGATGCGGCAGTCTCGCGCTCGCCGATGGGTGTGGCGCGCTGGAGCAGCACCGGTCCGGTGTCCAATCCTGCGTCCATCTGCATGATTGCGACGCCGGTGAGGCGATCGCCCGCCAGGATCGCACGCTGAATGGGCGCGGCGCCGCGCCAGCGCGGCAAGAGCGATGCGTGGATGTTCACGCAGCCGCGCCGCGGCGCGTTCAGGGCGGCTTCGGGCAGCAGCAGCCCGTACGCCACGACCACCATCAGGTCGGCGCGCCATTGCGCCAGCTTCTCGAGCGCGTCGGGCGCACGCAGACTGGCTGGCTGCTCCACGGGCAGACCGTGGCGCAAGGCGCACGATTTCACCGGACTCGCGACCACTCGCCGCCCTCGCCCAGCCGGGCGGTCGGGTTGCGTGTACACGGCCAGCACACGATGCCGTGAAGCACACAGCGCTTCGAGCGTCGGCACGGAGAACTCCGGCGTGCCGGCGAAGATGAGGGAAAGCGGTTCAGACACGGGGGAAAGAGGCAGTTAGCGGTTGGCGGTTAGCGGCCATTGAAGAGAGTGGCTCCAGATTCCGGCAGGCGATGAGCGGCGGCCGCACAGGCCTTGTTCACTAACCGCCGACCGCTAACCGCTTCTTCGCACCGACTCGCCGTCGCGCTCCTTGCGCTCCTTACGCTCCTTCTCCAGCTTCTTACGGATCCGCGTCCGCTTCAGCTCGGAGAGATAGTCGACGAACAGCTTGCCGTCGAGGTGGTCGATCTCATGCTGGATGCACACGGCGAGCAGCCCCTGCGCATCCATGTCGAATGGCTTGCCGGCGCGGTCCAGGGCGCGCACCCGGATGCGCTCGGCGCGACGAACCTTGTCGTAGACGCCGGGCACGGAGAGGCAGCCTTCCTCCGTCTCCGCCACACCGTCGCGCTCCAGGATCTCGGGATTGATCAGCGCCAGCGGCTCCTTACGGCTTTCGCTCACGTCGATCACGAGCAGGCGCTTATGCACGTTCACTTGCGTGGCCGCCAAGCCTACGCCGGGCGCGGCGTACATCGTCTCGAACATGTCGTCGATCAACTGGCGCAGCGCCGCATCCACCTGCTCGACCGGCTCGGCGCGCGTCCGCAGTCGCGGATCGGGGAATTCGAGAATGGGTAGTAACGCCATGGTGGCCTCGACGCTCTCGTCTCATGGCCTGCGGCGCGATGGATCGCGGCTCAGGCGGCTTGATGAATTACAACAAGTTGCAGGCGTCCGCCGGATAAACAAGCCCCGCCTCACAACCCGGCGTCGCCCCTCCGACGCATCCGGCGCCGAGGCCGAGGATGGAATGAGAACCACGTCTCGCGCCGAAAGCCCGTTTGTGCAATCCCTGCAATGATGCTGCTAAAGTTCAGCCGGCGTTGAACTTAATACACATCCCGCCGCGGCGCACTACGCCCGAATCGCGGATGACGACGCCGCAAGTATAACGGCCGAACGCGCAAGCCAGGCCGATGTCTCGACGGCGCGACCGATAGTCCTGACTGGAGCTGTTTGGCGCATGAAGACTTCGAATCTGCCAATTCGTTCCGCAATTCTGAGCCTGGTCGCCGGCCTCACGCTCACCGCCGGGCTCGGCCCTGTCGGCGCGGCCGCAGAACAGCAGCGCACCGTCGGGGAGGCCAGCCGCATCCCCTTGGCGCCAGAGGCCCCCAGCGAGTATGTCGTGAAGGCGGGCGACACCCTTTGGGACATCTCCAAGTTGTTCCTGCGCGACCCCTGGTATTGGCCGGAGATCTGGCACGTCAATCCGCAGGTCGCCAACCCTCATCTCATTTACCCAGGCGACGTGCTGCGGCTGGTCTACGTGGACGGCGAGCCGCGGCTCACGATAGCCGAGCGCGCCGAGGCCGGCTCCGGCGTCAAGCGACTGTCGCCCGAGGTGCGCCGCGAGCCGCTCAGCCAAGCAATCACGGCCATTCCGTACGACATCATCGCGAGCTTCATGGGCCGTCCGACGCTGCTCGACAAGGACCAGGTCAAGACCGCCCCGTACGTAGTCGCGATGCGCGACGGACACATCATCGGCGCGGCCGGCAACGAGCTGTACGCCCGCGGCATACAGGACGCGCCGCTCGAAGCACGCTACAGCGTGGTTCATATCGAAGAAGCGCTGCGCGACCCGGAGAACAATGACCTGCTCGGCTATTCCGGCATGTACGTCGGCTCGGGGTCCATCGCCGCGAGCGGCGATCCGGCCAAGCTGGTGCTGACGGACTCGATCCGCGAGGCTCTGCAGGGCGACAAGCTGTTCCCCGAAACCGTCGATGTCGAAGCCGACTTCGCGCCGCATGCGCCCGAGTCCGACGTGGACGCCAGCATCATCGCCGTGCGCAGTCACACAGTCATGGGTCAGTACCAGATCGTGGCTCTCAACCGCGGTCAGAAACACGGCCTCGAGCCTGGGCACGTGCTCGCCGTACATCAGCCGGGCGAGGCCGTGCGCGACAACTACTCCTCAGGGGGCCTGGCTGCAGGCGGCGGGCGGTCCGGATGGCGGCGCGGCGGCAAGGTGCAATTGCCGGATGAGCGCGTCGGCATAGTCATGGTGTTCAAGGCCTTCGACCGGATGAGCTACGGCCTGGTGATGGAAGCGACCCACGCGATTCGCCAGGGCGATCGGGCGAGAAATCCTTGAAGAAGTAACTGGCGACGAGCGAGCAACCCGGCGTCGCACTGCACCTGGACCGGGCGCACAGCGCCCGCGGCGGCGTCGTAGCAAAAGGCCGAGATGCGGCCACATTGATGCACGCTTTCAGGGCGTAGCAGCGCGGTACCATTCACCGGTCGCGAGTCACTAGTCACTGCTCATGGACGAGCTCACCGCCTGGCTCACGCTCACCAGGGCGCCCGGCCTTCACGCCGGGGCCGCGCGGGCGCTGCTCGAGCATTTTCCTTCCGCGTGCGAGCTGCTGTGCGCCGGCGCGCCGAGCCTCGAGCAAGCCGGGGCCGGCGCTGCGCTCATCGACTGGTTGCAGGCGCATCGCAAGGACGATCTGAGCAGGGAGCTCAGCTGGCTCGAACGCGACGGCTGCACGTTCGTGCATTGGGGCGAGAAGCGTTATCCGCCGCTCCTTGCGCAGATCAGCGATGCGCCGCTCGGCCTGTATGTGCGCGGCGCGCCCGACTTCTTGTTGCGTCCTCAACTTGCGATGGTCGGATCGCGCAACCCATCGCCCACCGGTCGGGAGAACGCCGCGCGATTCGCGACTCACCTGACGCGCTGCGGCCTCGCGATCACCAGCGGACTCGCCATCGGAGTGGACGCTGCGAGCCATCGCGGCGCGCTCGACGCCGGCGGCGTCACGATCGCCGTGTGCGGCTCGGGCGTCGACGTTCATTACCCGCGCTCGAACGCCGCGCTAGCCGACGAGATCGCCTGTCGCGGCGCGCTGGTGAGCGAGTTTCCGCTCGGGTCCGCACCGCGCAAGGGCGCCTTTCCACGACGCAATCGCATCATCAGCGGACTGTCGTTGGGGGTGCTCGTGGTGGAAGCGGCGCTGCGCAGCGGCTCGTTGATCACGGCGAGGCTCGCCGCCGAGCAGGGCCGCGAAGTGTTCGCGATCCCCGGCTCGATCCACAACGCGCTCGCGCGGGGCTGCCACCGGCTGATCCGCGACGGCGCCCGCCTGGTCGAGAGCGCAGCGGATATCTTGTCGGAGCTCGGCCCGCTGGCGGTCGCGCTAGACCGCGAGCTCCGCTGCGCGTCGCGCGAGGTCGAGCGGCCGGCGGCGCGTCAGAATGCGCCGACGCCATTGGACAAAGGTTATGAAATCCTGTTAGATGCGCTCGGCTTCGAACCGGCAGGAGTCGACGCACTGGTCGAGCGCACCGGATTCGGAGCCGACGCGGTAGCCTCGATGTTGCTGATTCTGGAGCTGGAAGGCTGCATCGAATCCTACCCTGGCGGACTTTATGTCCAGCGCGCTTCGCCCGCGGAGCGTCCTTAAGGCGGCGAAATGAAGGAAAGCGTTCTCGATATTCTCATCTACCTCTTCGAGAATTACTTTGACGCCGACCTCGAGTGCGCCCCCGAACCCGACCGCGACACGCTGAAGGACGAACTGGAGCGCGCCGGTTTCTCCGAACGAGAAGTCGGCCGGGCGCTTGATTGGCTGGGCGAGCTGTCCGCCGATCCCGAGCGCTCGGGCTTGGCGCCGGGACCGCGCGCAATGCGCATTTTTGATCCCCGCGAGCAGGCTCGCCTGGACGCCGAGTGCCGCGGCTATATCCTCCATCTGGAGAACATAGGCATACTCAACGCAGCGCAACGCGAGCTCGTGATCGATCGGCTGCTCGCGCTCGACGCGAAGCATATCGATGTGGAGCAGGTGAAGTGGGTCGTGCTGATGGTGTTGTTCAGCCAACCAGGCCAGGAGAGCGCTTACCTGCGCATGGAGGACCTGGTGTTCGAAGGCGCCCTGGAAGCGGTGCATTGACGCCGCCCCGGGCCCTGCAGGACGCGAAGCGTTGAGCGCACCAATCGCCAGCGTTTACTGATGCACCGCGCCCGCCGCGGTTTCTTTTTTTTATGGAGCAGAAGAATCTAGTCATCGTCGAATCGCCCGCCAAGGCGAAGACCATCAAGAAGTATCTGGGCAAGAACTTCGAGGTCCTCGCCTCGTACGGGCATGTGCGCGATCTGGTGCCCAAGGAAGGCGCCGTCGATCCAGAGCGCCAGTTCGCCATGCGCTATCAGATGCTCGACAAGAATGAGAAGCACGTGCAGGCGATCGCGCGAGCGCTCAAGAAATGCGACGCGCTGTATCTTGCGACCGACCCGGACCGCGAAGGCGAAGCGATCTCCTGGCACCTCGCGGAGCTGCTGAAAGAGATGGGCGCACTCGAGGGCAAGGACGTGCACCGCGTGGTGTTCTACGAGATCACGCGCAACGCCATCCGCGAGGCCATCGAGAATCCGCGCGACATCTCCCAGGATCTGGTCAACGCGCAGCAGGCGCGCCGCGCCCTCGACTACCTGGTCGGCTTCAACCTCTCCCCGCTGCTGTGGAAAAAGGCCGGGCTGCCCGGCGCGTCCGCGGGCCGCGTGCAGAGTCCGGCGCTGCGCATGATCTGCGAGCGCGAAGAAGAGATCGCCAAGTTCAAACCCCGCGAATACTGGACCGTCGATGCGGACGCGCAGAAGCAGGACGACCAGATATTCCCATCGCGGCTCATCGAGTTCGAAGGCGCGAAGGTCGAGCAGTTCACCATCACCAACGAGGCGCACGCGCAGCAGGTGCGCGCCGCGATCGAGAACGCCGCAGCCGGCGTACTCAGCGTCGCCTCGATCGAACGCAAGCAGCGGCGGCGCAACCCATCGCCGCCGTTCACCACCTCCACATTGCAGCAGGAAGCCGCCCGCAAGCTCGGTTTCGGCGCGCAACGCACGATGCGCCTCGCTCAGCAACTCTATGAGGGCGTGGATTTCGGCGAAGGCGCAGTCGGCCTCATCACGTACATGAGAACCGACTCGGTGAACCTCGCCGCAGAAGCGGTGCAGGAAATTCGCCAGGTGATCGCCAAGCTCTACGGCGCCGATGCGCTGCCCGAATCACCGCGGACGTACAAGACGAAGTCGAAGAATGCGCAGGAGGCGCACGAGGCGGTGCGTCCGACGTCCGCCAGCCTGACGCCCGAGCGGCTGGAAGGCAAGATCGATCCCGACCTGCACAAGCTCTACAGTCTCATCTGGAAGCGCGCGCTCGCCAGCCAGATGGAGCCGGCGGTCTATGACACCGTCGCGGTCGATCTCGTGCCGGGAACGGCTGCGCAGCGTCACGGCGCGCCGGCCGTGCTGCGCGCCAACGGTTCAACCCTGGTCAAGCCTGGTTACATCGCCGTTTACAAGGAAGGGCGCGACGACGCGGCTGAGGACGACAGCGACCGCATTCTGCCGGCGATGGAAGTGGGCGACCGACTGCGGCTGCTCGCCGTGCGCCCCGAACAGCATTTCACCGAGCCGCCGCCGCGCTATTCCGAAGCGAGCCTGGTGAAGGCGCTGGAAGAACACGGCATCGGCCGCCCCTCGACGTACGCGAGCATCATCCAGACGCTCATCGGCAAGAAATACTCGGAGCTGGTGAATCGCCGGTTCGTGCCGACCGATCTCGGCAAGATCGTCAACCGCTTCCTGACTCGCAATTTCCATCATTACGTGGAGTATGGCTTCACGGCTCGCATGGAGGACGATCTCGACGACATCGCCGACGGCAAGGAGGAATGGGTGCCCGTGCTGGACCGCTTCTGGCGCGAATTCAAACAGCGCGTCGACGTGGTCGACCGCGAAGTCACGCGCGAAGACGTGGCGGAGGCGCGCGAGCTGGGCGTCGACCCAGAAAGCGGCAAACCGGTCTCGGTGCGCTACGGGAAGTACGGCCCGTTCGTGCAGCTCGGAACCAAGCATGATGCTGAGAAGCCGAAGTTCGCCAGCCTGCGGCCGCATCAGCGCATGGACACGCTGACGCTTGCGGAAGCGCTCGAACTGTTCACGCTGCCGCGCACGCTCGGCAGCACTGAGAGCGGCGAGAACATTCGCGTGGCGATCGGCCGATTCGGTCCCTACATACAGTACGGACCGAAGAAGTTCGTCTCGATCAAGGAGGACGACCCGTACACGATCGATTTGCCGAGAGCGCTCGAGCTGATCCGGGCCAAGGAAGAACAGGATGCAAACCGCATCATCCTTGATTTCCCGGAAGCGGGCATTCAGGTGCTCAACGGGCGCTACGGTCCGTACATCACCGATCGCGTGAAGAACGCGAAGATTCCTAAGGACCGCGAGCCGCCCACCCTGACGCTCGATGAGTGTCGGGAGCTCCTTGCCGCCGCCCCGGAACGCGGCAAGGGCCGTTTCGGCCGCTTCGCCAAGAAGAGCGCCTCCGGCTCGGCGCCTGCGCAGAGCGCCGCACCCACCGCTGCGGCTGCGACCGCAAAGAAGAAAGTCGCCGCGGACGGCGATGGGCAAGAGAAACCTGACAAGACGGCGGCTCGCGCATCCTCCAGGACCGCGGCCAAACCGAAGACGAAGCACGCTGCGCGCACCGCCGCCAAGAGTGCAGGCGGCAGCACGACCAGCGCTGGCCGCAGAGCGTCCAAGAAGACGTCGCCCGGCGCGAGAGCTTCCTCCCGGAAGTAGCCCATGTCCGCCGCGGACATTCAGGCCGTCCTCACCTACCTGCGAGGGCTGCAGAACCGGATCTGCGGCGCGCTCGAAGAAGTCGACGCCGGCGCGCGATTCAAGCACGACAGCTGGACGCGTCCGGAAGGCGGCGGCGGTGAAAGCCGCGTGCTGCGCAACGGCGCGGTGTTCGAGCAGGCCGGCGTCAATTTCTCGCACGTGACCGGCGCGCAGCTGCCGCCCAGCGCCACTGGCCAGCGGCCCGAGCTGGCCGGCGCGAGCTGGGTCGCAACCGGCGTATCGCTGGTGATTCATCCTCTCAACCCATATGCGCCTACGACGCACGCCAACGTGCGCTTCTTCTGCGCAAGCAAGCCTGGGGCGTCGGATGCCTGGTGGTTCGGCGGCGGCTTCGATCTCACGCCGTTCTATCCATTCGAGGAAGACATCCTGCACTGGCATCGGGTCGCGCGCTCAGCGTGCGTCCCGTTCGACCAGGACGCGGGTGAAGACGTGTATGCGCGCTACAAAGACTGGTGCGACCGCTACTTCTTCATCAAGCACCGCGACGAAACCCGCGGCGTGGGCGGTCTGTTTTTCGACGACTTGAACGCCTGGGGCTTCGAGCGCTGCTTCGCATATCAGCGCAGCGTCGGCGATAGCTTTCTACCCGCCTATCTGCCAATCATCGTTCGCCGTAAGGACCTCCCTTACGGCGAACGCGAGCGGCAGTTCCAGCTCTATCGTCGCGGACGCTATGTCGAGTTCAATCTGGTCTACGACCGCGGCACCACATTCGGGTTGCAGTCCGGCGGGCGCACCGAATCCATCCTGATGTCCCTGCCTCCGCTGGTGCGCTGGGAATACGGCTGGGGGCCGGAGCCCGGCTCGCCGGAGGCGCGTCTCAGCGAATTCCTTCGTCCACGCGACTGGTTGCGCGAGCTCGGCTGACGCCCCCTACGCTGCAGGCCGTCCCCCCAGCGCCTTTACCAATCACGCCGGCGAGCGCCTGCACACTGCCTCTTGGCCAGCGCGCCTTTGCTCGACATCCGAGGCGCTTTCGCCCTCGTCGACTGCGCGCGGCGCCGGCCCAGTCGACGCGCCGCACTCGAGTCAACGACGGCGCGTCAACGGGTTTCGAGCCGCCTCGACGCTTCGCGTTATCCTTGAGCGATCCGCCGACAGCAAAGGATCGCGCAAGATCGTGAATTATCGTCACGCCTTTCACGCAGGCAATTTCGCCGACGTGCACAAACACGTCGTGCTGCTCGCGCTCCTCGAACGCCTGCGGCGAAAACCGAAGCCGATCTTCCACCTCGACACGCACGCCGGGCGCGGCTCATACGATCTGCAATCGGCGGACGCCTCCCGTGGGCGAGAGTGGCGCGACGGCGTGGCGAGAATCGCGCAGAGCGCTCCGCAGTGCGAGGATCTATTGCGCTATCGAAGCGCTCTCACCGCTCACGGTTGGCCGCGCCGTTACCCAGGCTCGCCCCTGCTCGCAGTTCACGATGCGCGGGCCGGCGACCGTTGTGTTTTCGTCGAGCAGCAGATCGTCGAAGCCCAGGCGCTCGAGAATGCACTGCACGGCAGACGCGGCGTAAGCGTGGTGTGCGGCGACGGCTACGCGGCGCTGCGAACCTACCTGCCGCCGCGCGAAAACCGTGGGTTGGTGCTCATCGATCCGCCATACGAGTCACAGCGCGAGTTCGAACAGGTGGTGCAGGCGCTGCGCTTCGGGCTGGGACGCTGGCCGAACGGCGTGTATGCGCTGTGGCACCCCATCAAGTCGGGCGGTGAAGTCGCGAGACTGCACGCCGCGCTGCGTCGCTCGGAGCTGCGCAAGCTTCTGCTGCTCGAGCTTTCGGTGCGGCCGGAGGATTCGCCGCTGGGGCTCAACGGCTCCGGCATGCTGGTGGTAAATCCGCCGTGGCGCTTTGACGAAGAGATGCGCATGACGATGCAGGAGCTGCACCGACTGCTGGATCCGGCGGGAGCAGGAGCGACGCGCGTTGAGTGGTTGGCGCGGGACGATGGTTAGAAGCGGCGCGCCGCGGTAGTCGGAAGAGCACTGCCCGTTCTCACGCCAACCGCTGACCGTTTCTCCCGCCAAGCTTCCTGCATTGCTCATACCTGAAACAACTCACCAGGTGGTCGTTCACCATCCCGGTCGCCTGCATGTGGGCGTACATGATCGTGCTGCCCACGAAGCGGAAGCCGCGCTTCTTGAGATCCTTGCTGAGGGCGTCGGACTCGGGGCTGGTGGCCGGAACCTGATTCTGCACGGTGTACCGGTTCTGAATCGGTTTGCCGCCGACAAAGCTCCACAAGTGCCGCGCGAAATCCCCCTGCCGCTCCTGGAAGGCCAGGAAGGCGCGCGCATTGCCGATCGCCGCTTCGATCTTCAGGCGGTTTCGTATGATTGACGGGTTCTTCATCAGACGTTCGAGCTCGCGCTTGCCGAAGCGGGCGATGCGCTCGGGATCGAAATCGGCGAACGCCTCGCGATACCCCTCCCGCTTGTTCAGGATGGTCGACCAGGACAAGCCCGCCTGGGCGCCTTCCAGGATCAGGAACTCGAACTGCGTACGATCGTCCCAGGCCGGCGCGCCCCACTCCTCGTCGTGGTAGCGGATGTACGCCTCATTGCCCTTGACGCACCACGGACAACGCGTGGGAAGTCTCTTGGTCATATGCGCTGACGCCTGCAGGCAGCGACGAGGGCTGGAGGCCGGGCCGCTTCGAGGTTAGTCTCTTGTCGGCCCGATCGGTCCCGTCGAGAACGCAAGCGTGCACAATGCGCGCCCAGGCGTCCACTCGCCGCCGTCCACACTGGCAGTCATCAATCTTCCGCAGCAATCGAACGACCATGCCCCATCGAGAATCCGGCGAATTCCCCCGCACGCGCCTGCGCCGCATGCGGCGCGACGATTTCTCGCGTCGGCTGATGCGCGAACATACGCTGAGCGTCGACAACCTCATCTATCCGATGTTCGTAATCGAGGGGCGTGGACGACGCGATCCGATCGCGAGCATGCCGGGCGTCGAGCGGCTGACCATCGACGAGCTGGTCCGCGAAGCGGAAGCTTTGATCGAGCTGCGCGTGCCGGCGATCGCGCTGTTCCCGGTCACGCCCGCCGAAGTGAAAACCGCCGATGGCCGCGAGGCGTGGAATCCGGAAGGTCTCGCGCAACGCGCCGTGCGCGCAGTCAAGCGGGCGGCGCCCGAGCTGGGCGTCATTACCGACGTGGCGCTCGATCCTTTCACGACGCACGGCCAGGACGGCGTGCTCGATGCGAGCGGCTATGTCCTGAACGACGTCACCGTCGAAGCTCTGGTCAAGCAAGCGCTGTCGCTCGCCGAAGCCGGCGCGGACGTCGTGGCGCCGAGCGACATGATGGATGGGCGGATCGGCGCGGTCCGCGAGGCTCTGGAAATGGCCGGGCATGCGAATACCCGCATTCTCGCCTACTCGGCCAAGTACGCCTCGAGCTTCTACGGCCCGTTTCGCGACGCCGTCGGCTCGGCCGCGAACCTCGGCAAGGGTTCCAAGAGCACGTACCAAATGGATCCTGCGAACAGCGATGAGGCGCTGCGGGAGGTAGCGCTCGACCTGCAGGAAGGCGCGGACATGGTGATGATCAAGCCCGGCCTGCCCTATCTCGATGTAGTGCGGCGGGTGAAGGACGCATTCGGGGCGCCGACCTTCGTGTACCAAGTGAGCGGTGAGTACGCAATGCTCATGGCGGCGATTCGCAACGGCTGGCTCGATGAGCGCGCGGTCGTGCTCGAGTCGCTCCTGGCCATGCGGCGCGCTGGCGCGGATGGCGTACTGACGTATTTCGCCAAGCGGGTCGCAGAGTGGATCAAGGATGAGAGGTGACCAGTGATTCGTGATTGGCGACCAGCATGGGATCACTCTCGGGTCATGGCGCAGGTCCGAACCAGCGCAGTGGACGCCGACTGATCAGTAATAAGCGCTAGTCCACTCATCGACCAGCCGCTGCACCGACATGCCCACCCCTCACGGCTCCCAGCCCGACCGCTACGCAGTCATCGGACATCCGGTAGCCCATAGCTGGTCGCCGTTCATCCATGGCATGTTCGCCAAACAAACCGGTGAGAACATCTCGTACACGAGGCTCGACGCGCCGCCCGAGGACTTCGAGAAGACAGTCGCTGCGTTTTTCAGCGACGGCGGCAAGGGACTCAACGTCACCGTGCCGCACAAGCAAGCAGCTTGTCTGTTGGCCCGCTACCGCACGCCTCGGGCGGAAATCGCCGGAGCAGTCAATACACTGGCCATTCAGAGCGACGGCCTTCTGGGGGACAACACGGATGGGGCCGGCCTGGTCGCGGACCTGACGCGCAATCTCGGTTTCGATCTGAGCGACGCCCGCATCCTGCTGCTCGGTGCGGGCGGCGCCGCGCGCGGCGTGCTGGGGCCGCTGCTGGGCGCTGGCCCGCAATACGTCGAGATCGCCAATCGCACCGGCGACCGCGCCGCTGAGCTTGCGCGCGAATTCGCCTTGCTCGGCGCCGTGCACGGATGCGGATTCGACGAAATCAGCACGCGCGACGTTTTCGACCTGGTGCTCAACGCAACCTCGGCCAGTCTTCACGGGTCCGTCCCGCCGATCCCGCGCGAAGCGCTGGGTCCCACCACCCTGTGCTACGACATGGCCTACGGCAAAGGCGATACCGCGTTTACTCGCTGGGCCAAGCAAGCCGGCGCGGGGCGCGCCGAGACCGGCTGGGGCATGCTGGTCGAGCAGGCTGCCGAATCGTTTCAGCTTTGGCGCGGCGTAAAACCGGACACCAAGCCGGTGCTCGAGGCGGTTAAGGAGGGGATCAAGGGGTGAGTGGGTGAGGACGGGAAAGAAGGAAGACGTAAGAAGACCGCGTCCTCGTTCCCCTGCTCGCCGCCTCCCGCTTCTACGCCAGATACTCGTCCTTGACCTTCACGTAATGGGCGGCTGAATAGGCCAGGAATTCGAGCTCTGCCGAAGTGAGATCCCGCACCCGACGCGCGGGACTGCCGACGTACAGGCCGCCACGCTCGAGCCGTTTACCGGGCGGCACGACGCTCCCGGCGCCGATCATCACGTGGTCCTCGGCGATCACGTTGTCGAGCACGATGGAGCCCATCCCGACCAGGCAGTAGTCGCCGATCGTGCAGGCGTGCAGCACGGCGCGGTGTCCGATGGTCACGTCGCTGCCGACGATCAGCGCGCGTCCGCCGGGGGTGAAGCGGCTGTCGTGGGTGACGTGCAGCACCGCGCCGTCCTGGACGCTGGTGCGGGCGCCGACCGAGATCTCCTGAACATCGCCGCGCAACACGGCGGTCGGCCAGATGGAGGCGTCGTCGCCGATCTGCACGCGGCCGATGACCACGGCGGACGGCGCCACGTACACGCGGGCGCCGAGGCGGGGCGAAAAGTTGCGGTAATCCTGCAGCGACATGCGAACAATCCGAGGGTCTCTGGGATGGAGCCCGGGCGCGGGCTGAGCGATCAAGCGTCGCCGTGTCCGCACGCGCCGTCAAGGGTTTCATCTGTTGAGCCGGCGCGACGCAAGCCGTAGTCTTCGATGCGCCTGCGCCGCCGCTTCTCCTCACGCAATCGTCTTCTCCAGCATGGAACACAGCGACCTGCCCGTCTTCAGCGCAATAAGCACGCCGCGCATCGAGCCCACCATACGAGAGCTGCTCGATGAGAACCGTCGCAAGCTTGCGCAGCTGCTCGCGACCGACTCCCCGACGTGGAGCACACTCGTGGAGCCTTTGGAAGAAATGCACCACAAGCTGGCGCGTATCTGGTCGCCGATTTCGCACATGAACGGCGTGGTCAATACCGATGAGCTGCGCGCCGCCTATAACGCTTGTCTGCCGCTGCTCACGGCGTGGCGCACGGAGCTCGGCCAGAACGAGCAGCTCTACCGGGCTTACGAGACCATTCTTGCGCGCGAGGGCGAACGCCTCGCGCCCAGCCAGCGCAAGCTCCTCGAAGACGCGCTGCGCGACTTTCGTCTGGCCGGCGTCGCACTGCCGCCGGAGCGTAAAGAGCGTTTCAAACAGCTCATGGAGCAGCTCGCCACGCACCAGTCGAAATTTGACGAGAACGTCATGGACGCGACCAACGCGTGGTCGCGACACGTGACGCGGGAGTCGCAGATCGCAGGGCTGCCTCAGTGGGTCGTGGACCGCGCACGTGCGGCGGCGCAGTCGCGCGATGTCGAAGGCTGGTGGTTCACGCTCGATGCTCCAAACTACCAGGCCGTGATGATGCACGCCGAGCACGAGCCGCTGCGACGCGAGTTCTACGAGGCATGGGTCACTCGCGCTTCGGATCAGAACCCGGACGCACCGCAGTGGGACAACAGCTCGCTGATGGAGCAAATCCTGAAGGTGAGGCACGAAGCCGCCGAGCTCGTCGGCTATTCGAACTACGGCGAGTACTCGCTCGCCAGCAAGATGGCGTCCTCGGTGCAGGAGGTGCAGCAGTTCCTCGAGCAACTCGCAGCTCGCAGCCGACCGGTGGCGCAACGCGAGTTCGATGAGCTCACGCGATTCGCGGCCCGCGCGCTCAACGCATGGGACGTGGCGTTCTACGCCGAGCGGCTCAAACGCGAGCGGTTCGCCATATCGGAGGAGGCGCTGCGCCCCTACTTTCCCGCGCCGCGCGTGCTCTCGGGACTGTTCGCCGTGGCCGAGCAGCTTTACGGCGTGCGCATCGTCGAGCGCGACGGCGTCGATCGCTATCACGAAGACGTGCGCTACTACGACATCCTCGACCCAGATGGCGCACGGCGCGGCGGCTTCTACGCCGACTTGTATGCTCGGCCGAAAAAACGCGGCGGCGCCTGGATGGACGAGTGCATCGGTCGCAAGCGACTGGCGCAAGCAGGCGCTGCGCAACCGGTTGCATACCTCGTGTGCAACTTCACGCCGCCCGTGGGCGGGCGACCTTCATTGCTGACGCACTCAGAAGTCGTGACGCTGTTTCACGAATTCGGACACGGCCTGCACCACATGCTTACGCGCGTGGATTTCCCGAGCATCGCCGGCATCAACGGCGTGCCGTGGGATGCAGTGGAGCTGCCCAGCCAGTTCATGGAGAACTTTGCGTGGCGTCCTGAAGTCCTGCCGATGATTTCGAGCCATGTGGACACGGGCGCGCCGCTGCCGCAGGAGGAGCTGCAGCGCCTGCTCGGATCGCGCACTTTCCAGGCAGGGATGCAGACTGTGCGTCAACTGGAGTTCGCGCTGTTCGACCTCAGAATCCATGCGGGGCCGCCGCCGGACATCGCCGGGCTGATGCAGATCCTCGAGGAAGTGCGCGAGCAGGTCGCAGTGGTCAAGCCGCCTGCATTCAACCGCTTCGCGCACAGCTTCCAGCACATCTTTTCGGGCGGTTACGCGGCGGGCTACTACAGCTACAAATGGGCTGAAGTGCTGGCCGCGGACGCCTTCAGCGCATTCGAGGAAGAAGGCGTGTTCAATGCGCAGGTCGCGCGGCGTTTTCTGGTCGCCATCCTCGAACAGGGCGGCGCACGCGATGCGATGGAGGCGTTCGTGGAATTCCGCGGCCGCAAGCCGCGGATCGAGCCCTTGCTGAAACAGCTCGGGCTCGAGGAGGCGCCCAGCGGCTGAGGAAGCTCGGATCGACCTGCCGCCCTGGCGGTTCAGACCAAGGGAACGCCTGGATTACAGAGCGTTTCGATCGCCTGGCGATCGCAGCCACGGAGTAAACCAGAGGCTCCCCAATCGCCGGCGATCACTTCCGAACCAGCGCCTTCTTCACCCAGCCGCCGCCGGCGCCAGACTCCACGTGCAGGAAGCCATTGCTCTCCTCGCCCATGTAAATCATCTCGTCCCCCTTGCCGAGCGTAGCGACGGCGCTCGCGTCGTTCGAGGGCTGCGAAAGCAGCTTTACGTTCGCGATCTTCGGCACGAGCGTGTCGCCTTCGTTGAACACGGCGCCGCCCTGGGTCTTGCGGCCCGCCTCCTGCGCCAGCGAGCCGACGTCGCGCTGCAGGCTGGGCTGGCCGCGCACTGAGCGCACGATGTTGTTGTAATTGTCCATGAAGCTGGCGGCGATCACCTTTCCTTCGTTGGTGTTGCCGTAACCGCCGACGCCGGTCGCGGCCCCGCCGCCGAACAGCCCGACCCCGAGCCGCAGATCCGCCTTGCGCGAGCTGCCTTCCGCGGCTGCGACCTGCACGCCGCTGCGCGAGTCGCTGACCAGCATGCTGGTCTGCGCTTCCTTGAACTTGAGCCCGCCCGCCACCGCGCCGATCACGCGACCTCTCGAACCGCCGACCAGCCCGCCCAGCGCCCCGCCGACGCCGCCGGCGTTGTTCTCGGAGAACACCACGGCGGGCGTCAGCACGAAGTCGGCGCCGACCATTTGTCCGCCGCCCATGTTCGATCCCTGACGCAGCTCGCCCGACTCTGCGAGCGCACGCTCCTGCATCATGTTCTGCATGCCCATGCCGCGCTCGACGACGATGAAGCAATTCGATTGCTGGATCATCATGCGGATCAGGGAAGTGGGCGAGCCGAGGCCGTAACGCGACAGCGCCTGGCTGACGTGATTCTGCGGCTCGACCACCGCCATCGCCCCCATTGGCCGATCGCAGTGCTCCAGGCCGTCATCGCCTTGCGAGCCGCCCGGTCCGGCCGATCCCTGCACCTGCGAGCCGCCGGCGCCCTGAGTCTGCGCGAGTGCGCCCGTACACAACGACAACAATGCGGCGGCCACGCCTGCACGCAGCGCGGTGAGCGATTTCATGTTCTGGTCTCCCTAACAAAAATCGAGAGGCGATCGGCCGACGGCGTCGGAGCAGCGCGCGCCGCGCGGGCGGCCAAGCCCGGGCCAATCTACGGACGTCTTCGTGTTTTCACCGTCGCCGGGTCGCGAACGATCTGAGCATGGCGCCACCGCTCGGTCAAGCGTACAAAGGTCGTCATGCGACCGAATGCACCATTGTGGGTCACGGCGGCGCTGCTGCTTGCGGGTTGCGCCGACCCGGACTCGCCGCAAACCGAGGTGCGCCGCATGATCGAGCGCCTCGAGTTGGCTGCGGAGGCGCGCGACGTGGGCGATGTCATGACGCATGTGTCGTCCCAGTATCGTGACGCCAGGGGCCACGATCGCGACGAGATCGCCAGATACATACGCGGCTATTTCATCGCCCACCAAGCCATCCATCTGCTCACTCGGATCGAACGGCTCGAGTTCCCGAGCAGCGACGAGGCGCGCCTTGCCGTGCTCGTGGCGACGGCCAATAGGCCCGCACAGACGCCGGCGCCGGGGGCGAGTTTCTTGCGGTGCATTGACCCCCGAAACTCACTCTGTAATATGGCCGACATTCCATCAGGTTGTATTCAAGAGCTTGCGGCGCCGCAGCCGTCCCCGTCTTGCGCGCGTTTCGCCCATCTGCGCGAAGCAACCTAGCTGAATCAGCAACTTAAGTCGTCGACTCGAATGGTCGGCGACGCTCGTCACGCGCCGCGAGCGGCGCGGGGCGCCTTTGTCGACCCCGTCGTGCACGCAGAATGCGTGCACAAAGCGACGCGGGCAGACGGTTTACGACTGACGGAACGCGGTACTCCACTATGAAGAAGAGCAGCACTCACCTGCGCGGGCGCCCGCAATGGAGCGGTCTGCCGCCCAAGCAGGGTCTGTACGATCCGGCCTACGAGCACGACGCATGCGGCGTCGGCTTCGTGGTGGACATCAAGGGCCGCAAGTCGCACGAGATCCTGCGCCAGGGCCTCCAGGTGCTGACCAACCTCGATCACCGCGGCGCCTGCGGCTCGGAGCCCAATACCGGCGATGGCGCGGGCGTTCTGCTGCAGATGCCGCACCGCTTCCTCGTGGAAGCGTGCAAGAAGAACGGCATCGTCGTGCCGGAACCCGGCGAGTACGGTTGCGGCGTCATCTTCCTGCCCCGCAATGCAACGTTGCGCCGACGCATCGAAGAGCGTTTCGAGCAGATCGTGCAGTCCGAGGGTCAGAACATCATCGGCTGGCGTACCGTGCCGACGCGCAACTCCATGCTGGGCGACACGGCCAAGTACTGTGAGCCGTTCATGCGCCAGGTATTCATCGGCCGCAATCCAGACATCACCGACGAGCTGGCTTTCGAGCGCAAGCTGTACGTCATCCGCAAGCGCGCCTACAGCGAGATTCGCGCCTCGACCATGGAAGGCGCGGCGTCGTGGTACGTGGCGAGCCTGTCGCAGAAGACGATCGTCTACAAGGGCATGCTGCTGACCCAGCAGCTCGCCGAGTACTTTCCCGACCTCACCGATCCGCGCATGGAGACGGCGCTCGCGCTGGTGCACTCGCGCTTCAGCACCAACACGTTTCCGAGCTGGGATCGCGCCCATCCGTACCGGTATGTCGCCCACAATGGCGAGATCAACACGGTGCGCGGCAACGCCAACTGGATGCACGCGCGCGAGGCGCTCTTCCAGTCCGACGCCTTCGGCGAGGATATCGAGAAGATCCTGCCGATCATCAATCCGAACGGCTCGGACTCGGCCATGTTCGACAACACGCTCGAGTTGCTGGTGCTGGCCGGCCGTTCGCTGCCGCATGCAGTCATGATGATGATTCCCGAGCCGTGGTCGAATCATCAGTCCATGGACGACGCAAAGCGCGCCTTCTACCAGTACCACTCCTGCCTGATGGAGCCCTGGGACGGCCCCGCCTCCATCGCCTTCACCGACGGCAAGCGCATCGGCGCAGTGCTCGACCGCAACGGACTACGCCCCTCGCGCTATTACGTGACCCGCAACGGGCTCGTGATCATGGCCTCGGAAGCCGGCGTGCTGGACATTCCTCCCGAGGAAATCGTCACCAAGGGACGTCTGCAGCCAGGCCGCATGTTTCTGGTCGACACCGAGCAGGGCCGCATCGTCGATGACGAGGAGATCAAGCGCGAGGTCGCCGCGCAGCGCCCGTATCGGCAGTGGCTGAACGAGCACCAGATCCACCTGGACGACCTGCCGCCCGCGCCCGAGGTGCCGGCGCCGGATCACGACACGCTCCTGCAGCGTCAGATCGCCTTCGGTTATACGTTCGAAGACGAGCGCATCATTCTTACGCCGATGGCGCAGAAGGGCGTCGAGGCGATCGGATCGATGGGCGCCGACACGCCGCTCGCCGTACTGTCGAACAGGCCGCGTCTGCTGTACGACTATTTCAAGCAGCTGTTCGCGCAGGTCACCAATCCGCCGATCGACTGCATCCGCGAGGAGATCATCACCTCGGCCGAGACGCGCCTCGGGGCGGAGGGCAACCTGCTCAATCCACAACCTGCAGACTGCCGGCGACTGGAGACCAAGTGGCCGATCCTCACAAACGAGGAGTTCGCCAAGATTCGCCGCATGGAATTGCCGGGACTGAAGGTCGGCGTGCTGCCGATGCTGTTTCGCGTGACGCGCGGCGAGAAGGGACTCGTGAAGTCGATGGAGGAGATCCAGCTGATGGCGCGCCGCCTGGTCGAGGAGGAGGAGGTGAACATCCTGATCCTCAGCGATCGCGGCGTGAACCGTGAGTTTGCGCCGATTCCGGCGCTGCTCGCCGTGGCGGGTCTGCACCATTACCTGATCCGCGAAGGGCTGCGCACGCGCGCCAGCCTGGTGGTCGAGACGGGCGAAGCGCGCGAGGTGCATCACTTCGCACTGCTGATCGGCTACGGCGCCAGCGTGATCAATCCGTACGCGGCCTTCGAGACCATCGATGCGCTGATCCGCGACGGTCGCCTGGTCGACATCGACCACAAGACCGCCTGCAAGAACATGGTCAAGGCGGCGACCAAAGGCGTGGTCAAGGTGATGGCCAAGATGGGCATCTCGGCCATCCAGAGCTACCGCGGCGCACAGGTGTTCGAAGCCGTCGGACTGCGCCAGGACGTCATCGATCACTACTTCACCTGGACCTCCTCGCGCGTCGGCGGCATCGGCATGGAGGTCATCGCGCAGGAAGTGCTGGTGCGCCACCGCGCTGCGTTCCCCGAGCGGCGCGTGGACGGGCGCACCCTGCCGGTGGGCGGACACTACCAGTGGCGCTCGGACGGCGAGCATCACTTGTTCAATCCGGAATCGATCCATCGCCTGCAGAAGTCGGTCCGCAACGGCGACTACGCAGAGTTCAGGGAATACTCGCGGCTCATCGACCAGCAGGCGAGCAATCTGTGCACCCTGCGAGGCCTGCTCGACTTCAAGGCGAGCGATTCGATTCCACTCGAGGAAGTCGAGCCGATCGAAAGCATCATGAAGCGCTTCAAGACGGGCGCCATGTCCTACGGCTCGATCAGCAAGGAGGCGCACGAGACGCTCGCGATCGCCATGAACCGTATCGGCGGCAAGAGCAACACCGGCGAGGGAGGCGAGGACCCGGAGCGTTTCGAGCCGCTGCCGAACGGCGACTCGAAGAACTCGGCGATCAAGCAGGTCGCCTCGGGCCGCTTCGGCGTAACCAGTGAATACCTGGTCAACGCGCGCGAGATCCAGATCAAGATGGCGCAAGGCGCCAAGCCCGGCGAGGGCGGCCAGCTGCCGGGCGGCAAGGTGTACCCGTGGGTGGCGAAGACTCGTCACACCACGGCCGGCGTCGGGTTGATCTCGCCGCCGCCGCACCACGACATCTACTCGATCGAGGACCTGGCGGAGCTGATCCACGATCTGAAGAACGCAAATCGCCATGCGCGCATCAGCGTGAAGCTGGTCTCCGAGGTCGGCGTCGGCACGATCGCCGCCGGCGTCGCCAAGGCGCACGCCGATGTCGTGTTGATCAGCGGATATGACGGCGGCACCGGCGCATCGCCGCAGACGTCCATCGCCCACGCCGGCCTGCCGTGGGAGCTCGGCCTGGCCGAGACTCACCAGACGCTGGTGATGAACGACCTGCGCAGCCGGATCACGGTGGAGACGGACGGTCAGCTGAAAACCGGCCGCGACGTAGTCATCGCCGCGCTGCTCGGCGCCGAAGAGTTCGGTTTCGCCACGGCGCCGCTGGTAGCCACCGGCTGCATCATGATGCGCGTGTGTCACCTGAACACCTGCCCCACGGGCATCGCCACGCAGGATCCGCGATTGCGCGAGAAGTTCACTGGCAAACCCGAGCACGTGGTGAACTTCATGCGCTTCATCGCCATGGAGATGCGCGAGCTGATGGCGCAGCTCGGCTTTCGCACCGTCGAGGAGATGGTCGGCCGCGTCGATCGGCTCGAGGCGCGCAAGGCCGTCAACCACTGGAAGGCCAAGGGCCTGGACTTCAGCAATCTGCTGTATCAACCGGACGCCGGCCCCGAGATCGGTCGCTTCCACCAGATCGAGCAGGACCACGGCATCGAGCGCTCGCTCGACATGACGCAGCTTCTGCAACTGTGCCAGCCCGCCATAGAGCGCGGCGAAAAGGTGCGCGCCGAGCTGCCGATCCGCAACGTCAATCGCGTGGTTGGAACGATCACCGGCAGCGAGATCACGCGCAAGTACGGCGCGGCGGGACTGCCGGAAGACACCGTGGATCTACGTTTCAAGGGCTCGGCGGGTCAGAGCTTCGGCGCGTTCATTCCTCGCGGCATGACGCTTCGCCTCGAAGGAGACGCCAACGACTACGTCGGCAAGGGCCTCTCGGGCGGCAAGCTCATCATTTATCCGCCTGCGGGCGCCACGTTCACGCCGCACGAGAACATCATCGTCGGCAACGTCGCTCTGTACGGCGCCACGAGCGGCGAGGCGTACATCAGCGGCATGGCCGGCGAGCGCTTCTGCGTGCGCAACAGCGGCGTGCACGCGGTCGTCGAAGCGGTCGGCGATCACGGCTGCGAATACATGACGGGCGGGCGCGTGATCGTGCTCGGTCCTGCTGGCCGCAACTTCGCCGCCGGGATGTCGGGCGGGGTCGCGTACGTGCTGGATGAGCGCGGCGAGTTCGCCGCGATCGTCAATCGCGAAATGGTCGATGTCGGTCCGATCCAGGAGCCGGAAGAGATCGCGTCCGTGCGCGCCATGATCGAAAAGCACCTGCAATACACCAACAGCGCGCGAGCTCGGCAGGTGCTGGACGCCTGGCCGCAGATGACGTCGAAGTTCGTGCGGGTGATGCCGCGCGACTACGACCGCATGCTGAAGAGCATCGCACGCGCCCAGGAGCAGGGACTCACGGGTGAGGACGCGATCATGGTCGCGTTCGAGGAGAACGCGAAAGACACTGCGCGGGCGGGAGGAAACTGATGAACTCGAAGCGGATAGCGGATAGCGGATGGCGGACAGTGAAGACCGGATTGCGAAAACCGGACACGCTGGCGCCCACGACAGCGCGCCTCTGCCTATCCGCTATCCGCTATCCGCTATCCGCTTCTTGAGAGTTTGTATGGGCAAACCAACCGGCTTCATCGAATACCTGCGCGAGCTCCCTGTGGACCGTGCGCCGCAGGAACGTGTGCGCGACTGGAAAGAATTCCATCAGCACATGGAAGACAAGCGTCTGCGCCAGCAGGCGGCGCGCTGCATGGATTGCGGCGTCCCCTTCTGTCACACGGGCAAGCTGATCAGCGGCATGGCCTCGGGCTGCCCGGTCAACAACGTGATCCCGGAGTGGAACGACCTGGTCTACCGCGGGCTGTGGCGGCAAGCGCTCGAGCGCCTGCACATGACCAACAACTTTCCCGATTTCACCGGCCGCGTCTGCCCGGCGCCCTGCGAAGGATCCTGCGTACTCGGCATCAGCGATCAACCGGTGGCCATCAAGACCATCGAAGCGGCCATCATCGATCGCGGCTGGGAGGAGGGCTGGGTGGTTCCAGAGCCGCCGCGCAACCGCACCGGCAAGAAGGTTGTGGTGATCGGCTCCGGACCGGCCGGCCTCGCGGCGGCCGCACAGCTCAATCGGGCCGGCCACAGCGTCACCGTGCTGGAGCGCGCCGACCGCCCTGGCGGCCTGCTGATGTACGGCATCCCTAACATGAAGCTCGACAAGCGCGACGTGGTCGAGCGGCGCCTGAAACTCATGGAGCAGGAAGGCGTCAAGTTCGTGTGCAACGCCAACGTTGGTGAGAACGTCGAGCCGCAACTGCTGCGCAAGGACTTCGATGCGATCGTCATCTGCACGGGCGCCACGCGACCACGCGACCTTCCCATCGAAGGACGGGGGCTTGCTGGAGTGCAGTTCGCCATGGACTACCTGACCGCAAGCACCAAGGCGCTGTTGGACGGCCAGCCGGACCGCTCTCCCATACACGCGGGCGGCAAGGACGTGATCGTGATCGGCGGCGGCGACACGGGCACGGACTGCGTCGCAACCGCCATACGTCAGGGATGCAGGAGCCTCACGCAGATCGAGATCATGGCGCAGCCGCCGACCGAGCGTGCGCCGGACAACCCGTGGCCCGAGTGGCCGAAGATCCACAAGATGGACTACGGCCAGGAAGAGGCTGCGGCCAGGTTCGGCGCCGATCCGCGCAGCTATCTGCGGACCGTCAAGCGCTTCAACGGCGATGAGCAGGGCGCCGTGACGGCGCTGGTCACCGTGCAGGTCGAATGGCGCAGGAACGAGCAGGGCCAGCTCATTCCGGTCGAGATTCCCGGCACGGACGAGAGCCGCCCGGCGCAGCTCGTCCTGCTCGCCATGGGCTTTCTCGGACCCGAACAGATGCTGCTCAAGGATCTCGAGGTGAAAATCGACGCGCGCGGCGCCGTGCAAGCAGAGCACGGCAAGTTCGCCACCAGCATCCCCGGCGTGTTCGCCGCCGGCGACTGCCGCCGCGGCCAGAGTCTGGTCGTCTGGGCGATCAACGAAGGCCGCGGCGCCGCCCGCGAGTGCGATCGCTACCTCATGGGGACGACGGAGCTGCCGTGACTGGAAGCGGATAGCGGATAGTCAGAAGGTCGCCAACCTGGCTTCTGGCGAACAGCGAACATCGCCTCGGCAGCGCGCTAGCGGCGTTCCGCCGACCAACGCTAACCGCTTCTCATTCATTCCCGCGTCCCTACCCCGCGATCGAGCAACCAGACGCAGACGGCGTACAGCGCGACCGCCGAGCCGATCATGATCGCGTAGGCGAAGCGCACGTCCACGTCGGAGACGCCGAGGAAGCCATAACGGAAGGCGTTCACCATGTAGAGAATGGGATTGGCGTGCGAGACGTGCTGCGCCCATTCCGGCAGCAACGTGATCGTGTAGAACACTCCGCCGAGATAGGTGAGCGGCGTCAGCACGAACGTCGGAATGAAAGTGATCTGGTCGAAGTTCTTCGCGAAGATCGCGTTGATCATCCCGGCGAGCGCGAACACGATCGAGCTGAAGAGCACCGCGGAGAGCAGCACGGCCAGGTTGTACACCTGCAGCCGCGTGAAGATCAGCGTGATGATCGTGACGGCGGCGCCGACGATCAGCCCGCGCGACATGCCGCCCACCACGTAACCGGCCACGATCAGCCAGTTCGGCAACGGCGAGACCAGCAGTTCCTCGATATGCTTGCCGAACTTGGCGCCGAAGAACGAGGACACCACGTTGGCGTACGAGTTCGTGATCACCGACATCATGATCAGGCCGGGCGCGATGTACTGCATGTACGTGTAACCGCCCATCTCGCCGATGCGCCGGCCGATGAGGCTGCCGAAAATGACGAAGTACAACGTCGCCGTGATGGCCGGCGGCACGATCGTCTGCGCCCAGATGCGCATGATGCGGCCGATCTCGCGGATGACGATCGTATTGAACCCGATGATGTTCGTTTTGACGCTCATGAAGCGGTTGTGAAGATGAGGCGCACAGCGCGGCGGTCAGATTGTCGGCGCAATCAACACCATGCGCCGACCGGGCGCGCAACGCACCAATCGCCAAGGAACCTGTGATTCATTCTGCTTCTTTGATCTCGATTCGCCCGAACCGCCGGGCGTCTTGGGCTGACTTCCCTAACGGCTAGCCGCTAACCGCTTTTCCGTCTCCTCCCGCCCCACCAGCCGCACGAACAGCTCCTCGAGTCGGTTGCTCTTGTTGCGCATCGAGAGCACTTCCACGCCCAAGGCGCTCAGCTGCGCGAAGATCTCGTTGAGATTCTGGTCCTTCGAGACCTCGATCTCCAGGCTGTGATCGTCGGGCATCACCACCCGGCAGCCGGGCAGCGAGGGCGGCGCGCTCAGCGGGTTGCGCAAGTTGAAGACGAACACCTCGGTCTGCAGCTTGCGCAAAACGCGGCTCATGCGGTCGTTTTCGATGATCCGCCCCTTGTCGATGATGGCCACGTGCCTGCAGAGGTTCTCGGCCTCTTCAAGATAGTGCGTGGTGAGAATGATCGTGCGACCGGCGGCGTTGATGTCGCGCATGAACGTCCACATCGTGCGACGCACTTCGATGTCGACGCCCGCCGTAGGCTCATCGAGAATCAGCAGCTTCGGCTCGTGCATCAGGGCGCGCGCTATCATCAGGCGGCGCTTCATGCCGCCGGAGAGCGAGCGCGAGATTGCGTTGCGTTTGTCCCAGAGCTGCAGCGCAGTGAGGTACTTTTCCAACCGGTCATGGGCGACTCGGCGCGGGATGCCGTAGAAACCGGCCTGGTTGATCAGGATGGTGGTCACCGTTTCGAACTGGTTGAAGTTGACCTCCTGCGGCACGAGCCCGATGCAGGACTTCGCCTCGGAGAGATTCCGGTCGATGTCGTAGCCGAACACCACGACCCGACCGGATGTCTTGTTGACCAGTGAAGTGACGATGCCGATGGCCGTGGTCTTGCCAGCCCCGTTCGGCCCGAGCAGAGCGAAGAACTCGCCCTCCTCGACCACCAGGTCGACGCCCTTGAGCGCCTGGACGCCGTTGCGATAAGTCTTGGTGAGCTGATGGAGTTCGAGGGCGTGCATAGCGAAGGCGATGGCGGCTCCGTTTCGCTGCCGACAGGGTCTCACGGCGCGTTCGCGATCCGCGGCGCCGCGCCCTGGAGCAAGGAAGGTGCGCAGCGTATCGGCCGGTCCGGCTGCGAGCAAGGCGGCCGCCTTCACCAATGAAATGACGAGCGCGAGGTGAAAAACACCCGCCGGGCGGCCGTATCCGCCTGCTTGGCGCCTCCGCGCCCAGAGCGCATCATGACCGCTCCACCGGACCGCACCGTTCATGTATACGAGTTTTTTTGGTCTCGGCGAGAAGCCTTTTGCGATCACGCCCGACCCGCGCTACCTGTTCCTGAGCGAGCGCCACGCCGAGGCGCTCGCTCACCTGTTGTACGGGGTTAGCGAGGCCGGCGGCTTCGTCCAGCTCACCGGCGAGGTGGGCGCCGGCAAGACCACCATGGTGCGCTCGCTGCTCGAGCGCATGCCCGCGCACGTCGACGCAGCGGTCATTCTGAACCCGCAGCTCACACCGCTGCAGTTCGTACTGACGATCTGCGAGGAGCTGGGCATATTCGTGCGCGACCAGGACGCGACCAGCATCAAGGACCTGGTGGATATCCTCAACCAGCGGCTGCTGGAATCGCACGCCCGCGGCCGACGCGTCGTGTTGATCGTCGATGAGGCGCAGAACCTCTCGCCCGAGACGCTGGAGCAGGTGCGGCTGCTGACCAATCTCGAGACCGCCTCCCAGAAGCTGCTGCAGATCATTCTGATAGGGCAACCCGAACTGCGCGAGTTGCTGGCGCAATTCGAGCTGCGGCAGCTCGCGCAGCGCATCACTGCGCGCTACCACCTCGGTCCGCTGTCGCGCCCCGAAACGGCGGCGTACGTGAGGCGTCGACTGAAAGTCGCAGGCGCCGAAGCCGATTTCTTCACGCCGGCCGCGCTGCGCGAAGTGCATCGGCTGAGCGGCGGGGCGCCGCGCACGATCAACGTCATTTGCGACCGCGCTCTGCTCGGCGCCTACACCCGGGAGACGCATCGCATCGGACCGTCCCTGGTGCGCGACGCGGCCAGTGAAGTCTATGGCCGCACGTACACCCCTCTATGGACGAAAGTGCTCGCGGGCGTCGCCGCAGGCGTGGCGCTGCTCGGAGTGGCGTTCGGAGGCTGGCTGCTGCTGCGGCCGCACGGCGAGCCGCCGGCGGCGGTCGCAGCGACCACGCCGACCGCAACGGAGCTCGACGCGGGCCTGGCCGCCGAGCCGCCGCCCGCAGCCCCTGCTCCAGCTCCGGCCGCCGTGGACATCGCTCAGATCCTGGAGGCTTACGTTGGACAGACGAACACCGAAACTGCCTTCCAGCAACTTTTTGCGCTCTGGGGCGGCGCGTTCGACCCGGCTGCGGGACGCCCTTGCGATCAGGCCCTGCAACAAGGCTTGCAGTGCGTATATCAACAGGGGTCCTGGGGCCAGCTGCGCATGTTGAACCGCCCGGCGATCCTGACGCTCATCGACGACGACGGCAGCGCCCATCAGGTCGTGGTGTCCGGACTGGCGTCGGATCAGGCGCGCATCACGTTGTCCGACTCCGTCCACGACGTGCCGATCGCATCGATCTCGCGCCTGTGGTACGGCGACTATCTCGTGCTGTGGCGTCCCCAGATTCCGGCGCCGCGCGCGCTGTACGCGGGCATGCAGGGTGAAGGCGTGCGCTGGCTGCGCAGCTCGCTGCAGGCCGTGGAGGGGCGCGGCGACGCGTCGCAGGCCGCGAGCGACTACTACGACGAGGAACTGGTGCGCATGGTCGAGGACTTTCAGCGCCGCCACCGGCTGCGCGTCGACGGCGTGGCCGGCGTGCAAACGCAAATGGTCCTGGACACCCTCACGAACCAAGCGGGCGCCCCGCTGCTGGTCGCCCAGACGGGCGAGGGATAAGCCGGCCTTCGGCGTCGGACGCGGGCGGCGGCGGCCAGGCGCCTGGATGGACGCTCGAACACACCTTGCATCGGGAGATCTTCAGGCTGAACCGTTCAGCGTGGTAGGTGAATCAGAGCTTCGCAGAGTCGATCAATGAGCTTCATTCTGGATGCATTGAAAAAGTCGGAAGACGCCCGTCAGCGACGGATCGGCCCGTCCCTCGCCGACGCGCCGGTGCGACCGCGCGGCGCCGAGCGGCCCTGGTGGATCGCGGCAGTCGTAGGCCTGCTGGTCCTGAACCTCGTTGTGCTCGCTGCGGTCGTGCTCACCCGCGGCGACAGGAATGCTGCGGCGCGCGAGACGGCGTCGCAAAGCCCGGCTTACACAGGGCGGGCGCAGACGACGGCGACCGTCACGTCCGACCCAGCCCCCTCCACAGCTGCAGAGGCGGCTGCGCCGCACGTAGCTTCGAACTCGAATCCCGCGCCAGCAACCACGCCAAGGCCGACCGGCAGCCCGGCCGTGCGTTCGCTCGCGGACGAAGCGGACGCCGCTTCATGGCGCTTCGAAGATGCGCCGCCGCACGCAATTGCAGCCGCAGTGCCGGAGGGGCCGCCGAAAGTCCGCCAGATCGATCCGGGCGCGGCGACCTACGCGCCGCGCCTCCCCGAACGAACCGAGGAAGAGGAGGTGCTCCCGACCCACGCCGACCTGGTGGCGAGCGGAACCAGCCTGCCGGACATGCATCTGGACATCCACGTGCATTCGCCCAACCCGGCCGAGCGCTTCGTCTTTGTGAATATGAGGAAATACGTTGAAGGCCAGGCCCTGCAGGAGGGCCCCCGGCTCGAGCGCATCACCCCGGACGGCGCCGTGCTGAACCATCGAGGCCTGCGCTTCCTCTTGGCTCGCCAGTAGAGCGCGCCGGCGTGCGGCGGTTGCGATTTCCTTTTTGACACGTGTGTATCGATTGACACTGTGTCAATGCGGGCGTAGCGTCCGCCGCCATGTCCTATATCGCTGAACGCCGCCGGGAAGAGAAGGATCGCCGCCGCGGCGAAATCGTGGACGCGGCCGAGACACTCTACCGCGAGCTCGGCTGGGACGCGGTGACGATGGACAGCGTAGCCAGGAGCGCGCGGCTCAGCCGGGCTCTGGTCTACGTCTACTTCAAGGACAAGCGCGACCTGCACTTTGCTATCGCCGAGCGCGCGCTGGAGACCTTGCGCACGCGCTTCGAAGAAGTCAGCGCCCGCTGCAAGTCCGGGATCGACAAGGTCGAGGCGATCGGACGCGCCTATGTAGCCTACGCCCAGGAATTTCCACATTATTTTGACGCCTGCGCACGCCTCGAGCTGCACGCGCCGGCAGCCGACGGCGGACCGCTCACACCGCAGGAACGCACCTGCATGGAAACCGGCAAGCAGGTCCACGACGTGGTCGTTGCGGCCCTGCAAACCGGCCAGCGCGACGGCACGATTCGCCGCGAACTCGGCGACCTTGTCGTCACCTCCCGCGTGCTGTGGGGCTTCACACACGGCCTCATCCAAATCGCGATCACCAAGAGCGAGCCGCTGGCCCAGCAGGGCATCAGCGTATCGCAGCTCACACAGCAGGCCATTTCACTGATCCGTTACATGCTCGAAGGACCGCGCAAGGGCTGACGCCGGCGATTTTTTTGAGCAATTTTTGACACGTGTCTAATGAATGTACATGTGACTAAGCTCGCGGCCTGTCTGGAGCAGGCGAATTACGCCGCAAGCGCGAATCGCTCCGTGCGGCGGCTCCAGGCCGGCTCTCGTGCAGACTCGGCCCGCCGCTTCTGGGCGGCCGCTCTGCTCGCAATACTCGGCTGCGTTTCGCGGGCGCAGGCGCAAGGACCGGACTCCTTTCAGACCCTCCTCGAGCAATACGTGCAGGAAGGGCTGCGCTCCAACCTGGCGCTGCAGAACGAGTCGCTGGAAGTGGAGCGCGCGGCGCACGCGCTCGCCGAGGCGCGTGCACGATTCCTGCCTGAGGTCTCGCTGCAGGCGCGCTACACGCGCGCCGACGGCGGACGTGAGATAGGGATTCCGCTCGGCTCGGCGCTCAACCCGGCTTACGCGACGCTGAATGAGCTGCTCGCGGCGCATGGCAAAGCGGCGCAGTTCCCGCAGCTCTCGGATACGACGCTGCATTTCCTCAGACGGGAGGAGCAGGACACCCGGATCATGGCTGTCCAGCCTCTGTACGCACCGGCGATTCCCGCCGCCGTGCGCGCCCAGCGCGCGCTGCTGGATGCGGCGAACTTCAATCGGATGGCTCTCGCCCGTGCGCTGCGGCGGAACATCACGATCGCGTACGTCGATTGGCTGACGGCGCGCAATTCCATCGAAATCGTCGCCGCCAGCGAAGCGCTGCTCCGCGAGAACCTGCGCGTCAACCAGTCGCTGTTCGAGGCCGGCCGCGTTACGGAAGATCAAGTGCTCAGAGCCAAAGCGGAGCTGTTCGAAGTACAACAGCAGCAGCGCGAGACGGAAGATCTCGCTCGACAAGCGCGCAGCTACTTCAATTTCCTGCTCAACCGCGACCTGCAAACGGACATCGCAGCAGCAGAGCCGCCGGCCGGGCTCGAATACGAAGGCGCTGCGATCGAGCAGCTGTGGGCGCTCGCGCTGGATCGCCGCCCGGAAGTGGCTCACATCCAGCAACTGCAGCGCGCGAGCCGCGAGCACGCGCGCATCGCCGAGACCAACAGATGGCCGACGTTGTCTCTGGCGCTCGACGGCGGCGTGCAAGGCGAAGACTTCGGAACCGGCGAAGCCTACAACTTCGCCACCGTGTCGCTGGTGTTCACCTGGCGCCTCTTCGACGGCGGCGCCGACCGTGCTCGCGAACGCCAGGCGCGCATCGCCGAGCGCCAGCTGGTGCTTCGTCGGGAAGAGACCGCACAGCAGATCAGGCTCGAGGTTCAACAGGCGTTCGATCGCCTGGCCACCGCGCGCGCCTCGCTTGCGACGGCGACGGCGCGCGCCGAGGCGGCGCGCGCTGCGTTTCGCATCGCCAGTCGCAAGCGCGACGAGGGCGTGATCAGTCAGGTGGAGTTCATCGACGCGCGCAGCACGCTGACCGGCGCCGAACTGAACCTGAACATCACGCGCTTCGACGTGCTCGCACGCCGCGCCGAACTCGAGTACGCCACATCATCAGGCGACCTGCCGCTCACGCCGGGCGTCTAGCATCAAGGTAGCTCCGTCATGCGCCTGCTCCATACCGCTGTCGTCTTCGGCGCCGTCGCCCTGAGCGGCTGCGCGCCGCAGATCGAAGAATCCGTCCCGGCGCCGACGCCGGTCGGCGTCGCCGCCGCCGTTGCGGGTCCAGCCGCGCCGGCGATCCGCACCAGTGGATTGCTGGTGAGCAAGGATCAAATCCGCCTTTCCTTCAAAGTGGGCGGCGTGATCCGCAATATCGCCGTGCGCGAAGGCGAACGCGTGCGCCGCGGACAGCGCCTGGCGGAGATCGATCAGACCGAGATCGACGCACAGGTGGAGCAGGCGCTTCAGGCGTTCGAGAAAGCGCAACGCGACGTACAGCGAGGCGAGCGGCTGCACGCCGACAGCGTCATCAGTCTCGAGCAACTCCAGGATCTGCGCACACAAGCTGCGGTCGCGCAGGCGGCGCTCGAATCCGCGCGCTTCAATCGCAGCCACGCCGTCATCGAAGCTCCACAAGACGGCGTCGTACAGCGACGACTCGCGGAGCAGCGCGAGCTGGTCGCGGCCGGTGAGCCAGTGCTGGTGATCGGTGCGCGCGAGGCTGGCTACGTCGTGCGAGCCGGGCTGTCCGATCGCGAGATCGTGCAGGTGCAGCTCGGCGACCCCGCACAGATCAGGCTCGACGCCCTGCCCGGCACGCTCCTGCACGGCCGTCTGTCGGAGGTGGCGAGCGCCGCCGACCCGGCCAGCGGCATGTTCCTCGTCGAGATCGCCGTCGACGCAACCGATCTACCCCTGAAGAGCGGACTGGTCGCCAAGCTCACGCTCTCGCCGAGCTCAGCGCGCGCAGGCTCACGCGTTTACGTGCCGATCGAATCGATCGTCGAAGGCGACGGACGCACCGCCCGGGTGTTCGTCATCGACCGGCAGGTGGCGCGACGTCGCGAGGTGGAAGTCGCGTTCATCGAAGGAGAGCGCGTCGCGCTGGCCTTCGGCCTGGCGCCCGGCGAACAGGTCGTGACGGACGGCGCTCCATACCTCGAGGACGGCCAGGCGGTGACGGTCTCCACACCGCTCATCTCACGCGCCGCTGAATGATCGGCGCCATACGGAGCGGACCATGAGCATCCTCGAGTTTCCGATCCGGCGCTGGCAGTTCACGCTGGTGGCGTTCGCGTTGCTGGTCGCCCTCGGCGTGACATCCTTCCTGAATATCCCGCGGCAGGAAGATCCGTACTTCACCATATCGGCGTTCCAGATCGTCGTCGTGTATCCCGGCGCCGACGCGTACGACGTGGAGCGCTTGGTGGTCAAGCCCGTGGAGGATCGCCTGAGCGAAATCGATGATCTGAAGAAAATCGAATCCTTCAGCAACGACGGTCTGGCGATGATCGTGCCGGAATTCTATGGATCCGTGGACGCGGAGCAGAAGTACGACGAAGTCGTGCGCGAAATCAGCGCGCTGCGTCCGAGTCTGCCCGCCGAGCTGGTCGAGATCGACGTGCGCAAGATGAATCCCGGACTGGTCAACATCGTGCAGTTCGCGCTGGTCTCGGACGAGGCGACCTGGCGTGAGCTCGAGGACTACGCGCGCGAGCTGAAGGATGCGATCAAGACCCTCGACGGCGTGCGTACAGCCGAAACCTGGGCGTACCCGGCGCGCGAGCTGCGCGTCGCCCTCGACTTGCCGCGCATGGCGCAGCTGAAGCTCGTCCCGCAACAGGTCGTACAGGCGCTGCAAGACGAGAACGCGGTCGTTCCCGGCGGCTCCATCGACGTAGGCGCACGCAGCTTCAGCATCAAGACCTCCGGCAGCTACCAGTCGCTCGAGCAGGTTCGCGACACAGTCGTCGCCTCCATGAACGGCAGAAGCGTACGGGTGCGCGACGTGGCGGAGGTGAGCTGGGAGACCAAGGAACATACCCATCTCGGCCGCTTCAACGGCCGGCGCGCCGTGTTCGTCACGGCCAACCAGAAGGACGGTTACAACATCTTCCAGGTCCGCGACCGAATTCTGCAGACCGCTGAGCGCTTCCGCGAACAACTACCCAAGCGTATCTCGCTCGAGCTGGGGTTCGATCAGTCCGAGAATGTGGCGGCGCGGCTCGGGCGGCTGAGCACTGACTTCATGATCGCCATCGCACTGGTCGCCGTCACGCTGCTGCCGCTCGGGTTGCGGGCCGCCGGCGTAGTGATGATCTCGATCCCTCTGTCGCTCGCGATCGGCGTGTCCGTGCTCCACCTGCTGGGTTTCTCGCTGAATCAGATCTCGATCGCCGGATTCGTCGTAGCGCTGGGTCTGCTGGTGGACGACTCAATAGTGGTCGTGGAGAACATCGCGCGCTTCCTGCGCGCTGGATACGCGCGCACGCGGGCCGCAATCCTCGCCACCCGACAGATCTTCCAGGCCATCATCGGATGCACGGCCACCGTGATGCTCGCCTTCCTGCCGCTGATGATGATCTCGGGCGACGCCGGCAAATTCATTCGCGTGCTGCCGACCGCAGTGCTCGGCACAGTGGGCGCCTCGTTGCTGATCGCCCTGACGATCATTCCCTTCCTCGCGAGCCGCATGCTGAGCAGGCGCGAAGCGCCACAAGGCAATCGCCTGCTGCAATGGATCACGCGCAACATCCACCGGTTCTACCAGCCGCTGCTGCACCGCGCACTCGCCCATCCGCACAGGACGGTGTGGGGCTCCCTGAGCGCCTGCTTCCTGTTGATGTTCGCCATCGGCGGCGCCATAGGCTTCAGTCTCTTCCCCAAGGCCGACACGCCGAACTTCATGATCGAGGTGAATACGCCGGACGGCAGCAGCCTGGCGCAGACGGATCATGCTCTGCGCTTCGTCGAAGCGCAGCTTGCCGCCACTCCCGAGGTCGAGTCCTATTTCACCAACCTGGGACACGGCAACCCCAAGATCTACTACAACGTGATCAGCTCGGAGGGCGAAAGCAACTACGGCGACATCTTCGTGAAGCTCCGCGAATACGATTCCCGCGCCACGCCCCGGGTGCTCGAAGATCTACGCGAGCGATTGCGACCCTATCCGAATGCGCGCATCTACGTGAAGGAGTTCCAGAACGGCCGGGCGATCAGCGCCCCGATCGCGATTCGAGTGGTCGGTCCACAGCTCGATACGCTGTATGAACTCGCCGCCCGCGTGGAGCAGGTGATGAAGGAAACGCCGGGCGTGCGCGACGTCGAGAACCCGGCGCGCATGCAGCGCACCAACCTGAAGCTGCAAGTGGACTCACAGAAAGCGGCTTTGCTCGGCGTGCAGATGAGCGAGTTCGATCGTGCGGTGCGGCTCGCGGTCGCCGGGATTCCGGCCGGCCGCTACAAGGAAACTGACGGCGAGCAGTACGACATCATGGTGCGCGCGCCGATGGACGGCCGAGCCGACATGAGCGCGCTCGAGCAAGTGCGCATCGCCACGCTCGGCGGACAGACGCTGCCGCTCAGCCAACTCGCCTCCGTGGAGTTCGGCGCTGCGCCCACACAGATCGACCGCTACAACCGCGCGCGAGCAGTGACGATCGATGCGGAGGTCGCAAACGGCTACAACACGGATCGCGTTACGGCGGATGTGCTCGAGCGGCTCGATCGACTGCAATGGCCTCGGGGCTACTCCTACGTACCCGGAGGCGAGCTCGAAATGCGCATCGAAAGCTTCGACGGCTTGCAGGCTGCGATGATCATCGCGCTGCTCGGGGTCATCGCCGTGCTGGTGCTCGAGTTCGGCAGCTTCAGAAGCACGCTGATCGTGCTCGGGGTGATCCCGTTCGGCGTCGCTGGCGGGGTGATCGCGCTCGCGCTGACTGGCTACTCCATATCCTTCACCGCCACGATCGGGTTCATCGCGCTGATCGGCATCGAGACCAAGAACTCGATTCTTCTGGTGGACTTCACCAATCAGCTGCGCGCCGCCGGCGCGCCGCTCGATGAGGCGATCGAGCGCGCCGGCGAGATCCGTTTTCTGCCCATTCTGCTCACCAGTGCAACGGCCATCGGCGGCCTGCTGCCGCTGGCCGTGCAGAACGTCGGCATGTACTCGCCGCTCGCATGGGTGATCATCGGCGGGCTCATCTCCTCCACGCTGGTTGCGCGGATCGTCACGCCCGTGATGTACAAGCTCATTCCGCCGAGCATCGAGCCGACGACAGAATCTGAGGCGGACGCCGCGAACGGCGGGTTGCGGCCGCAGACCGCGACGGCGAGTTGAGCTGCTCAGGTGGTGAGCGTCGATGCGCGGCCTCGAAAACGACGCCCCGGAGAGGGACTCGATGAGCGCCGCGCCGTAGCAGCGGCGCGCTCCGCGTCGCTGCGGGCCCTTTCAGCTCGTGGAGCTCAGCGGCCGCACTTCTCCATCTGCTCGATTTGCTCGTCGGTGACCGTCTGCGCCATCGCGCCGGCCACGCTCTGCCAAGCCCAGATCCTGCGGCGCTGCTCGTTTGCTTCGCGGCTGGTATGAGGATCGGAAAGGCGCTGCGCCTCTTCCACGGTCATGAGTTGCTCAGTGAAACGCCCGTGCATGTCGACTCCCGTCTATAGCCTTCATCAGGCTTCATCCGCAGTATCGGGACGCCCAGACGGCGCTTGAATAAGACCGAAACTGAATCGTAGGTCTAATGGCGCGCCCGAGCCATTACACTGCATATGCGACAGACCTGACAGGCGGAGCGTAGGACGTGAATATCGAAACCATATCCGTGCATGTAGGACGTGAGGTCGAACCGACCACAGGCGCGGTGGCTCCGCCGATACACCTCAGTACGACTTTCGAGCGCGACGCCGACGGTCAATTTTCCAGAGGTTATTCCTACGCGCGCGCACATAATCCCGGGCGAGCGGCGTTGGAGCAGTGCATCGCAGCACTCGAGGGCGGCCGTGAAGCGATCACGTACGCGTCCGGCTCAGCGGCCTCGCTTGCGGTCTTCAGCTTGCTGCGGCCCGGCGACCACCTCGTCGCGCCGATCGAGTCGTACCATGGGACAGCCAAGCAGATTCGCGACCTGCTCGCTCCGATGGGCGTAGAGCACACGTTCGTGGACATGACGCGGACCGACGCGGTGCGCGCCGCGATCGGTCCCCGCACGCGCCTGGTATGGGTCGAAACGCCTTCGAATCCAATGCTGAACCTCAGCGACATCGCCGCGATAGCCGCGGCTGCGCACGAGCGGGGCGCACTCGTGTGCTGCGACAACACGTTCGCAACGCCGGTGTTGCAGCGACCCTTCGAGCTCGGCGCCGATCTTGTGATGCACTCGAGCACCAAGTACTTCGGCGGGCATAGCGACGTCATGGGTGGAGCCGTCGTCGCCCGCGAGTCCGGCGAAGAGGCGCGGCGGTTGCGTGATTACCAGGAAACGGCGGGCGCGGCGCCCTCGCCTTTCGATTGCTGGTTGATTCGCCGCAGCCTGACCACTCTGGTATGCCGCATGCGGGCGCACACCGCCAATGCGGCGCGCATCGCCGAGTTCCTGAGCCGACGCGCCGGCGTCGAGCGCGTTTTCTACCCGGGACTCGCGACCCATCCGGGCCACGAGCTGGCCGCGCGCCAGATGCCCGGCGGTTTCGGAGCTATGCTGTCGTTCTGCGTCGAGGGCGGACGCGAGGAGGCGTTCGCCGTCGCCGCGCGCATGCGACTTTTCACCCGCGCCACCAGCCTGGGCGGCGTGGAGTCGCTGATCGAACACCGTGCCTCCATCGAAGGGCCGCATTCGGTCACGCCGCCGAATCTGCTGCGCATTTCGGTTGGGCTGGAAAACGTCGAGGATCTGATCGCCGATCTGGATCAGGCGCTGACCCGCTGAGTTTGACCGGAGGACGACGATGAGCGCGCCGATTCGCCCGCGAGACATCGATCACGTGGTGCTGCGCACGCGCGATGCGGGCCGTCTGCAAAAATTCTACTGCGACCTGCTTGGGTGCACGGTCGAGAAGGTGCAGCCGCACATCGGCCTCACTCAGCTGCGCGCCGGACGCTCGCTGATCGACCTGCTGGCGGTGCGCGACGACATCGACGGCAGTTCCGCCAACGCGGCGCGCAACATGGACCACGTGTGCCTGCGTGTGGATCCGTTCGATGCTCAGGCGATCACTGCGTTCCTGCGAGCGCACGGCGTGGAGCCGGGACCGGTGGAAACCCGTTATGGCGCGCAGGGCTTGGGCCCTTCGATCTACATCAGCGATCCCGATGGGAACGTGGTCGAGCTGAAGGGTCCGGCGACCGGCCTTCCCTGAGGCACTTGCGCGCCGGGTGTCACGATCGACAAGCTCTGTGGATGAAGTCGCGGAGTCCGCTTACCTTCGGAGACGCTCCACGGCCACGGAGGCGGGGCGCTTCAGCTCGACGCCAACTTCCTGAGCGCTTCACCCGCGACGCGATAGGTCGTCCACTCGTCCATGGGCGCAGCTCCCAGAGCCTTATAGAAATCTATGGCGCGCTGGTTCCAGTTGAGCACACACCACTCCAGCCGCCCACAGCCCCGCTGCACGGCGATCCGCGCGAGGCGCCGCAATAGCGCTTCGCCGCAACCCTGGCCGCGAAACTTCTGCCGTACGTACAAATCTTCGAGGTAAATGCCTGGCTTGCCGAGAAACGTGGAGAAACTCTGGAAGTACAAGGCGAAGCCCGCGACCTCTTCATCCATGCGGGCGAGCAGCACTTCAGCGCTCGGACGCACGCCGAACAACGCCTCGCGGACGCCTTCCTCGGTCGCACTCACCTGATCCAGCAGACGCTCGAACTCGGCGAGCTCGCGGATCAGATTCAGAATCGTCGGCACGTCGGCGGCTGTAGCTGGTTCGATTCGAACATTCATTGAACGCGTTCTCCGGCGCGGCCCCGCAGCTGCTGGCGAGCATACCTTGCACCGTTAAGCCAAGCGATATACTTTTGCATCGCCTTCGTGTGTTCTCCGGCCTTTATATATAAATATACTGAACGATGACCGAAGCGCCGAAGCTCCCTCTCAATGCGCTGCGCGCATTCGCAGCCGTGGCGGCGCATTTGAGCTTCACAGACGCCGCACAAGCGCTGAACGTCACGACCGCCGCCGTCAGCTCACATATCAAGTCGCTGGAGTCGTATCTGGAGACGCCGCTGTTCGTGCGCCACAGCCGTTCAGTGCGGCTCACCCCGCAAGGCGCCCGCCTGCTGCCCGGAGTGCAGAGAGGGCTCGCCGAGCTCACTCGCGCCGTCGAGCAACTCAAGCAGGACCGATCGACAGGGCTGCTCAACATCAGTCTGCTCGGTTCGTTCTTGCAGAAGTGGCTGCTGCCGCGCCTCGGCGATTTCTATCAGAGGCATCCGCAGATCGACCTGCGCTTCGGCGCCAGCCGCGAGCTGGTCGATTTCATGCAATCGGACTTTCACGCCGCGGTTTGCTACGGGAGCGGCGAATGGCCCAACCTGCGCGCTGATCGTATGCTCGACGACTGGGTTTTTCCCGTCGCAAGCCCGGAGCTGCACGCCCGACTCGGGCCAATCGAGACCATCGCCGATCTGAACAAGTACCCGCTCCTGCACAGCGCGAGCGAGTCGTGGGTGGATTGGCTGCGCCGCGTGGGCGGCGACACGACTCGCGCCGAACGGGGCCCGGTGCTGGACGATTCCGCGTCCCTGCTCGCCGCCGCGGAGCAAGGTCAAGGTCTGGCGCTCGCCCGGTGGTCGCTGGTCGCCGGCGACCTGGCTGCCGGCCGGTTGGTCCGCCCATCGACGCAAAGCGTGCGCCAGCGTCACTCGTATTACTTCGTCGCTCCGCCGCACAACTTCGACCTGCCGAAAGTCCTTCGCTTCCGCGACTGGCTGCACGAGGTGTGCAGTCAGTTCCCGCCGCCCGAAGGCGAGCGGCTCGAACCGCAATAGCCGCGATATCCGCCGGACGATCTCATTGCTGCATGCGGGTCGCCACAAGAGCGGCGACGCACTGCGTTGAGCCTCGCAAGGGCGCACGTGCACCGTTCGTGCGCACCAGCACGCCGCAAACACACGTAAGTCACTGAAGCGAGCCATGGCACATGGCTTGCACTGAGTGCTGCGCCGGATGTGGACATGACCGGTTAGAGCAGCATGAGCACGACATTCGAGACGAATACACACGAACGGCCGCTGATCGCCGCCGGTGCGCCTCCGCCCGGCGAGCAGGGCGCGGCGGCGCCCGGCAGAGGCGTTGCGGCCATGCCCGACTCGGCGCAGATTTGTTCCTGCAACAACGTCAGCAAGGGCGCGCTGCGCTCGGCGATCGAAGCCGGATGCACCACGATCGCGGCGCTCAAGACGGCCACCCGGGTCGCCACAAGCTGCGGCGGATGCAGCTCGCTCGTCAAGCAGCTGCTCGAGTCCGAGCTGGCGCGTCGCGGCGTCGTGGTCGACAACCATCTTTGCGAACACTTCTCGTATTCACGCCAGCAGCTCTATCACCTCGTGCGCGTGGGCGGGCTGAAGTCCTTCGGCGCCGTGCTGCAGGCATACGGCCGCGGCCGCGGCTGCGATGTCTGCAAGCCGACGATCGCCTCGATCCTGGCCTCCTGCTGGAACGAGTTCGTCTTGCAGCCAGACAAGGCGGCGCTGCAAGACACGAACGATTATTTCCTCGCCAACCTGCAGAAGGACGGCACGTACTCGGTGGTCCCGCGCATACCCGCCGGCGAGATCACTCCGGACAAGCTCATCGCCATCGGCGTCGTAGCGAAAAAGTTCGGCCTGTACACAAAAATCACCGGCGGACAGCGCATCGACCTGTTCGGCGCGCGCGTGCACCAGCTGCCCCTGATCTGGCGAGAGCTGATCAACGCCGGCTTCGAATCCGGCCACGCGTACGGCAAGGCTGTTCGCACGGTGAAATCCTGCGTGGGCTCGACCTGGTGCCGCTACGGCGTGCAAGACAGCATGAGCTTCGCCATCGAGCTCGAGAATCGCTACAAAGGACTCAGGGCGCCGCACAAACTCAAGTTCGCGGTCTCCGGTTGCACGCGAGAGTGCGCCGAGGCGCAGAGCAAGGATGTCGGCGTCATCGCCACGGAGAAGGGCTGGAATCTGTACGTCTGCGGCAACGGCGGCATGAGGCCTCGCCATGCTGATCTGCTGGCTTCGGATCTCGATCGCGAGACGCTGATCAGGTATGTCGACCGGTTCTTGATGTTCTACATCCGCACCGCGGATCGCCTGCAGCGCACCTCGGTGTGGCTGGACGCTCTCGAAGGCGGGCTCGATTACCTGAAGGCGGTCGTCGTGGACGACGCGCTCGGCCTCGCCGCCGCGCTCGAGGACGACATGGCGCGGCTCATCGGCGCCTACGAATGCGAGTGGAAGAAGGCGATCGGCGATCCGCTGACGTTGCGCCGCTTCCGTCATTTCGTGAACAGCGAGCGGCTCGACGACAACATCGTCTTCATCGAGGAACGCGGCCAGATCCGCCCGGCCACGCCGGGGGAGCGCGAACGCCGAGGTAAGCAGACCGCATGAGCGCCACATCTCCATGGACTTACGTCTGCGCGCTGGAAGAACTGCTTCCGGACGCAGGCGTGGCCGCGCTGATCGACGGCAGACAGATCGCCATCTTTCGAGTCCACGATCAGATATACGCACTCGACAACCACGATCCAAACAGCGACGCGAACGTCCTCTCGCGCGGCGTAGTCGGCGACCTGCATGGCGAACCGGTGGTCGCCTCGCCCGTCTACAAGCATCATTTCAATCTGGCGACCGGACGCTGCATCGAGGACCCGTCGCGGTCCGTACGCGTCTACCCCGCCCGCGTTCACGACGGTGGGATTTGGGTGCGCAGCAAGCCTCTGCGCCCGGTCGCACGCCCCAGGCGCCTGGTGGTCGTCGGCAACGGCATGGCCGGCATGAAGGCCGTCGAGCAGCTTCTCGAGCTCGCGCCCGCCGCGTACCACATCACGGTCTTCGGCGCCGAACCACATCCCAACTACAACCGCATCCTGCTCTCGCCGGTGTTGGCCGGCGAGAAGCGCCTCGAGGACATCATTCTCCATCCACTCGAGTGGTATCGCCGCAATGGCGTCGTGCTGCATACGGGCGATCCGGTCGTCGAGATCGATCGCAAGCGCCGATTGGTTCGCGCGGCGAGCGGCGTCGAGGCGCCCTATGATCGGCTGCTGCTGGCGACCGGGTCGAAGCCGATCGTATTGCCCGTACCCGGCGCCGATCTGCCGGGAGTGGTCACGTTCCGCGATCTGCAGGACGTCGATGCAATGCTCGCAGCCGCGCGCACTCACCAGAAGGCCGTGGTGATCGGCGGCGGATTGCTCGGGCTCGAAGCGGCCGACGGATTGCTCAGGCAGGGAATGAGCGTCACGGTGGCGCACCTGTGCGACACGTTGATGGAGCGCCAGCTCGACCCGCCGGCTGCTGCGCTCCTGCAGGACTCACTGGAAAAGCGCGGCCTTCGCTTCCGCATGCCGGCGAAGACCGCCGCGCTGATAGGGTGCGAGCAGCCGTCCGCGCCGCGCGTCGCCGCTGTTCGGTTCGAGGACGGCTCGCAGCTCGAAGCGGATCTTGTCGTCATGGCTGTCGGGATCCGTCCGAACATCGATCTGGCGCGCGCCGCGGGCCTGCGCTGCGAGCGCGGCGTGCTGGTCAACGACACGATGCAGACCTTCGACCCAGCCGTATACGCCGTCGGAGAATGCGTGCAGCACCGCAACAGCACCTATGGGCTGGTGGCGCCGCTCTATGAACAGGCGAACGTGTGCGCGACGCACTTGGCGGAATTCGGCGTCGGGCGGACTGCGGCCCGTCGCAGGCGCGCGTCCAACCGCTGGCGCAGCCGCTCTGGGTCGCGCAGCTCACATTCCCAGACGACGATGACGTCCCAACCGCGCCGGTCCAGCTCGGCCCGCATCCGCGAGTCGCGCGCCCGATTGCGGGCGATCTTCGCAGACCAGTAAGTGCGATTCGTGGCGGGCATGCGCCGGCCACGTTGGCAATCGTGACCGTGCCAGAAGCATCCATGCACGAACAGCGCCCGCCGCTTGCCGATCCAGGCCACATCCGGCGCGCCCGGCAAATCGCGCCTGTGCAGGCGATAGCCTCCATGACCGAGTTCGCGCAGCAAGCCGCGCACCCGCATCTCCGGCGTGGTGTCCCGAGAGCGGACCTGGCGCATCGTGTGGCTGCGCGTCAGCGGGTTCAGATTATCGACCATGGCGGAGTTCGTAGCGCCGCGACGGATCGGCGGCGCGCAGCAGTGCGCACGGACGCCTCCTCCGGAAACATAGGCAAGCGCTGATCAGGCTCGCAACCTGCTGACTGAGCAGAACGACGGCGGTCGCAAGATAAGGATTTCCAGAGCTGCGGTTCTCATCGGGCGACGCCCATTCAGCGTTTTCACGCGTGGCAGTATACGGACGACGGCCAACTCACTAGCGACTGGCGCTCGGTCGCTCCGACGGCTGGTCTCGGCCTTCCTGGTCCCCGGGCGCCGCACGGTTCGCCTTGGGGTCAGGACCGAGCCGGGATATCATCTGCTCCGCCTGCGTCGTTCTTGATCGCCGGCCCCGCACGACGCGCCCGTAGCTCAGTTGGATAGAGTGACGGTTTCCGAAGCCGTAGGTCACAGGTTCGAATCCTGTCGGGCGCGCCAGCCTACCTAGATGTCCACCGCACCATGCGTGCAGCCGCCGGGGTCTGCGGACCGACGTGGCGCGCCCTGACGCCGCCGGCCGCGCTTCGGTTTATCCCCACAAGCCACGTGGCTATACTTGCGCGCCACTTTCCCGCCCGTGGATTCGTCCGACGGGGATTCGACGACTGGAGCCGCTGTGAGCGCTGCGCACGACCGTAAGTTCTTCGACACTTTCATGCTCGTTCTGGGCGTCCTGATCGCCATCGCCGGGCTGCTGTATGTGCTGTCGCGAGTAATCGGGGCCAATACACAGGAGCAATACATGCAGGCCGATCCGGCTCTGAAAGCTGCGGTCGCCGAACGCATCAAGCCGGTAGCGAGGGTCGCGGTCGCCGGTGAGGATAATTCCGCGCTCGCGCCGGAGCCGGAGCCTGCTCCGGCGGCTGCGGCCGCCGATCTCTCCGGCGAGCAGGTCTACAACATGGCTTGCGTAGCCTGCCACGGCGCCGGCGTCGCCGGCGCGCCGAAGCACGGAGATGCGGCGAGCTGGGCGCCGCGCATCGCCAAGGGCATGGCGACGCTGAATAAACACGCCCTCGAAGGATTCCAGGGCGACACGGGTTTCATGCCGCCCAAGGGCGGGCGCACGGACTTGTCCGACGGGTCGGTGATCAACGCCGTGGAATATATGGTGGCCGGATCGAAGTGACGCTGAGCGAAGCGACCGATTTCGCCGCAGCCGGCTGATCCCGCCTTCCTTATTTGTTGATTCAGGCCTGTCCCTCCAGACGGTCGAGGCGACGCAACGCCATCGCCTCGCCGACATGCGCGACGTCGATCGCCTCCGCGCCGCCGAGATCCGCGATGGTGCGGGCCACCTTCAGCACGCGGTGAAAGGCGCGAGCCGACAGGCCGAGCGCACCCGACGCCCGTTCTAGCAAGGCCAGGCCCGCGCGCGTCGGCTGGCAATACCGTTCCACTTCCCTGTTGTTGAGCCGCGCATTCGCTGCTCCTTGACGGGCGTACTGCACCGTCCGGGCGGCGATGACGCGCCGCGCGACTGCGGCGCTTGGCTCGGCTTCAGGCGAATCCCGCTTGCTGAGCGTCTCGATCGCCAGCCGCGGCGCCTCGATGTGCAGGTCCAACCGATCGAGCAACGGACCGGACAGGCGCGAGCGATAGCGAGCCACCGCCTCCGAGGTGCACTTGCAGCGCCGCCCGTCGCCCAGATACCCGCACGGACATGGATTCATGGCGGCGATGAGCTGAAAGCAGGCGGGAAACTCCGCCTGTCGCGCTGCGCGGGACACAGTGACGATCCCCGTTTCCAGCGGCTCGCGCAGCGCTTCCAGCGCCCGGCGATCGAATTCCGGCAATTCATCTAGGAACAGCACGCCCTGGTGCGCGAGCGAGATCTCGCCGGGACGCGGATGAGAGCCGCCGCCGACCAGCGCCACGGCGGATGCGCTGTGATGCGGGCTGCGAAAGGGCCTGACGCGCCAGAGGGCGGGATCGATGCTCAGCCCGGCGGCGCTGCGCACGGCCGCCGCTTCAAGCGCCTCCGCTTCGCTCATGAGCGGCAGCAAGCCGGGCAAGCGCTGCGCCAGCATGCTCTTGCCTGCGCCGGGCGGACCGATCATCAGCAGGCTGTGTTCACCAGCGGCCGCAACCTCGAGCGCCCGCTTGGCCTGCGTCTGCCCACGCACCTCATTCAGATCGGCGTATGCGCCGACGGCCGGCGGCGGCGGAGCGCCGCTCAGGAATTCGAGCGGCTGGTTTCCGCTGACATGCGCCGCCACGTCCAGAAGACGTGAGGCCACTGCATACCGGCAGTTGGCCACCAGCCCAAGCTCGAATGCATTCTCCAGCGGCGCAATGATCGGCGCGTCAGCGCGCACCGCTGCGGCGGCGACCAGCAGCGCGCCGCGCATCGGCCGCAGCTCGCCGGTGAGCGAGAGCTCGCCGTAGAACTCGCAGCCGCCGAGGTCTACGCCGCGCAGCTGCTCCGAAGCGAGCAGCATCGCCAGAGCGATCGGCAAGTCGAAGCGCCCGCCTTCCTTGGGCAGCTCGGCGGGCGAAAGATTGACCGTCACGCGCCCGTCCGGGAACGAGAAGCCGCTGTTGGTGATCGCCGCACGCACGCGGTCCTTGCTCTCCTTCACCACCGCTTCGGGCAAGCCGACGATGGTGAATCTCGGCAAGCCGGCGCCGATGTCCACTTCCACCCGCACCCGCGGCGCCGCCATGCCCTGCTGAGCGCGACTCAGCACGATTGCGATGCCCATCTCGCCTCCCTGCGTCCTGCGGCGCTCGCCTCCGCGTCGGCGACGCCTCCGACTTGATGTTCCTTGGTTTCTTGACTCGGTCCGCCCAGGCGACGGCCGGCGCGTGCGCCATTCCTGTGGCGCCGCGCAGAACTGTAGCTGCGCCGCGTGCGCGCGGCGGCCGAAAAAGTCGACGTCAGTCCTGTTTCTGCGGACTTTCTTCCTCTGCCTGGGGCGCGGGCGCCCGCACGGACTCGAGCTGTGCGAGCCGCGCTTCGAGCGCTTCGAGCTTCTCACGCGTGCGCAGCAGCACGCCCGACTGCACGTCGAACTCCTGGCGGGACACCAGGTCGAGGCGGGTCAGCGCAGACTGCAGCACGGCTTTGAAGTTCTCTTCCAGGTCGCGGCGCAGCGCTGCGACGCTGGGAGGAACCGCCGCAGACAGGCGGCGGGCGAGATCGTCGATGAAGCGAGGGTCCATGGCGGCGTCGATCAGCGAGGGGTGGATAGGGATGCGTGCATGCAATCGCAAGCGCGCCACGTCGGGATGCGCATGGCGATTGCGCGGACGCACACGACGGTCTGCGGAACTGTAGGCGGCGCTTCAGATCGTGGCAAGACGCCGTCCGCCCTACGCCCCGTCCTGAAGCAGTCTCGCGAATAGAACGCACCAGCACAGTGCGCATCAGCGGCGCCTGAGCAAGCACGTCCACGCAATTTCGGCGCGTCACATCGTGGCACAGAAGATGCATTTCCGATGTGGCGCGCATCGCCGCCTTCATTCACGAGCCGGAGCAACACGCTCATGAAGCTGATCACCGCAATCATCAAACCTTTCAAGCTCGATGAGGTTCGCCAAGCCGTTGCGGATATCGGCGTGCAGGGCGTCACCGTCACCGAGGTGCAGGGCTTCGGGCGTCAGCGCGGTCACGCCGAACTGTATCGCGGCGCAGAGTACCGCATCGATTTTCTGCCGAAGACCAGGATCGAGCTGGCGGTCGACGACTCGATCGCCGAGCAAGTCGTCGAAGCGATCTGCAACGTGGCGCGCACCGGAAAGATCGGGGACGGCAAGGTCTTCGTCGTCGATCTCGCGCAGGCGGTCCGCGTGCGCACGGGTGAGACCGGCGTCGAAGCCATGTGAGGCGCAGCGCAGTTTCTTCCTGTAACCGCCGAGCAAGTGCGATCCGATGACAACCGCAGCTTCGCCGACCCTTGTCTTACGACCAGTTCCATTCTGCTCGATCGCGGCCTGCGGGCTTGATCAGCGCTTGCTCGAGCCTTCATCCACTGCAACACACACGACGAGCGATCCACTCTTTCTGGCAGGAGAAACACAAGTGAGAGAACCTTTGGAGACGAGCCGCGTGCTCACATATCTGTGGAGCGCCGTGCTTTGCGCACTGGCGCTCATCGCAGCGCCCATGTCCCTTGCGCAGGAGGCGAGCGAGCTTGCGCCGGCGCACGCCGAGCTCGCGTCGGCAGAATCCGCCGCCTCGGAAATGACGCAAACCGGCGGCGCGGCCGAAGAAGCGCCGGCGCTCGACAGCGGCGATACGGCGTGGATGCTCACTGCGACCGTCCTGGTGTTGTTCATGACCATTCCAGGCCTGTCGCTGTTCTACGGCGGCATGGTGCGCTCGAAGAACATTCTGTCCGTGCTGATGCAGTGTTTCGCGATCACCGGTCTGATGACGGTGTTGTGGACGGTGTACGGTTACAGCCTGGCGTTCGACACGACAGGCATGCAAGCCGGAGTGTTGAGCTTCAACTCGTTCGTCGGCGGACTGGACAAGGCGTTCTTCGCCGGTCTCACGCTCGATTCGCTGGTCGGAACGATTCCTGAATCGGTGTTCGCCACCTTTCAGATGACGTTCGCGATCATCACACCGGCGCTGATCGTCGGCGCCTTCGCCGAGCGCATGAAGTTCTCCGCCATGCTGGTGTTCATGGCGCTGTGGTTCACGATCTGTTACGCGCCGATGACGCACATGGTGTGGAGCGGCGACGGCGCGCTCATGTGGGACTGGGGCGTGCTCGACTTCGCGGGCGGCACCGTAGTGCACATCAATGCGGGCGTGGCCGGACTGATCGCGGCGCTGGTGCTCGGTCCTCGGCGCGGGTACGGGTCGCTCATCATGGCGCCGCACAACCTGACGCTCACGCTGGTGGGCGCGGCGATGCTGTGGGTCGGCTGGTTCGGGTTCAACGCAGGCAGCGCGGTGTCGGCGGGCGCCTCGGCGGGCATGGCGATGCTGGTGACGCAGATCTGCACGGGCACGGCGGCGCTCGCATGGATGTCCAGCGAGTGGCTGTCGCACGGCAAGCCTTCGCTGCTCGGCATCGTCTCTGGCGCGATTGCGGGACTGGTGGCGATCACGCCCGCCTCAGGCATGGTCGGTCCGGCGGGGGCCCTGGCCATCGGCGCGGTCGCCGGCGTACTGTGCTTCCTCGCCTCCACCAAGATGAAGCGCGCGCTCGGCTACGACGACTCGCTGGACGTCTTCGGCGTGCACGCGGTGGGCGGCGTCGTGGGCGCCGTGCTCACCGGCGTGTTCGCCTTCCCGACGCTGGGCGGGGTGTGGGCGCCTGGCGAGGGCGCCACCATCGCCGGCCAAGTCTGGATCCAGACCCAGAGCGTGCTGTTTACGGTCGTCTACACGGGCGTGCTGAGCTACATCCTGCTCAAGATCGTGGATGTGGTGATCGGATTGCGGGTCACACACGACCAGGAAGAAGAAGGACTCGATCTGTCGCTGCACGACGAGCGCGGCTACAACCTGTGACTCCCAGCCGGCTGCGGCGAATGTCGCCGCAGCCGGCTCGCAAAGAACGAAGGGCCTCGCCAGGCGTGGGCGGCGCCGGCAGCGTGATCCAGCGCACATTCCAGGGGGTCTTTAGGGACTGTCTTAATCCCGCCCAGACGGGCCGCTGCTACACTGCCGCCGCTGGCGCTCAGCCCCAGCGCTCGGGCAGTGAGTTGGAGACCCACCATGCTGCGATCCCCGTTCGTCGCATTCCCTGCGGCCGCATTGCTGGCCGCACAGGCGCTGACTCTGGCGTTTGCGCTGCACGCGCCTTGTGCGACGGCCGACGTCTACAAGTACACCGATGAGAAGGGCAACGTTCTTTACACCGACAAGCCGAGCACGCTGCCGGCCGAACGCCTGAACGTACAATCGCGCCGAACGGACCTGGTTGATGCGCAGGCGCGAAGCGCGGCCGATCAGGAGCGCATGCAGCGCAACGCTCAGGCATTCGACGACGAGCGTGCGCAGCGCGGCGAGCAGCGGCAAGCTGCGCAACTCAGCGCGCAGGACAAAGCGGAGCGCTGCGCCAAGGCTCGCCAGCGCTACGATGCGTACATGAGTTCGCAGAAGCTCTACGAGCAGCTGCCGAATGGCGAGCGCCGCTATCTGAGCAGTGAAGAACTGGACGCCGCGCGCGCCTCCGCCAAGGCGAGCATGGATGTAATGTGTCAGTGAACCCGCGCGTGGGTTTCATAGGCCTGGGCGCCATGGGCTTGGGCATGGCGCGCAGTCTGCACAAGCACGGGCTGCTGAGCGCCGTATGGAACCGCACCGCCGAAAAGGCCCGCGCGCTCGCTCAGGAAACCGGCTGCATCAACGTCGCCCGGGCGGCCGATCTCGCCCCGCTGACCGACGCCATCGTACTGTGCGTCTCGGCCGACGCCGACGTGCTGGAAACGGTCGACGCGCTGGCGCCCGCCGTGCGTCCCGCGACCATCGTCATCGACTGCTCGACCGTCAGCGCGGACACCGCGCGCTCGGCCGCCCATCGACTGCGCGAGCGCGGCGCCCACTTCCTCGATGCGCCTGTGAGCGGCGGCGTGGAAGGCGCACGCGATGCGACGCTCGCGATCATGGTCGGAGGCGACGACCAAGCCTACGCCCAGGCGCTGCCCATACTGCAGGCGATGGGCCGCACCATCGCCCACTTCGGCCCAAGCGGCGCCGGACAGGCCGCCAAAGCCACCAACCAGATCATGTGCGCCGGAATCATTCAGGCGGTCGCCGAAGCCATGGCCTTCGCCAAATCCGAGGAGCTGCCGCTCGACAAGCTCATTGAAACGCTCGGCAAAGGCGCAGGCTCGAGCTGGTACTTCGTGAACCGCGCGCCGAACATCCTGCGCGACAGTTATCCGGCCGGCTTCCGCGTAAGGCTTCATGAGAAGGACCTGCAAATCTGCCGCGCCATGGCCGCACGCCACGGCGTACAGCTGCCCCTGATCGAGATGACGCTGGTGCACTACCGCCGGCTCATCGAGCAGGGTCACGGCGATGAGGACATCTCGACGCTGTTCAGGCTGAAGGACGCGCTGTTCGCCGCCGCACGCGGCGCGCCCACCGATTCGAGCCCTTCCCACCGGGACGGTTGACCCGCCCGCCATGGCCGCGTCTCGTTCCGACGCTCGCGCACCGACGCCGACCCTCTACCTGCCCGACTTCTGCGGCCCGCGCGCCGTACTCGCGGTGGTGCTCATCGTCGAACTGGTCGCGCTCGTTGTGGCGATATCGCGTCAGGCGTTGCACAGTAATTTCTGGCTCGATCTGGCGGGCGCCTCGCTGTTCTTGTTGTGGGTCGGGCTGACCTGCGCCGCTGTGTTGTGCCGGGCGCGCCCCTGGCTGCAAAGACAGCCGAGCGTGCGCGCGGTTTCCAGCGCGCTCGCGCTGATCGTCGCCACGGTCGGAGTAGTCTCAGAGGTCGTATATCAAGTCGGGCGCATATCCGGGGCTGGGCTGGGCGGGGCCGGCGGCCTGTTCCCCACCGATCACGCCGGCTTTCTGCTGCGCAACCTCGCAGTGGGATTCATCGTGAGCGCGCTCGCGCTGCGCTACTTCTATGTCAGCGCTGAATGGAAGCGCAGCATCGAAATGCAGGCGCTGGCGCGGCTGCACGCATTGCAGGCGCGCATTCGCCCGCATTTTCTCTTCAACAGCATGAATGCGATCGCCTCGTTGACGCGCTCCAGTCCGGAACGCGCCGAGCAGGCCGTCGAGGATCTCGCCGACCTGTTTCGCGCCAGTCTGAGCGAAGCGAGCATACGCATCACGCTCGGCGAGGAATTCGAGATAGCGCGCACGCACCAGCGTATCGAGCAACTCCGCCTCGGCGAGCGCTTGCAGGTCCACTGGGACGTCGACCAATTGCCGACGGACGCGCTGACCCCCAGTCTCATCGTGCAACCGCTGCTGGAGAATGCAGTCCATCACGGCGTGGAGGCGCTGCCTGGCGGCGGCGCAATCTCGATTCGTGGCTGGCGTACGGGCGACCTGCTGAACATCGAGGTGCGCAACCCGATTCCGCCGCAGGCCGGCTACGGGGAGCGTGAAGGCAACCGCATCGCCCTCGAGAACATTCGCCAGCGTCTCGAGCTCGCCTGGCCCGGCCGCGCCCGCATCGAGACCGAGCAGCTCCCCGGAGAATTTCGCGCGCGCCTGGTGTTTCCCTTCGAGCCGCGTGCAGGATCTCAGCGTAAGCTCGCGTCCGCACTGGCCAAAGGCTGATGGGATCGGCCGCCCGCCGCCCTGACAAGGCGCCTCTCTGGCCATACGTTATCCGCCATGCGCTTTTTCGATAGCTGGAGATCGCCAGCGCGCTTTCCTACTATCCGCCTTCGGCCATGCGCTCACTGTCTCTCATGAAGATCCTGATCGTCGATGACGAGCCTCCGGCCCGCGAGCGATTACGACGGCTGCTCTCGGAGATGGAGGACTGCCAAGTGGTCGGCGAAGCAGGCGCCGGAGAAGAGGCGCTCGACCGTTGCGGCGAGTTGCAACCCGACGTAGTGCTGCTCGATGTGCGCATGCCCGGACTGACAGGCATACAGGTAGCGCGGCACATCGACACTCTCGAGGACCCGCCTGCAGTGATCTTCACCACCGCGTACGACCAATACGCAGTCGAAGCGTTCGAAACCGAGGCCGTGGGCTACCTGCTCAAGCCCGTCCGCAAGGAGAAGCTGGCGCACGCCCTGAGGCACGCATCGCGGATCTCGCCGAGCCGCCTGGTGAAGCTGGCCGAATCGGCGCGCATCGAGCATCGCCGCGAGCAGATCTGTGCGCGGTTGGGCGAGCAGCTTCGGCTGATCCCGGTCGGCGACATCTATTATTTTCTCGCCGATCAGAAATACGTCACGGTCAAGCACAAGAGCGGCGAAAGTCTCATCGACGAGTCGCTCAAGTCGCTCGGCGAGGAATTCGCCCCCGACTTCGTGCGCATCCACCGCAACGCGCTGGTGGCCGAGAAGCAGATATCGGCGGTAGAGCGCACGGATACCGGGCAGTACGTGGTGCGCATCCGCGAGTGCGGCGACGTTCTGGACGTGAGCCGCCGGCACGCGGGCGAGCTCCTGCGCCGCATCCGCGGCGAACGTTGATGTGTCACGGCCCCCGCTAACGCGATTTCAGCAGTCGCTGCGCGGTCGAAGCGAGCAGCGCGCCGTGCGACGCCCAGCGGACCATACGGCGCGGGCCGATGAGCGCGACGGCGGCCAGGCCAGCGGCGATGACGAGCGGGTTGCGGGCCAGCGAGCGCAGCGCGTTCACTCCGCGATCGACAGTGTGCAAACGGCGGCGCACGTCTTGCGCGGCCAGCGCGAGATCTCCGCGCTGCAGCGCCACGCGCTGGCGAAGCTCCCGATGACGGGCCGTGAGCTGATCGAAGCGCTTGCTCATGCTGGCGACCGTGGAACGTACATCAGGAGCCCAGGCGCAGCTGATCCCGATCCTTGGCCAGCTCGGCCAGCGTATCGTGCAGCAGCGGCGGCTTGTCGTTGAGCTTCCTGCGCAGCATCAGCGCCGCCGCGACCGCCACGCCCACGAAGATCGCGATCATGGCGAGCGAAGCGAGCCCTCGATACGAGTCCCAGAAGACGAAGATGACGGCCAGCGCGCCCAGGAACAGCGCCATCAGCGCAGCAAAGGCGGCGACGAACGCCCACAGCAGAATCGCCCCGACTTGCCGAACCTCCTCCTGCAGCTCCGTGGTCAACAGCTCGAGCCGAGTGTGCGCAGCGGCCAGCAACGTGCCGCCGAGACGACTCAGCGAATCGAACAGCGATCCGGCGGGTCCGGAGCGCTCATACGCCGGCGTGTTGGACGGCATGGCGGTTCAGCGGCGGCCGAGCAGCAGCCCGAGCAGCAGCCCGATGCCGGCGGCTACGCCCACCGACTGCCACGGATTGTCGCGCACGTAGCCTTCGGTGGCGTCCGCCATCTCGCGCGCCGCACGGCGCGCCTGTTCTTCGATCTCGCTCAGCCGGTCTCGCGCCTGGTTGAGCGACGCCTCCGCGCGGGCGCGCACTTCCTGAATGCGCTCACCGGTCTGGTTGGAGGTGGCCTTGAGCAGCGCCTCCGCATCGTTCACGACCGCCTTGAGGTCGGCCACCAATTGATCGGTGTTCACTTGCGTGCTCATGATCGGCTTCCTCGGATTCCATTTTGCTTGCGTCGCCGACGATTGGAGCCGCTATTACGTCCGGATGCAATAGTGGGTTCGGCGCGATGCTAGCATTGCACTCCTCTGTGATCGGAGCGGAACCCATGGAGCCCCTGACTCGCGCCGTTCCGGTGCGTGATCGCTTCTACGCGCGGTCGTTCGCGCTGGCGACGGCGCTCCTGCTCGGCTATGCATTCTTCAGGATCGTGCAACCATTCCTGGGGCCGTTGCTGTGGGCGATGTTCATAGCGTTCCTGCTGCACCCGCTGCACGTGCGCCTCACCAGGCGCTACAAGCGCCGCCCGCACACCTCCGCACTGCTGCTCACCGTCCTGACGCTCTTCATCGTGCTCGGTCCGCTCACCGCTCTGAGCGCCGCCTTCGCCGCACAGGTCGGCGACCTGCTGCAGTACGCACAATCCACAGTCGCCGGCCAGGCGCGCGCCAACGTCCCCAGCCTGACCGAAGTCCCGTGGATTTCGCAGACGATCGGCTGGCTGGACGCCGCGTTCGGCGTCAACGTCGCGCAGGTGCGCGGTTGGATCTTCGAAGGGACGCGCACCGTTCTGCAGTCGCTCGCCTCGCTCGGCGGCAAGGTATTCCTCGGCGCCGTCGGTACGGTCGTCGGCTTCGTGTTGATGGTGTTCATGCTGTTCTTCTTCATCCGCGACGGCGAGGAGATGTTCGCCACGCTGCGTGAATTGATCCCGATGTCCGGTCCGCACAAGGCGCGGCTGTTCGATCATCTGGCGGACGTCACGCGCGCGATGGTGTACGGAACGGGCCTCACCGCGCTGCTGCAGGGCCTGCTGGTCGGTCTTTCGTTTGCGCTCGTCGGCCTCGCCTCGCCCGTCGTGTTCGGCGTAATCGCGGCGATCGCCTCGCTCCTGCCCGTGGGCGGCACCGCTTTGGTATGGGTTCCGGCGACCATCGTGCTCGCCGCCCAGGGGCGCTGGGGCGCGGCCATCTTCATGTTCATCTGGGGCACGCTGCTGGTTTCGCTGGTGGACAACGTGGTGCGGCCGCTGCTGGTCT
>Ga0079224_100000124_pt1 | contig 60101 bp, 37 predicted proteins | sample Stecom2015_FD_80414 | JGI IMG/M metagenome (GOLD analysis project Ga0079224, IMG submission 80414) | Agricultural soil microbial communities from Utah to study Nitrogen management - Steer compost 2015 | ecosystem: Environmental > Terrestrial > Soil > Agricultural land | place: USA: Utah... | reverse complement strand
GATCAACAAACTCATCCGCACCTCCCGTTACCTCGTCCAGGAGTACGGACGGGAGCCGACGCCGGAAGAGATCGCCGAGAAGATGGAGCTGCCGCTCGACAAGGTGCGCAAGGTCCTCAAGATCGCCAAGGAGCCGATCAGCCTCGAGACGCCGATCGGCGAGGAAGAGGACAGCCACCTCGGCGACTTCATCGAAGACAAGAGCGTGATCAGCCCCGCCGACGCCGTCATCAACATGAACCTGAGCGAGCAGACGCGGAAGGTGTTGAAGACGCTGACCCCGCGCGAGGAGAAGGTCCTGCGCATGCGCTTCGGCATCGGCGAAAAGAGCGATCACACGCTCGAAGAGGTCGGCCAAGACTTCGAGGTGACCCGCGAGCGCATCCGCCAGATCGAAGCCAAGGCGCTCCGCAAGCTCCGTCACCCGAGCCGCTCGAAGCAGCTCAAGAGCTTCATGGAGAGCTGACGCGGGCGGCGCGCTCGCACCCACCGACGCCGCGTCGCGCCCAGCAACTGGTTCGGCCCGAGCACGCTCCGACTGACTGGGCGACCAATCAACCCGTTTGGCCCGGTCCCGACCCACGGTCGGAACGGATCTACCGCTCCCTCGAGCGGATCATCCGCCCTCCACGCATCACGCGGGGCGTCTTCGGAGCGGATCATCCGCCCTTTCGAGCCCTCCGAGCAATCGCGCGGGCGGTTCATCCGCCCATTTTGCGACCTCGCCGTCTTTTCGAGAGCGGATGATCCGCTCCCTCGAGCGGATCATCCGCCATTCAGGGCGGATGATCCGCCCTCCCGAGCTCTCCAAAGCCCTCGAATGGGCGGTTGATCCGCCTCCCAAGGTCCCCGAAGCCTCCCAATGGGCGGTTGATCCGCCTCCCAAGGTCCCCGAAGCCTCCCAGTGGGCGGTTGATCCGCGTTTGGTGGAGCCTCTTGGGCTCGATCGCACGGTCGATCCGCGTTCTGCCCGGTGCGGACGCCCCCGGTGGTGCCTGGGCGCTTCGGCGCGGCGACCCCGTGGGGAGAAACACGCGGATCGCTGGCCAGAACGGCGCCACCCGAGCTGAGGTCCACTACCCAACGACAATCACTCATGACCCTGCGACCGCCCCCGTGGTCGCCGTGGCGTTCCATCGCGGATGATCGAGCGCGTCAGGTGGCGCGGGTGCGGGCTCGTGTAGCGGAGCCACCTGCTCCGGCTCTGCACGAATCGTTGTCGCCAGGCTGCAGGAGTAGTTGACGCCGATCAGGGCCGCGTCGTCGGTGCTGCGGGCGAGACTGCAGTCAGAGTCGTCGTTTTGCCCTGTGACCAATCAGATCTTCACTGTGCTTCCGGTGATCCCATGAATGTCCGGCGCCGAGCGTCCGCGACTACGCATTCAGGCTCGAACAGGGTCGCTCCCATCCGGAAGCGCAGGGGCGAACTGCTGATCCACGAAAGGGACCGAATGCGGTCACTCCGCATGGCTCGCGGTGGACCCGCCTGCCATCCCTGCGTGTTCCGACCGGATCCGATGGCCGTTCCGACGGCACCCGATCCCGGGATTCGGCGACGACTCGTGGCACTGCTTCGTGTAGGCGCGAGTCGGAGCAGCCGCACTCGGATGGAGCGCGAAACGAAGGTGAGCGGCGAGCGGCGATCACGGCGTCCGCATATCGAACTGGTTATCGACGCTCTGCGGGAGGCTCGGTCGCATGGAGCACGAACACGCGTGTGGGCTCCTGTGCGTGGCCAGTCGTTCGGGCGGGGATGCTTGACGGGCGGTTGGCAAGGGTGCGAAATGGGACGCGAAAACACCGGGGAAACCCGACTCAACCGCTTAAGGAGTCGATCGATGCACGGATCTCGCACGGGATCGAAGCTCGTCTCATCCGTCGCGCTGCTCACGGGGGCTCTCCTCTCCGTCGCGTGCGGTGGAACGATGGCGTTCCAGGGGGATAGCCCGATCAGCATCATGGGCACGCCTCCGCCTCCCCCGCCCCCTCCGGAACCGCCGCCTCCTCCGGCGCGCGTCGAGGTGCGGGACAACAAGATCGAAATCACCGAGAAAATTCAGTTCGAATACAACAAGGCCACGATCCTGCCGGCGTCGTTCAGCCTGCTCGATGAGATCGCCGATACGATCCAGAAGAACGGGCATATCAAGAAGATCTCGATCGAGGGCCACGCGAGCTCCGAGGGCAGCGCGCAGCACAACCTGAAGCTCTCCGACGAGCGCGCGAAGTCGGTGATGAAGTACCTCGTCGACAAGGGTGTCGATGCGGGGCGGCTGACGGCCAAGGGCTTCGGGGTCGAGCGTCCGATCGCGGACAACGCCACGGAAGAGGGCCGCGAAAAGAACCGCCGCGTCGAGTTCGTGATCCTCGAGCAAGACGTGACGCAGAAGAAGGTCGCCGTCGACCACACCGGGAAAGAGAAGGTGTTGGAAGAGACGAAGACCACCGAGACGAAGACACCCGAGCCGACTTCCGCCGCGCCCGCGCCGGCGCAGCCAGCCGAAACCGCGGCGAAGAAGCTCCCCCCCGTGAAGCCGACCTCGGCCACCGAGAAGCAGTGAGCCCCTTTTTCGTCAACGGAGAAGCCATGAAGTTGCTGCGATTGTCCTTGCTCGGCCTCGCGCTGGGCACTTTCGGCTGCTCTTTCGCCGCGCGCTCGCCGGAGATGTACCGCGACGACACGCGCGCCTTGCTCGAGACCAGAAACGAACAGATCCGCACCTGCTACGACGATTTGCTGAAGAGCAATCCGGCGCTGCAGGGGAGCGTCACCGTCCGCTTCGTCGTGGAGCCCGACACGGGAATGCTCCGCGACGTGGCGACGGATCCCGCGGGCACCACGGCGCCGCCCGAGGTCGCCCAGTGCGTCACGAGCGCGCTGCAGGGCATCGCCTTGCAGCCGGGCGACAAGAGCGAAGGCCACGCGCTGTTCGTCTACGAGTTCTCACCCGGCGCTCCCCCCGCCCCGACGCCGGGCTGAGTCGGGACGTCTCGGGCTGCAGCCCGAAATCCCAAGTAGGCCGGAGTCCTCGCCCACCAGGCAGGGCTCCGGCCGTTTCGATCTTGGCTATTTCGAGAAGCGCGCGATGATCGCCTGCGCCTCGGCGCGGTGGGGCGAGTCGAGCGGACCGTTCTCGAGAAACGCGCGCCAGTGGGGCACCGATTCCGGGCGCGGTCCGATGACCTGAGCGAGCAAGAGGTGCGCGATCCAGGTCCACCGCTCGGGCGCTGGCGTCTTCTCGGCGAGCTCGAGCGCGCGCTCGAGCTCGACACGCGCCGCATCGTTCTTCTCACCCATCGCGAGGAGCTGCCCGTAGCGGAAGCGGTAGTCGGCATTCTCGGGCCGCCCGGCCACGGCTTTTTCGAGCTCGGCGAGCGCACCCTTGAGGTTGCCGAGATCGAAATACGCTTCCGCCAGCGCCGCGCGGGCCTCGTGGTGGGTCGGGCTGATGGCGAGCGCTCGCGTCAGATCGCCGACCGCGTCGCGGACGGCTCCCTGCCGCGTGCGCAACACGCCCCGCTGCCAATACGCGTCCGCGAGCCCCTGGTGGAGCCGAATCGCTTCGTTGAGCGCCCGGTGCGCCTTCGAGACGTTGCCCGCCTCGTTCGCGGCCCAGCCGACGTACAAGTGGTACTCGGCGCGATGCGGATCGAGCTCGGCCGCACGCTCGAGCATGCGGAGCGCCTCCGCCAGGCGCGACCCGCCGGCGAGCAGCGCGCGGCCGAGGCAGTGCTGCGTCTCCGCCGACGTCGGTCGCATCCCGAGCACCTTGCGTAGGAGCGCCTCGGCTTCCTTGGGGCGACCTGCCTGGGCATAGCCGCACCCGAGACGGAGCATGAGATCGGGATCGTCGGGGGCCTTCGCGCGCGCCGCCTCGTACTGCCGGAGCGCCTCGTCGCTCTTTCCGAGCCGCTCGTAGATGAGCCCGCGCTCGAGCGCGAGGCCGGGGAAATCGGGATCGGCGGCCATCACGCGCTCGAAGACTTCGAGAGCCCGGTCGTGGGCGCCTTCGCGGGCCAGCGCGACGCCGTATTTGAAACGCGCGGGGAGATCCTCGGGGTCGAGCTCGAGCGCCTTCTCGAACTGCTCCTTCGCCTCGACGTTGCGTCCCTGAGTGAGCGCGACCTCGCCCAAGGCGCGATAGATCGCCGACGAGCTCGGGAAGCGCTCCCGCGCCTCCGCGAGCGTGGTGCTCGCCTTCTCGCTCTTGCCCTGCTGGTTCTCGAGCTCGGCGAGCGCGATGTAGGCCTCGACGAGCATCGGATCCGAAGAATCCTTTCGTTGGACCGCCGAGCGATAGGCCTCCTCGGCCTGCTCGCGCGAGCCAGCGGCCTCGAGCGCCCGTCCGAGCCAATATTTGACGAGCACGGACGACGCGTGCGCTTCGCGCAGCTTGCGGAGCGAGCCCAGCGCTTCTTCGACGCGCTCGAGCATCAGCTTGCTCTTGGCCACGCCGACCTTGGCCGGCAGATCGTCGGGGCTCTTCTGCGCTCCCGCCTCGAACCGCGCCTGAGCCTCCGAGTAGCGCCCGGCGCGGAACAAGGCCTCACCGAGACCAGAGAGCGCCGCCCCCGTGCTCGGATCGAGCTCGAGCGCGTCGCGGTACGCCGCCTCGGCGCGGGAGATGCGCGAGCGCTCGAGATGGATGTCTCCGAGCAAGGTGTGGGCGGACACGAGCTCCTCGCGACTGGCGCTCGCGCGCGCCGTGAGGATCGCCTCGAGGTCCTTCACCGCGTCCGCGTGGCGCGCGCGGTCGCCCGCCTCGATACGGGCGAGCAGGATGCGCGCGCCGACGTGCTCGCGGTTTCGCGCGAGCGCCTCGTGCGCGTGGCGCTCTGCCTGCGGATGATTGCCCGCCTGGAAGTGCGCGCGGGCGAGGCCGTACGCCGCGCGCGCGCTCTGCTCCACCGCGGCGAGCTTCTGCCAGGTGGCGATCGCCGCCTTGGGATCCCGAGCCCGGAGCGCGACCTCCCCGCTCACGACGAGCGCGTCGATGTCCCGCGGATCGCGTCGGAGGAGCGCGTCCAGACCTTGTCGCGCTCGGGCGAGCTTGCCTTGCGTCGCGGCACGCGCCGCGCGCGCCAGCCCGAGATACGGAACGTCCTCTTCGCTCACGTCGTCGAGCTCTTCGAGCAGCACCGTCGCGCGCGCGTGCGTGGGGGAGTCTGCCCCGAAGCGGAGCTCGCGTGCATAGCCGAGGAAGGCCACGTAGGCAGCGAGCGCGCGTGCCCGTTTGGCTTCGGACTGAGCCTTGGTAGCGGCAGAAAACGCCCGCGCCGCGGCCGGCGCCACGTCTCGACCGAGGTTCGCCCGCGCCTGCTCGACGGTCTCCGCCACGATCGCGGCGTACTCTCCGGCCCGCACGCGATCGATGACCCAGTGCGCCCCGAAGGGCCCGATCTCGGGAACGAGCGCGAGCGAAGCGCCGCCCGTGGCGACGACGAAAGCTCCGACGAGCACGCGCGCGCCGAGGCGGCGCCGAACGGCGGGGGCCTCGGGCTGGGCATTGGGCTCGGGGCTGATCGGACGCGGGATGGCCGTCGAGATGCGTCCCGGGTCTTCCTGCGGGACCGCGCCGAACTCCATGTCTTCTTCCATGGAGTCGGGGCCTGCTTCGGGGAGCGTCGCTTCGAGGGAACCGGGGTCGTCGCTGCCCTCGAGGCTCACCTCGCCGAAGCTCGTGCCGCCGCCGGCCTCCCGCATGACACCGCTCGTTGACGTGGCGCCCGCCCCGTGCGCCGCCCGCGGTCCGCGGAGGGATTGTGGCGGCGGCAAGTCCGCTTCCCCGAACGGATCGGAGTCGAGCGGCGGCGTCTCCGCGGCGCGCGTCCCCGAGGGGGTTCTCGGGGGCAGCGGGAGCTCGAGATCGCCGAAGCTTCTTCCGGTCGGCACGAGGGAGAGCCCCGTGTCGGGGTTCGCTGGCGACTGCGGCGAGGGTGCCGGGGCCACGAGCGATGGTGGCGGTGTGTGCTGGGGCTGCGGCGCGCCGCGGTGAGGAGTGCCGGAAGGGCGCTCCGGCGCGAGGGACGGCAGATCGGTGAGCGGCGCCGGAAGCTCCGAAGCCGGCGACGGCAGCCCAATCTCGGCGCCGCGCGCACGCTCGGGCGGCTCGCCGAGCGCCGCGGGAAGCACCGACGCCGGAGACGGCAGCCCAACCTCGGCGCCGCGCGCGCGCTCGGGCGGCTCGCTGAGCGCCGCGGGAAGCACCGACGCCGGAGACGGCAGCCCCGCCTCGGGCGCGCGCGCCGGAAGCTCGCCGAACACCGCCGGGAGATCGGGCGTCGTGATCGGCGAAGAGCGCGCCGGAAGCTCCGCCGCCGGCGACGGAAGATCGAGGTCGATCTGCGGCATCGTGTCGGCGCGCGCGACATCCGGGCGCGCGGAGGGCGCCCCCGGAAGCTCCGCGCGCGTTGCGCGCGGAACCGCGGGGAGGTTGCGCGTGCTCGGCGGCGCCGTCTCACGATCGCGCGGGCTCGGCGACGGCAAGTCCAGGTCGAGCGGACGGCGCTCTCCCGACTTCGCGGGCAGATCCGCTTCGAGCTTGAGCGTGCCGAGATCCACCTTTCCGGGGCGTGCCCGCGACGGCACGGGCGGCGGCCCCTTCTTCGGAGCCGCGGCGTTTCCTTTCTGCTCGAGCGGCGACGGCAAGTGTGCCGCGGCGGGCTCGAGGGGCAGCGGCAGCGCGGCAGTTTCGCCGGACGAGGCGTCGGCACGCGGCTGCGGCGCGCTCGGGGCCTCGCCTCCGGCGGTGGCAATGCGGGGAGCCGGAACACCGAGCATGGTGCCCCCGGCGCGCCGCGGCGCCGAGCCTCCGCTGCCGGAAGCGCCCGCCCCGAGCGCCGCGCCGAGCACTGCGCTCGTTTTCGCGGCAGCGTCCGCCGGGTTGACCTTGAACGACGTGCTGCACTTGGGGCAGCGCATCTTGAGGCCCGTCGCGGGCACGCGACGCTCGTCCACCTGGTACGGCGCTCGGCAGCCGGGGCACTCGACTTTGAACATCTGCCCTGACTACGACATGTAGCAGGACTCACGCGCGCTTGTCGCGGAATTAGCGCGAACGAGTGAGCCACTGTTGCGGGGTCGGGTCGGGTGGGATACGCGGCCGGCATGCAACGCACCACTCTGGTCAGCGTCGGCTTGCTCTTCGTGTTCGGTGTCGCGTTCGCGGTCGCCGCCGGTCGAGGAGGGCGCGCGGCACCACACGAGTCCGCGGCAAGCGTCATTTCGAGCACTCCTGTCGTCGTGACAGAAGCGCCGTCGGCCGCGCCGAGCGCGATGCCCGAAGCGCCTCCCGAGCCGGCAATCGATGCACCCGTCGGCTTCGATCTCCTGCCCGATGGCCAAGAAGTGCCGGAGCTTCCGGCGACCGCGCCGAAGTCGGTACGCTTCGGCGTTATCCTGTTTTCCTATCGCGGCGCGCAGGGCGCGCCCGAGAACGCGCCGAGCAAGGAAGTCGCCAAGCAGCGCGCCGAGAGCATCATCGAGCAAGCGCGCACCGATTTCGCGAGCGCCGTCGCACGGGGTGACGCCGGTTCGACGGCGGACGCAGGACGCGTGCCACGTGGCGTGCTCGAGCCGGCGGTCGAGTACGCGCTGTTCACGCTCGAGAAGGGCGCCGTGCACTCCGCACCCCTCGACACACCGCGCGGTTTCTGGGTGGTGCGCAGAAGCGAATAGCGCACGCACCGAGCGCGCCGTGCGCGCGCACACCTCGAGGGCACACGAGGAGCGAGCGTGGGCAGAGGTAGGCAGACCGCGGCATCGAAATCGCGATGTCCGACGCGGAGGGCATAAGGACTAGGCATGCGCGGGTCGCTCCTCTAGATTCGAGAAGAGTTCTCCGCGAGATGTCGAGCGCATCGTTGACGAATCCGACTGCGTCCCTCTCGCCACCGAAAAGCGCTGTCGTGGCGCTCTCGGTGGAGCGACTCCAAGCGGAGTACGACGCCGCCACGTCTCCTACCGCGCAGGCCGCGCTCCTCCACGAGATGGGCGTCCTCGAAGAGCACCTCGGAGACGACGCGGCCGCGGTTCGGGAGCAGCTCGGGGCGCTCGCGGCGGATCCCACCTTTCGCGAGCCGCTCGAACGCCTGCTCGCCGGGAGCGCCCGAAGAGGAGCCCACAAGAACGTCGCCAAGCTGCTCGAGCGGCTCGCCCGCACGGCCGTGGTCCCGCTCGAGAAAGCGCGCGCCGAGCTGGAGCTCGCGGCGGTCCTCGCCGATCACGACGACCAGCTCGAGCCTGCGCGCGCGTGGCTCGAGTCCGCGGCCCGCGCGACGCCGGAGGATCCGGCGATTTGGCTCGCGCTCGAGCTCCTGGCGGGTCGCACCGGAGATGCCGCGCTCGCCGAGCGCGCGCTGGGCCGTCGTGCGGAGCTCGCGTCGACGCCCGAGCTCCGCGCCCTCTTGTTCCGCGACCTTTCGGAGCGCCGCGCGGAGGCTGGAGATGCACCCGGGGCATTCGCCGCGCTCGAGAGCGCGCTGTCCGTCGAGAGCCGGGCGACCTTCGCCTGCCTCGCCGCGCTCGAGCGGATCGCGCTCCACTTCGAGCGACCGGAGGTCGCGCTCTCCGCAGTCGAAGCGCAGGCGCGCTGGATGGTGGAAGCAGGCGCCGATCCCGCGCGCGGAGATGCCGTCTCCGTTCCGCGGCTGCGGCGCGATCCCCTCTCGGTCGCCGAACGGCTGCTCACGGCGGCGATGCTGGCGTGGGACAGCGATCCCGAGCGCGCGGGGCTCTTGCTCGATCGCGCCCTCGCGCTCGCCCCCGGGACGGCTCCCCTGCCCCGACTCCGTCGCGAGCTCGCGGAGCGCACCGGGGACGGCGCGCTCTCGGAGACGCTCGCCCATGCGGAGCTCGAGCGGCTCGGAGACGACCCGCGAGCCGCCGCGCTCTGGATCGACGTGGCCCTCCGCGCCGAACGAACGGGCGACCACGACGCGGCGCTCGCTGCGATCGAGCGCGCGCTCTCCCTCGCTCCGAACGGCGTCGCCGCGCGCGTCCTCGAGATCGAGCTCGCGGCGCGGTCCGGTCGCGCCGCGGAGCTCGCGCGAGCGCTCGTCGCGGCCGCCGAGCGCTTCCCGCCGGGTCGGGCGCGAACGGAGCTCTTGCTCGCCGCGGCGGACGCGCAGGTTCGGCTCGCGAACGATCCGAAGGCGGCAGCGGCTACCATCGAGCGAGCGCTCGCGCTCGGGGTCCCACTCGGCGAGGTCGCGCCGCTCTGGCGCCTTCTATCCGTCGTCGGAGCGGACGCGGATTTCGCGGAACGCGCCGCGCGCGCTCTCTTCGAAAGCACCACCGACGACGACGAGCGAGCAGAGCTCGCGTTCGAGCTCGCGCGCGTGGCGGCGCGGCGAGCGGAGCCCGCGCGCGCCATGGCGGATCTCGAAGCGCTGTCCGCGACGGAGCGCGGCGCCTTTCTCGGGCGGATCCTCCTCGCGTACGCTCCGCGCACGACGGACCTGAAGCGCGCGGCGTCGGCCGACGCGGAGCACGCGGCGCTTCGCGCCCTGATCGACGCTGCAGAGCCGCGCACCGCGCGCGCGCTCGGCCTCGCCGCGGTCCGCCGAGCGCTCGTCCGCGGCGATCTGCTGCGCGGCGCCGAAGAGCTCGAGCGGGTGCACGCGGCGCAGCCGTCGGACCCCGTCGCCGCCCAGGCCCTGGCGACGCTCCACGCCGAAACCGAGGCGCCGATTCGCGCGGCCGACGTGCTCGCCACGGCCGCGGCGCACGACGACGATGCGGAGCGCATCGCGCTGCTCGAGATCCAGGCGGGGCTCTACGCGTGGCGCGCCGGCGATCAGGAACGCGCGCTCCGCGCCTTCGGGCACGCCGCGGACGCGAGCCCGAGCGGGGGGCGGCCGCTGCTCGGCCTCGCGCTGTCGGCGACGAGCTCGGTGGATCCCGAAGGACGGCGGCGCGCCCTCGAAGCGCTCGAAGCGACGGAGCCGGGGCTCGCACAGCTCGAACGCTTCGCGCTCGAAGCGGGACGGGGCGGCCTGCCCGAAGAGGCCGAACGCGCGCTCGACGCGCTTCGGGAGGTGAGCACGGGTGAGCTCGCGCGCGCGGCGGCGCTCGCCCGCGCGCTGTACGGCCGCGCCGACGCCTCCCTCGACGATCGGCGGAACGCGCTCGAGACCGTCGCCGGCTGGAGCGCGCCGGCGGCACGACTGGCGCGCGCCGTCGCACACCGCCTGGAGCTCGGCGGAGAGGGCGGCACGATGCCTCCCGATCCGCTCTCGACGCTGAAGAGCGCCTCCGCGTGGGCCGAGGTGGAGCGCGGCGCGGCGCCGCTGCTCGAGCGCCTCGCCGCCGCGGTTGCCAGCCGCGATCCGGCCGAGGAAGCCAGCACGCGGCGCGCGCTCGCCGAGCGCCTGACGGGGTCGACGGCGGAAATCGTGCGCTCGAGCGCGGAGCTCGTCGCGGCGCTCGCAGGGCTCGAGACCGAGGCGCTCGCGACGACGCCCACCACGCCCGCGGCGCGCCTCGTCGAGACGGAGCTCGCGCCCCCCGGTGAGAACCCGGCGCGCCGAGCGCGCGCGTTGCTGGACGCGGCGCCGTTCTTCGGCGAGGAGAGCGCCTCGACGGTGAAGGCGCTCGCGGCAGCGAATCAGCTCGCCGCCGGCGAGCTCGACCGGGCGATGGCGACGTTTCGCGAAGTCGTAGAGGCGCACCCCGGCGAGGTCATCGGCTGGGAGGGGCTTCGCACCGCGGCGATCGCGGCGGGCGATCGCGCGACGGTCGCCGAAGCGAGCGCCGCGCTCGGCGACGCCGTGAGCGATCCGGAGCTCGGCGCGCGCTTGTGGGAAGAAGCGGCGACGATCCTGCTCGACGAGCTCGAGGATCCCATGCGCGGCGAGTTCGCGCTCGCCCGGGCCGCCGAGCGCGACGTCCGGCGTACCGAGACCTTCTGGCGCGCCTTCCGCATGATCCGGGCACGGAAGGATCACGCGCGGCTCATCGCCCTCGTCGATCGCCGCCTCGAGGTGGTCGACGACGCGCACGAGCTGGTCAAGCTCTTGTGGGAGCGCGCGCGGGCGCTCCGGGAGCTCGGAGATCGTGAGGCGGCGCTTCGCATCCTCGAGCAAGTCCAGGCGCTCGACGCCGACCACGTCGGCGCGTTGGCGCTCGCCGGGGAGATTCACCTTTCGCTCGGTCGGTACGAGGATGCCGCCGAGAGCCTCGCGCAGCTCGCGCGTCATCCCATCGCGCCCAAAGACCAGCGCTTGATGAGCGGGGTCGCCGCCGCGGACGTCTACGACGTGCGCCTCGGTCAGCCCGAGCGCGCGCTCGCGCTGCTCGTCGAGCTCGAGGAAAACGGACTGTTCACGCTCGCCGTGCATGAACGGCTCGCGCGTGCCGCGGTGGGAGCCTCCGACTACGAGCGCGCGGTCCGGGTGCTCGAGTCGCTGATGCGCGAGCGCGCGACGGCGAGCGGCCGGGCAGACGCGGCTCGCCTCGCGCTCGTGATCTATCGCGACAAGCTCGAACGCCCCGAGGCGGCGCTCGCCGCGGCGACGGAGTTGCTCGCGGAGGTGCCGGACGACCCGGACGGCCTCGATCTCGTGCTCCTGCGCGTCTTCGAGCCGGGGCTCGCGCGCACCTTGCTCGAGCGCGGCCTGGAAGCGATCCTCACCGCGCTCGGGAAGGATCCGTTCGATCGCGATCGCATCGAGCGGCTCGCTCTGGTCGCGCGCGAGCTCGAGCACCTCACTTATCGGCAGGCAGCGCTCGGCGCCCTGGTCGCGCTCGGGACGGACCCCGCGCTCGTCGATGGCGAGCTCCTCGAGCTCGACCGTTGCATGCAACACGCGCCCGGAACGCTGCTCGACGCGGACGCGATCGCGGCGCTCGTGGATCCGGCCGACAGCGGGCCGGTCGCCGAGATCTCGGCGTTGATCGCCGAGGGCGTGAGCGAAGCGTTCGGGCCGAACCTCGACACGCTCGATCTCGGCCGGCGCGATCGCGTCGACGCGCGCGACGGGCTGCCGCTGTACGTCGAGGTCGCGGCGTGGGCCCGGGCGCTGCGCCTCGACGAAATCGAGCTGTACGTCGGCGGTCCGGATCCGGACGCAGCGCTCGTCGTCGTTCGTAGCCGACCGACGCTCGTGCTCGGACGGCGTTTCGTCTCGCCGTTGTCGCCCCCGCAGCGGGCCGCGCTCGCGCGCGCGCTGTTCGCGCTCCACCGCGGGACGAGCGTGATCGTCGGCCGGAGCGCGGAGGAGTATCGCGCGCTGTTCGCGGCCGCCTGCCGCGTCGGCGAGGTGGATATCGGCGGCCCCGTGATTCCGGATCTCGCGGATCTCGAGCGCCGCCTCGCGCGCGAGCTGCCGCGGAAGATCCGACGCGCGCTCCCCGAGCTCGCGCGCCGTGCGGTCGAGGAGCAGGCCGATCCCGTTCAGTGGTTCGAAGCGGCCCAGGGCACGCTCGATCGGCTCGCCACGATCGCCGCGGGGGACGCCTCGCACGTCCTCGCCGAGGGCGCAGACAGGCGCGGCGCTGCCACCGCGAGCCCGAGCCACGAGCGGCGCGCGCGCCGCCTGCTCGCCTTCGTCCTCTCGGAGCGCCACGCCGCGCTCCGGGAGCGCCTCGGCATGGGGGTTCGATGAAGAAGCCGAACGAGCCCGCCGAGCTCCGAAACGACGACCGGGACCAAGCTCCCGACGATCCCGCGGACGCCCCGTTCACGGAGGACTTCGACGCCGACGCGCTCCTCGACGCGCTGCTCGGCAGCGACGTGGCCACGGTCCGTCCTCCCCCGGTCACTCCCACGGAGAGCGCGACGCGCACCGCGCCGCCCATCGCCAAGGCGTTGTTCCCCGAGGACGAGCAGACCCGGGTGCTGTCCGCGGCGCGGCTCAGCCAGCTTCGCGGTCGCTTCACGAGCGAGCCGGCGCCGAGCCCCGAAACGGTGCGACCGCCACCCGCCGTGGCGCCTCGGTTGGAGTCGTTCCTGCCTCCGCCCGACGCCGAAGACGAAGAGGACGACCCCGAGCGCACCGTGCTTCGGCGCGACCGGCGCTCGCGGCCGACCGCGGCTCCTTCGGAGGTCCCGAGGCAACCCGCGAGCCCAGCGCTCCCCTCGCTGCCGGACGCCGCTCGCCTCGCCGACCTCACGGACAAGAGCGCGTGGGCGGAGCGCGCCGAGTGGCTCGAAGCCCAGGCGCAGACCGCTGCCGAGCCCGAGGCGCGCGCTCGAGGGCTCATCGTCGCGAGCGAGCTCTGGGCGATCGCCGGGGACACCGAGCGGGCCCGCGAGGTGGCGACGGAGGCAGCCGCGATCGGGCAAGCGTCGTCGTTCGCGGATCGCCAGCTGCGTTGGCTCGCGCTGCTCGACGTGGACCCGGCGGCGGCGGTGACGGTGCTCGACATGGAAGCGCAGACCGCGGCGACGGACGAGGCGCGCGCTCACGCCGCGTATCTGAGCGCCGAGCTCCGCCGCATCTGCATGAACGACGTCGCGGAGGCGAAGGAGCGCTACGACGCGGCGGCGCGCAAGCACCCGAGCGACGTCCGCCCGTTGCTCATGCGCCTCGCGGATCAGCTCGCGAGCAGCGGCGGCCCCCCGAAGCTGAAGTGGCGCGAGTCGCCCGAGCACGCCGAGCTCGCTCGAGCGACGGAGGAGCTCGCGGCGCTCCGGAGCCCGCTCGCCTCCGCACCGGGCACGCCGTTCGGAACGTTCGAGGAAGTCCGGCGCGCGCTCGCCGCCGGCCAGCGCGGACAAGCCGCCGCCGCGTTGCTGTCGCTCGCGGAGCTCGAGGGCGTGGGCGGCGCCGCGCTGTGGCTCGCCGAGGCGCTGCTCGGCGCCGAAGCGCGGTCGCGCGGAGAATCCGTCTCCGTGCTCGAGCGCCTCGCCCAGTCCGAAGCGCTCGCCCGCCGCGCGCTCGCGCTCCGCGCGCTCGAGCATGGAGACACGGCGACGCTCGAGCGCGTGCTCGCCTCCGACGAGAACGGGCTCGCTCCCGCCGAGCGCGTCGCGCTCGCGCTGCTCGCGCCGCTCGACGACGCGACGCTCGAGCGCTTCCTCGCCGACATCGCCGAGGATGCCTCGCAGCGCGCCCTCCTTTCCGCCGCGGGGCTCGTGCGCGCGACCCTCGCAGCGACGGCCAGCGCACCGCTCGTGCTGCGCCTGGGCAGCGCCTTGACCCGCTCGAGTCTCTCGGGCGATCCGAGCGCCCTCGCACGCGCCCTCGACGAGCTGGAAGAGCTCGACCCCGGCAGCGAAGCGCTGCGTACCCTGCGCCTCGAGCTCGCCGCCGAGCGGAACGACGGCGCCGAGCTCGCCCGGCGCCTCGAGACGTGGCCAGCGCCCCCGGACGACCCGCGAGCGCGCGCCGAGCGGGAGCTCGCGGCCGCCTTCGTGCGCGAGCTGCACGGCGATGCCGAAGGAGCTCGCGCGGGCTACGAGCGCGCGCTCGAAGCCGATCCGAGCTCGGAGAGCGCCCTGCGCGCGTTGCTCACCGCCGTGAGCCGAGAGCGCGCTGCCGAGCTCGTCTTCGAGCTCGCGATGGCGGAACCCCCCGGTCCGCGTGCGGCGCTGCACTTCTTGGAAGCGGCGCTGCGCGCCGGCACTGAGGACACGGCGCTCTTCGAGATCGCCCTCGAACGCGCGCGCGAGGCGGATCCCAATCAGCTCGCGGTGCACCGACTCGGTGAAGAGCTGGCGCGCGAACGCGGCGATCTCGAAGGCCGGCTCGCGTGGATGCGGGCGCGGCGCGCGCTCTCGAGCGACGACGACGAGGCGGCGTTCGAGCTCGTGCGTGAGGCGCTGCTCCTCGTCGACAACGACGCGACCCAGGCCGCAACGCTGCTCCAAGAAGCCGTGGAGGCCTTCCCCCACGATCTCGCGCTCCTCGAGCGGCTCGCCCGGCTTTCCCCCGCGCCGGATCCGAGCCGCGCGCGCGCCTGGGAGGCCGCCGCGGAAGCGGCGAGCACGGGCCGCGCGGAGCTCTTTCTCGTCGCCGCGCTCGAGCACGAGCGCGCGGGCGACGTCCCCGGAGCCCATCGCGCCGTGGAGCGCGCGCTCGAGGCGGAGCCCCAGGGGCTCGCGCGCCCGCTGCTCGAGCGGCTCGCCCCGCGAGTGCCGGGCGCCGTCGCGCCGTTCGCGGCGCTCGAACGCGAGGCGGAGTCCGAGCGCGATCCCGAGAAGCGACGCGAGCTGTTCGAGCGCCTCGCCGAGCTCTCGTTCGCGCGCGGCGATCGGGAGGCCGCCCTCGACTCGCTCCGCGCGGTGCTGACGATGGCGCCCGAGCACCTCCCGGCGCTTCGCGAGCTCGAGAGCGCGCTCCTCGAGACGGCGGAGGTCGAGGAGCTCGCTCGCGTCGAGGCGGCGCTCTCCGCCGTGCTCGACGGCAAGGACGCCGCGGCTGCGGCGATGCTCGCCTACCGCCTGCTCCCGGCCGACGCCGACGCGAGCGAGCGGCACGCGGTGCTGACTCGCGCCGTGCAGAAGCGACCCGATGCGCTCTGGGCGCTCCGCGCGCTCGCGCTCCATCCCTCGAGCGGAGCGGAGCACGTCCTCTCGGCGAACCGCATGCTGGCCGCGTTCTCCTCGCAGGGGCTGGATCGCGCGACGCTCTCGCTTCGAGCGGCCGAAGCCGCATCGCACCTCGATCGGCTGCCGGACGCCCGCGCGCTCGTCGAGCAGGCCCTCGAGGCATTTCCGGAGCACCTCGTCGCGCTCGCTACGCTCCCGGACGTGCTCGAGCGCGCGTCCGACTTCGCGGAGGCCGCCCGTGCCTGCGAGGCCCTCGCGAACGCGAGCCATGTCGCCGAGCACGCGGCCGCCGCCTGGCACCGAGCCGCGGGGCTCTGGCTCGATCGCGTGGGTGACACCGAGCGCGGGCTCGTCGCGCTCGAACGCGCCGTGGAGCTCGACCTCGGGAACGAGGAGGCGGTGCTGCGCCTGCAATCGCTCTACGTCACGCGCAACCAACGCCACGAGCTCGCGGCGCTGCTCGAGCGCCGCGTCGCTCGAGCGCTCGACCCCGAAGAGCGGATGGCGCTCGAGGTCGCGCGGAGCCGCGTCCTCAGCGAAGTGGGGGAGCACGCGACCGCGAAGGCGGCCCTCGCGCGCGCCATCGACGCCCATCCCGGTCACGTCGATGCGCTCGAGGCGTTCGCGGAGCTGTGCCGGAAGGAGGGCGACTGGGTGGGCACGGAGCAGGCGCTGCTGCGCCTCTCCCGGCACGCGACGACGCCCGAGCGCCAGGTCGCGGTCTACGAGAAGCTCGCCGACCTCTACGACACGACGCTGCCGAACCCCGAGCGCGCCGAGCTCGCGTACTGCGAGGTCCTCAAGCGAGCCCCGGACCATCCGCACGCCGTCGATCGGTTGCTCTCCCTCTACGCCGAGCTCGGGCGTCGGGATTCGGCGGTCCGGCTCGCGACGGAGTTCGTCGAGCGCGCCCAAGATCCGGAAGAAAAGCGCGGGCGGCTCGTGCGGCTCGCGTGGGTGCTCGAGCACGTCGCGAACGAGCGCGCGCAGGCGGAAACCCTGCTCGATCGCGCGCGCCGCGAGGCTCCCCACGACGCGCGCATCTTGCGCGCTCTCGTGGAGCTCCGGCGTCGCGCGGGACAAGAGGCCCAGGCCCGGGCGCAGCTCGAGCGCGCGAGCTCCGATGCGCGCCGCGCGCTCGGAACCGGGCGCTTCGAGGTCGCGTTCTTCGAGGTGCTGGCGACCGCGGCCGAGCTCCGCGGCGCCCCTGACGCCGCTCGCATCGCGCACGCGACGCTCGCGGCGCTCCACGGCGACGAGCTGCCGTTGGCCGGCGCGGGCGAGAGCGCCGGCAGCCCCGAGCTCGACGATCTGCTCGCCCCGGAGCTGCTCGACCCGCGGCTCCGGACCTGGCTCCACCGCGTGGGCGGCGTGCTCGATGCCGCCTACCCGCTCGATTTGCGCGCGCTCCGCGCCGCGCCGACGCCACCCGGCTCCCGCGCGTATCTCGCGCCGGTGCAACGGCTCGCCGAACGCTTCGGCATCGAGGGCATCGAGGTCTTCGTCTCGCCAGGGCTCGGCCCGACCTGCATTCCGGTGTCGAGCGATCCCGCACGGATCGTGGTGGGGCCCGAGCTGCTGAGCGGGATCGAGGAGCCGGTCCATTTCGCCGTCCTCGTTCGCGCGCTCCAGACGACGAAGGCGCACGCCGCCGCGATCTCCCGCAGCTCCCCGGTGGACTTGGTTCCGATGATGGCGGGCCTCGTTTCGGCGATCGCGCCGGAGCGCCCGGTGCACGCGGGCGTGGACGCACGCAAGGCCGAAGAAGCGCGCGCGCGACTCGCCGAGGTCTTGCCCGCGCCGCTCGCGAAGGAGCTCGCCGCGACGACGGCCGAGCTCGCGCAACTCATCGGCACGCGCTCGAGCCAGCTCGGCAGCGCGGTGGCGCAGTGGGGCACGCGCGCCGCGTTGCTCGCGACGGGCGACTTGAACACGACGTTCCGTGCGCTTTCGATCGCCGCGGGGCGCCCCGCTCCGCCCGAGCGCGGCGGGGATCGCATCCGCTGGATCGTGCGCGTTCCGGAGGCGCGCGACGCCGCGATCTTCAGCGTGAGCGACGCCTACGCCGAGGCCCGCCGAAGACTCGGCCTCGGCTAGCCTTTCTCGCAGGGGCGGCTCGCGCCGCCCCTCCCCGCCGAGGTGAACCAAAGTGAGCTCGGCAGGGCCCCTCCCCACGCGGGCACTCTGCGCGACACTGTTTTCCGCATATTTCGGCGCGTTCCCAACCGTTCGTCGCTCTAGTCGCGGCGCGCTCGTGGCGCGCGCGCTTCGCTCACTCCGCCTCGATCTCGATCTCGACGCGGGGGCTCGGCGGCTTTCCGCCCTCGAAGCTCACGCCCGCGCGCGACGGGGAGGCCGCGCCCGCTCGCAAGCGCTGGCGCGAGGCGCCGCACTTGGACTCGAGCGCCTCCGTCACCGCCGCGGCACGCGCGGCCGCGAACGCCCACACCGAGGGATACTTCTGGCGGAGCGCGCCGCTCGCCTTGGCGTCGGTCGGCGCGTGCACACCGAGCTTGTTCTTGCCGGCAGCGCCTTCGACCGCGCAGAGGAGCTTGCGACCGTCGGTGCTGAGGTCGAGCTTCTTCGGCGTGAAGAGCGCCGAGTCGGCGAGCGCCACCACGACGCCGTTCGGCGTCGTCCCAACGGCGTACGCTCCCTTCTTCGCGCTCTTGCCGAGCGTCTCGTCGAGGGTCTTGGCGAGCGCCTCGCGGCGTCCCGCGACCGCGGCGCGCTCCGACTCGCGCTGCTCGGCGGCGTGCTCGAGCTCGCCGCGGTGGCGCTCCGATTTCTCGAGCTCACGCTGAGCATCGAGCGCGGCGCGCTCCGCCTCTTTCGCCTTGGCCGCGAGCTTCTTGTGCTCTTCGATCAGCGCGCCGTGCGCCTGCCTCAGCGGCACGTAGTACGCGAGCAGGAGCGTGACCCCCGCGAGGCCGAGGACGAAGAGCCCCAGCGTGGCCCAACGCCGACCGCCTCCCTCCCGGCGAAGCCCGGAGCTCATGGCGCGAATATCCGGATCGAGCTCGTCCCAGGGGTTCTTCCCCATTGCCCCTCGGTACTGCCGCTCTTCCGGAATTGCCAGTCACAATCGGCTGTTCGGAGTGTCGGAGCGGGGTCTTCGTCGTCGCTTGGCGGAAACTTGCAGTCTCCGTGCAGCAAAGAACGGCCACGGACTTCGCAGACACCCGGTCGGCCTGCTAGAAAGGGCCAATGGCCGCGAGCTCTGTCGCAGGAGATGCGTCGGCGTCCGACCGGTGGCACGTCCGCCTCGCACCGGACGAGGTCAAGGTCCTCACGCTCGAGCAGCTCGACGATCTCTTTCGTCTCGAGATCATCGATGGCTCGACGACGGTGTGGCAACCGGGCATGGACGACTGGCTCCCGCTGTCGGTCGTCGCCGGACTGGACGAGGCGCCCGCCTCCGCGGAGGTCCAGGCACCACCGCCGCCGTCCCATCGGACACCGAGGACCGCACCGCCGGCTCCCTCGACCCTCTCGCGCTCGACCGTTCCGTTTCCGTTCACGCCCACGGCGTCGGCGCCTCCCGCGCCGATTCCACGCACGACGGTTCCCTTCCCCTTCACGCCCGACGCGCCCGCACCCAACGCGCCGATTCCGAGGACGACCGTCCCGTTCCCGTTCACTCCCGCGGGACTGCACGAGACGCCGGCGACCGCGCCCGCAGCGCCGGTGCCGCTCGCGCGAGCAAACTCCGTTCCGCCACCGAAGCCGTCGAGCTCCTGGACGCCGCCGCCGAAGCCGGTCGAAGCAGAGATCGTGCTCGACGACGTCGACATCGTCGCGACGAGCCCGGGCAAGCGACGGAGCGCGGCGCTCGAAGTCACGGTCATGACCTTGCTCGGTCTGCTCTCGCTCGGGGTCATCCTGAACCGGAATGGCATCACGAACCGCGTGCTCACGGCGGTCGACGGCTCCGCAGCCGCCCGCTACGAGGCGCTGTTCGGAACGCCCGGATACGGGACGCTCGAGTCGCTGCGCGCGGTTCAGAGCTCGCTGCCGGTCCTGCAACCGATTCCAGTGGTCACGGCGCGTCCGGCTCGCATCGTCCCTCCCGAGCCGACGGAGTCGACGGCGAGCGCGTCGGAGAAGAAATCGCCGAGCAAGCCCGCGTCTGTAATTGCTCGCCGGAAGCCGCGCGCGGATCGCACGGCGCGCCCTCAGCCCGCGACGCCCGAGCCGCGCCCCCAGCGTACGGGCACGTCGCGCATCGCCGGCTCGGACAACGCGTACGATCCGCTGAACCCGAACCTCTGATCGGGCGAGAAAGCGCGCGCTCCGCTCAGCGCGCGCGTGTGTCGTGTGCCAGCGCTCCCGTCTTCGCGGACGAAGACTCGTCGAGCGCCCGAAAGCTCGCGCCGTGATCCGTCGAGACGAGCACGGGATACGTCGCGCCGGGACTCCGCGCGGTGCCATGGAGCAGGAGACGCGAACCGATGGCGAGCAGCTCGAAGGGCACCGCGTCGCCCGGAGCGCGGCTCGGCTCTTCGCCGGCATCGAACGCGACGGTCGGCGGGGTCCAACTTCGGCCATCGTCGCGGGACGAGATCACGCGAACGATGCCCGCGTGCGCGACCGCGATGACGGTGGTGCCCGAGACGCGCGCGACGTCGAGGTCGCGCGCCACGAGGGGCGCGAACGGCGGTGTGGCGGGAAGCGCGAGGGGCTGACAGCGGCCCTCGGCTCGGCAAAGCGTCACATCGACGGCGGGCTCCCCCTCCCGGTGCGCCGCCAGCACGAGGCCGCGCGCATCGCAGGCCGCCGCGATGAGCGTGTGGGGCCCCTCGACGGCGAGCTCCGTCCGCAGCGGCCGCGTCATCTCCCGCACGGTGACGAACAACGAGCCGTCTTCACCCGAGCCGAGCTCGAACGAGCGGCGATCGTCGTCTCCGGAGCAGTTCCCCGCGCGCTCCCGATGCGCATCGGTGAGCGGTGCACGCCGGAAAGAGAGCCCACCGTCACGGCTCTCGAAGATCTCCGCGGAAGGGCCGGCACCGAGCGCGACGGTGATCTGGCGCCCCACCTTCCACGCGGTCTCGACTCGGCCGCGCGCCGGTTCGAGCCCGCTGCCCACGCTGGGGCGCGAGGGCGGGAGCGGATGGATGGCGTGGCGTGCCGAAGGGGATGGGCGAATCAACCCGGCGTATCCGCCTCGCACGAAGGGTCCCGCGGCGCGCACGAGCTCGAGCAACCGCTCGGGACCCGCCTCGAGGGCCGCGAGCGTCGTCGCCCCCCCGCCTTCGGGGAGTCCGTACTCCACGAACGCGCGCGCCGGCAGCGTGTGCGCCCGCTCCGCCTGAGGCGACTCGGTGACCGCTCGCGCTTTGCGGACACAGCGCGCGAACGGCGCCTCGTGCGGGGGGGACGCGATCAGACGCCGACGAATCAGCGTGCGAAACTGCCTGGGATCGTCGCGGAGCGCCTGCGCGCCACTCGGCCCGGCCATGCACAAGGCGTAGTCCGCGAGGGCGCTGCCGAGCGTGTGGGCTTGCCACGCCGCCTGCGCGCGCGGAACGACCCACGCGCCCGCGCCGGCAAGGAGCCCCGCGCCGAGCACGTACCGCAACCGAATGGGGGGAACCCAGCGCGGAGGCGGTGGGGGTGGAGGCGGAGACGCGAGTCGGTGCTGCGGGCGCAGCGTTCGCTGCGGCCGCAGCGTTTGCGGAGGAGGGGCCTTCGGGAGCGCCACGCGCGCACGCTACGCGAAGCGTCGCGAATGGCCAAAAAATCCGAGTATTTGGCCCGCGCGGGCGTCTACAGCATCCCGCCGCGCTGCTGCTCGTCCGCCTTCAAGCGCTTGCGGCGCCGACGAGCTGCCTCGCTCATCTTCTTCCGCCGCTTCACGGACGGCTTCATGTAATGGCGGCGGCGCTTGAGCTCGCGGAGAATTCCCTCCGCGGCCATTTTGCGCTTGAGATGCTTGATGGCGCGCTCGATGCCCTTGTCGCCGACCTGGACCTCGAGCGGCTTGCACGTCACGGATTCGCTGGGATTCGGCAAGGGACAGCGCATCTGACACAAAGCAGCCCGCGCGGCAAGCCCCCGTGGGCCACGACGCAGTTCGGCGAACCGGGGCGAGATGCCTCGGGCGTGACGGGCTGCGCGGCATCCCGACGCACCTCGCGCGCGGCAAAATGCCCGAAGGGCCGCGGCTCGGACCTGCAGGCGCCACCCGGCAGGTGATCCGACGCTCGCGCCGGGCATGGTCTTCGCACTGCGCCAGCGCCGAGACCGCGACCCCCTCACGCGTGCGCGCGGTTTGGGTCGCCTTTCGAGGCTTTTCGCCCCGTGACGACCCGGTGACGCGATGACGTACGACGTCGTGATTGTGGGAGGTGGCCCGGCGGGCCTTTCGGCCGCGCAGGTCGTTGCGCGCAACGGCCTTTGCACCCTGCTCGTGGATCGCCGCACGCTGCCCTCCGACGAGCCGTCGGGTGAAGGGCTCTTCCCGGCGGCCGTGACGCGGCTCGCGCGGCTCGGGATCTGTCGCTCGGACTTGCTCCGCTTCGGGCGCACCTTCGACGGCGTTCGGTACGTCTGCGAGCGCTGCGAGAGCGTCGAGGCGCGCCTCGCGGAAGGACCGGGGATCGCGCTCTCGCGCTGGCAACTCTCCGCGCTGCTCCTTTCGCGCGCGCGGCGACAACCGCTGCTGCACGTGCGCGAGGGGGTTCCGGCGCGCATCGAACGCTCCCGAGACGGACGCATCACGGTGATCGTGGGAGGCGCGACGCTCGCGCCGTTGCTCGTCATCGACGCGGAGGGTCGGCCACCAGGCTCGCGACGCCCGGCCCCGCGAGACGGCGCGCGCACGGAGGCACGCCTCGGCGCGCGCCAGCAGTTCGCCGCGCGGCAGTTCGCGGAGCGCTTCGAGGTGCACGTGCGCGACGGCGCGCAGGCGTACGTCGTCCCGCTCGCCGACGATCGCGCCGAGATCGCCTGCGTGTGGGACTCGGCACGCTTCGGCACCTCCGGGAGCTTCGATCTCGGCGAGCTCTTGAAGGGATTTCCGGCGCTCGCGAGCCGCATCGCGAGAGCGCGCCCCCTCGGTCCCGTGTGCAGCGCTCAGCCCCTCCACCCGACGACGGGTCCGGTGATGCGCGCCGGCCTCCTGGAGCTCGACGCGAGTCGGACGCTCGATCCGTTCACGGGGGAGAGCGTGAGCGCCGCGCTCGCGCAGGCGCTCCTGCTCGAGGCAACGCTGGTCCCCGAGCTCCTCGCCTTGCGCGCGGGGCGTCAGCTGCGCCGCTCGCACATGGACGCGTACGCGCGCGCGGTGCACCGGATGGAGCGATCGCGGCGCGGCTTCGCCCGGGCGCTCGCTCACCTGAGCCGCTTCCCCGGAGCACGTCGACGGCTCTTCGCGGCGCTCGCGCGCGACCCGCTCCTGTTCCAGAAGCTCTTGTCCGTTCACCAGTCGGCCCTCTCGCCCATCGAGCTGCCGGTGCGGTCGCTCGTCTCCGTGCTGCTCGAGATGGCGAAGCTCGGCGGCACGGGCACGGAGGGGCCCGTCGCGCGCCCGTTCGCAGCCTCCGATTTGTCGTTCCCGTCACGGGGAGGCCGCGAACTCGAGCACGTATCGCGCGCATAGCGCCGGATCTTCGGACACGAGATCGTGTCCCAAGTGCGGCACGAGCGACAGCGTGGCGCGCGGCAGGGCCTCCACCAACCGAACGCAAGCGCACGGGCTCACGATCGTGTCCTCGTCTCCCGAGAGCACGAGCGTGGGGACGACGATGCGCCCGAGCAAGGGACCCGGCCAATGGGCGAGCGCGGCCGCGACGAAGCGCGCCGCGCGTCGCCGCGCGCCGGAGCGGCGCTCCATCGGCGCGCGCGCGTGCACCGTGACCCGCATCCCCGACTCGGGGCCGAGGAGCTCGTCCTCTCCACTCACGGGAGTGGTGGCGGACTCGGCCGTGAGCAGCGCTTGATAGAGGCGAGCGGGAGAGAAATCGATGCCGCGCGCCGCCGACGCGGCGAGCACGAGCCGCTCGACGCGCTCGGGCGCTTCGATGGCCACCCACGTGGCGACGAGGCTGCCGAGCGACGCGCCGAAGAGCAGCACGGACTCGATTTGCATGCGGTCCAGGCAGTCGAGGACGTCGCGCGCCATGCGCCGCGTGGTCACGATACCGGCGGGATCCGTCGAGCACCCCACGCCCGGAAGATCGAGCGACAGCGTGCGCCGGTGCTCCGCGAGCCGTTGAGCGAAGCCCGACCACAGCTCGGCGCCGCCTCGCATCGAGGGAATGAGGAGGAGCGGCGGCTCGGATGGAGAACGGGCCGGCCCGTCCACGAGGCAATGCAGGACGCCACCGTCCCCCCGTACGACGAGGTGCGAGCCGTTCATCGTTTCCGCCATCGCCCGGCGCCCATTGCTTCTCCCCCTTCCCTTGCAGAGATCGATCCGGCGCCCTGCCCGGGCCCCGGGCCCGATGTCCCGTGGCGTTTTGTTGTCCGGATCGCGGAGCCTTGGGTAGGGACGGGGTTCGGGAACGACGCGCTTCGTTCCGGTCGAGGCAGTTCGAGACATCGCTTTGCATTCAGCCCCGACGCGTTCTTCCGGCTGCGCTCGCGCGAGAGCGGCCCTGGCTCGCTCCGCGACGCTCGCGCTCGTGCTCTTCGCCTCTGCGTGCGCCGAGCCCGTGACGCCCGGACCGCCGCTCGGCAGGGATTCCAGGTCGCGCCCGGCGACGCTCGCGCCGGGGACGTTCTTCCCGCCGGCGTCGGAGGCGCGCGTCGTGGGCCGGATCTCCGCGCCCGTGACGCGCGGGAGCCCGGCGTTCCGGCGTTTGGTGCGCGGCGGAATGCCCGGGATCGTCTTCAAGGACGAGGAAGCGACCGGCGCCGATTTCCTGATGACCCCGCGTCTGCGCGCGACGCTTCACGCCCTCGCCCGGTTGGTCCAACGGGAATGGCCCGGCGTGCTCCTGCGCGTGACCGAGGCCTGGGACGAAGATCGCGAGCATGGCGCGAACAGCATCCACTACGAGGGGCGCGCCGTGGACGTCACGACCTCGGATCGCGATCGGCGAAAGCTCGGCCGCCTCTCGGGGCTCGCGCTCCAAGCAGGGTTCGACTGGGTCTCCCACGAGCGCGATCACGTCCACGCGTCGGTCCGATAGGAGGCCCGAGCTCGAGCTCACACCTGGGAGTGTTTGGCTCCTAAAACGCCATATCGAGGGACGCGACGAGCGCGAGCTCGCGGAAGGCGGCCCAGGCGGGGCCGAGGCGTCCGCGGCGCTCCGTCGTTTCGGCGCTGACCGAGAGCCGCGCGGGCGGCTCGGGCGTGAAGCGAAACCAGGTGCGTGAGCTCCGTCGGAGCTCGGTGCCCGTGTAGCGGTCGTGCGGCGCGGGGAACCGATCGAGCGCGTCGATTCCGTAGACGCGGGTCGAGCGCACCTCGGTGCCGATTTCGAAGCGTGGCCACACGAACCGCACGCGCGGCGACAGCGAGAGCCCTACCGCGTGGTTGTAGCCGTGCTCGCGAGTGACGGTGCTCAACCGCTCGGGATCGCCCGCCTCGAGGTAGGCCGACAGCGCGAGCGTATCGACGCCGCCGAAGGCGAGCCCCGCGTCGAGCTCGGCCTCGATGCGGCGACTGCCGTCGCGCCACGTCCAGTGCAGGAACGCGGCGGGGACCTCGATCGTGAACCAGCGATCGTAGCCAGCCCGTGGCTCGGAGCGCGTGTAGCGATGCACGTGGTATTCGGTGGCGGCACCCAAGCCGACGATCGTCTCGTGCCCGACGAGACCGCGAGTCCCGCTCACGCGGAGGTTGCGATAGTGCAGCCCCACAGGCACGATCCGAGCCCACGCGCGCAGATCGGTCCAACGCGACGTCGTCAGCGCGCCCGAGAGCTCGATGCGCGAGATATTGCCGTCCGAGAACTGCCGCACGCCGCGGCCGGGCCGACCGTAGGTGTACAGATGAATCAACGCGGCCGAGCCCGCGAGACGCAGCTCCGTGACGGGCCCCCCGCCGCGGTGGAGCTCGAAGACGAGCGCCTGCCCAGCCGACAGGACGAGGCGGCGCGCCCCGACGCGCTCGAGACCGAAGCGATCGCAGTCGCGGGCGCGCGCGGGCTTCGCCCCATCGATGGCGTCGTGGAGCGTTTTGAACGGCGCGAACACGGTGCCCAGCCAGCGGTTCACCCCCGTATCGCAGCTTCGATCGAAGAACGCGCCGAGCTGAAAGGTCGTCTCGCCGAGCACGAAGCCCGACAAGGGCGTGATGATGGCGTCGTTGACGCTCACTCGCTCGCGAAACTCGCCGAGGTACTCCCACATCGTCGACGCCGAAACGGCGTAGAACAGCGACTCGAGCACGTTCAGGCGATTGCCGCGCGCCGTGAGGTAGTAGAGCATCCCCGCGCCCGGGTGCGTCAGGTAGTTCGTCTCGAAGTAGTTCGTGTCGAGGGCGTATCCCGTGCCGTCGAGCTTCGAGCGCAGGGCGTTCCAGTCGTAGGCGAGATCCCAGTCCTGGGAGTTGACGTCGCGCTGCAAATAGTAGTGAGCGAGCCCCAGGCTCAAGAGGCCGAGCTGCTCGAGCGCCGCCCGGAAATAGTGGGCTTCTTGAGGCTCGGTGTACCGGAACGTGGCGTCCAGGGACGAGGTTTCGGCCCGCGCCGGCTCCGCTACGAACAGCGCGAGCGTGATGGCGACCAGCGCCGCACAGAACGGCGCGCGACGCGCGCGCGTCGGCACCGCGCTCCGCTGCACCCGCGGGTCGTCGCTCACAGATCTCCGGCCAGGCCCGCCAAGATGCCGCCTTCGACGGGCGTCACGAGCGCGCGGACGGAACCCGTGCGCGGCGTCTCCTTCTCCGGTTTCCTCCGCTCCTCCGGCATGTCGTCCGTGAGCCACCAGGTCACCCCGAGCCCGACGGCCGCCCCGAGCGCCGCGATGCCGAGGCCCGCGCGCGGGTCGGCGTCGTCCCCGGCGATCAGCGCGTACCCGCCCGCGGAGGCGAGCGCGCCGCCGATTCCCCCGAGGTCCACGAACCGCACGCGCGCGACGGACGGCGAGGTGTACGGAGCCGTGAGCACGCCCGTGATCAGCCCGAGGTTATTGCCGATCCCCGCGGCGAGATAGGCCACCTCTCCGCGACGCCGATCGTCGGGCTCGAAGAGGGCGCCGGTGAATCCGGTGATGAGCCCGCCCCAGAGCGTCGTCGAGGCGACGTACGACGCGCGTCCCGGTGTCGAGCCGCGCGCGCCGCCGATCAGGGCGCCCGCGAATCCCCCTGCTGTCGCGCCCGCCCAGAGCAGCGTCGAGACCGTCTCCGGTCCCCAGCGTTCCTCGCCGAGGCGTCGCTGCCGCGAGTGTTCGTAGCCCACGACCCACACGCCTTGCCCAAACCCGATATACAGACCGGCGGCGATGGAGTGCGCGAGGCCGCGCCGCAGCGGTCGATAGTTGTCGGCGACGGCGACGCTGCCGACCGCCGCCGTGGTGATCGCCGCGAACGGCAGCAGCGCGCCCGCCACCGTCTGCGGCTTGATCTGCAGCGTGAGCCAGGCGCTCGTTCCGAGCCCGTACACGAACGCCGTCGAGTACAAGACGGACAGCTCGTCCCGGGTGCGAAGCTCCGGCGCCTCCTCCGCCGAGCGCGCCGCGAGCGTCCGGGCGACCTTCAAGAGCTCGCTCGCGAGCCGACCATCCGCGGCGGTAGGCGCCGTTTGCACGAGCCGCTGCAGCTCGAGGACGGCTTCCTCGTAGCGTTCCGCGAGCAACGCGTTGGTCGCTTCGCGGTAAGCCGCCTGCCACTCTTCCTGCGGCGTCGCCGCCTTCGCCGTCCCGAGCGGCGCGAGCAGCGCGAGCACCAAGAGCACGGCAGAAGCGCCGCCTTTTGGCACGGCAAAGGAGCTCGTGATGGTTCTCGTCATGGCTCTCCGGAATGGTCTCCGTTCACAGCCTCGCACCGAGGCCGATACCCAGGGTGAGCTCGCGGCGTTCGGCGAAGACGGGCCCCACTCTGCCCCAGCGCTCGCGCCGATCGAAGAGCAGGGAGGCGACCGTCGAGCCACCGGGCAAACGGTACGAAAAGCGCGCATTGGCGCGCGTGCGGAGATCCGCGAGCGTCTCGCGCGGCCCGGGCAGCTCGTCCGCGTACGCCGAGAGGGACTGGATGGATCCGTAGCTCTCGCCGAACAGGGACAGGGCGAGCTCGAACGGGCCGAGCTCGCCCGAGAGGCGGGACGCGGCGTAGCCGCCGATCCCGAAGTAGTAGTCGCGCGCTGAAACGACCCGCGGCAACACGAGCTCGTCGCGTTGGGCGGCGACGTACTCTCCGAGCGCGTACGGCTGAATCCCGGAGAAGCTCGGCCCCGCCTCAAAGGTCGCGTCGAGCTTGAAATCGCCGAGCTCCGCGAGGTGGTTCATGAAGAACGCGATCGGGCGCACGCCCGCGATGCGATCGCGCTCTCGCAGCCCGTCCCGGTCGTAGTCGTGGAGCGCGTAGACGAAGCCGGTCGCCGCGCCGAGGACCATGCTGTTGCCCTGGATCCCGGAGCTCCCGTCGCGCGCCACGTTTCGCGCGAAATAGCCGGCGAGCACCACCTGCGTTTCGAACGAGACATCGACGATCCCCGGTGAGCCGGCGGCGATCTCGAGCGCGATCCGGCTCACGTTCGCGTCACCGAACCAGTGCGAGCGATTCACGGGCCCCCTGAACCCGCCGAGACGAAACAACGACGCGTCGAAAGCGAGCCGCGCCTCCCCGGAGGTGAGCGCGGCGGCGCGCTCGGGCACGGCGTCCTGGAACGTGAATCCGAGCATCGCGCCCAAGTCGAACCGATGCCAGGTGTCCGCCGGGAACCCGTTCTCGTCGAGCGGCGAGGCGGTTCGGGGCGCGAGCCCGTCGAGCCAGTCGTTCACCGTCTTCACGGGACCGAACACCGTTCCGAGTAGGCGATTCGTGAACGTCGGCCGGCTGCGATCGAAGAAGGCAGCGAGCTGGAACGTGGCCTCGCCGATCGCGAGCCCTCCCATCGACGTCACCAACATGTCGTTCGCGCTGACCGTCTCGGTGACCTCGCCGAAATACTCCCAGAAGAGCGAGCCGGCGATGGCGAACCCGAACGAGGCCGGCCACGTCAAGCGGTTCGCGCGCGCCGCGTGGTAGTAGCCCGTTCCGCCGAGCGGGTGCCCGATGAAGTTCGTTCCGAAGTGGTTGGTGTCGAGCCCGAACGCCTCGCCGGTCAGCTTCTCCCGGAACGTTTCCCACTGATAGCCGAGGCGCCACTCCCGATCGAGGTCGGTCGTCGTGATGTACCAGAGGACCCCGAGGGCGGTGATGGCCTGGTACTGGAGGAGGGCCCGGAGGTAATTCCGATCCCACGCTTCGGTGTAGGAGAAGACGGGCGGATCGCGGAAGTCGTGGAGCACCACGCTGCCGCTCGCCGGCGCTATCGGCGCGCTCCGCGCCGCCTCGGTGGGCCCTGGCGCCGGCGCAGCGTCTTCTGCGGCGCTCGCTTCCGCCGGCGCCACGAATGCAGCCAGCGCAAGGAGCAAGGTCGAGCCCGCGTACTCAAGCCCGCGACCGTCATGGCGACCGGTGCGACGCATGTCGTTCCCTCTGCCCTTAGCGAAAACCGCGCCAGGCGGCACTGCGCCGAATCCCCGGAACGATTCCCGCCCTCACCTCCGCGAAGGTTTCCCCCGTGCACCGCGCGCCGTTTTCCCCCGCGCTTGCCCGTCGCATCGTCCAAGGATCGGGCCGCACGCTCGGCCGGCGCCGCTCGGACCTTCACGTCTCGGGAACCGATCCCGGATGCGGACCGCAAAACGAGGCGCACCCCTTGCGACCACGACCCTCCGAGACGCAGGCTCTGCAGACAATGTCGGCGAGGCCAGGTGAACCCCGAGTCGTAACGGCCAGGGACGACGGCACGGGGCTTGCTGAAGCTCATTTTCGCCCAACAAAAAGAAGCAGGAGAACGAGATGACGATCGATATCGGAATCGGCGCGGACGACCGCGAGGCGATCGCGAAGGGGCTCTCGCGCGTGCTCGCGGACACGTACACGCTCTATTTGAAGACGCACAACTTCCACTGGAACGTCACCGGCCCCATGTTCCAGACGCTGCACTTGATGTTCGAGACCGAGTACAACGAGCTCGCCCAGGCGGTCGATCTCGTGGCCGAGCGGATCCGTGCGCTCGGGTTCCCCGCTCCCGGGACGTACAAGCAGTTCGCCGGGCTCTCGTCGATCAAGGAAGACGACGGAGTCCCGAAGGCCGAGGAGATGATCCGGCTGCTCGTCGAAGGGCATGAAACGGTCGCGCGGACCGCGCGCGAGGTGTTCCGTGCGGCGGAGGCCGCGAACGATCAGCCGACCTGCGACCTTCTCACTCAGCGCATGCAGGTCCACGAAAAGACCGCCTGGATGTTGCGAAGCTTGCTCGAGTAATCCTCGGGAGATGCTGTCCGGCGCGGCGCGCTCGAAAACCGCTCACACTCTCGCACTCTCACACACTGGCCCTCACCGAGCGAGAGTGGCACGTGCGAAGAAGCCGCCGCGCCGGATTCTACGGTCATCGGAAAACGGCTTTTCGTCTCCGCCCCACTCGTTTGCACGTCCGTGGCTGGACTTCGCCGCTGTAGAACGCGGCTCGTGAACTGACGAGGTTCCGAAGCGGAAGCGTTTGCGTCGATTGACGCCTGTCGTCCATTTTTGACTCGACAGCGTTTGCGCGCGTGGCTTAGTCTCTCGACTCCATTCTCGAGTCGGCTGCGGCGTGCTCCGCCGGGCCGACAAGAAACAAGCAAGGGTCGATTGGGGCGCATGAGGAGGAAGCGCTCGAATCCGGTGTTGGTGCGCCAACAGCCGTGCATCTCCAGGTTTCCGTCGGTGGAGTAGGATGATTCACGACGCCCTCCGGCTACTGGTCAATCACCTGAATCGCGAGCTGGGCGCCTCGGGAGACGAGGACCCGGTCACGCTCGGGAACATTGCAGCTACCGAAGGGAACGGGGAACAGGGCAGTACGAGCGAGAACAACCTGGCCCGCCTGGTACTGAGTGTCGTCAACATCACGGAAGACGAAACTCTCAAAAACGGGCGAACCCATCGAATCCAGAACGGCCGGGTGGTTTACGAGAATCGGCCAGTCAGCCTTTATCTGTATCTCCTGTTCAGCGCCAATCACGGAAAGTACACGACGGCTCTCAAGCAGCTCTCGCGAGTCATCGAGCTCTTCCAGGCCAACAACGTCTTTACGGTGCACAACCTGCCGGACGTGACCGGCGTTTCGCGGAGCCCGGACGATCTCACCGGCCTGCGGCTCGTTTTGGAGCTGAACTCGCTCAGCTTCGAGCAGATCAACTATCTTTGGGGCTCGCTCGGCGGCAAACAGGTTCCTTTCGTCCTGTATCGGGCGCGCCTCGTCCGCATTCGGTCGGAGGCCATCCTGGATACCGGAACGGCGATCAACGAGATCGTGCTCGACGCACGCCACCTCTCGGGGGCCCTCGTCGGATGACCGTTCGGATCCTGTACAGGCCGTTTCTCCACGTGCACCTGTGGCACGACTACGCGCTCTCGCGCGGGCACAAACCGCTCGCTGCGCTCAGCGCGGAGTCGCAGGCGCGCGTGCTCCGCGACTACTCGATCCACGATCACCTGCTCGTGAGCCCGACGGAGGAGACGAAGCGGCTGCTTCGGGGCCATCGCCTCGTGTTTCGTCCGACGCCCACCGGGTTCGCGCTCTATGCGGCGGTCGAACCCTCCGGACCGGACGCCGAGCCCGTGCTCGAACGACCGCTCGATCCCGATTTCGTCGTCCGGTTCACGCTCGACGTGCGAAGGCCTGCGTTCCTTCTCGAAGCGAACGTCCCGGCACGTCCCGCGGGCTCCGTGTTCCACTTCACGAACGCGTCCGACAATTCGTCGGGCGGCGTGCTCCATCTGAGCCGTCCCGTACCGGGATTTTCGGCGACGGCTTCCTACGCCGCCGGTGACCTGGTCGTGGACGACGCGGACGCGCCGACGACCCTCTTCGAAGCGGCGAGCGACATCGACCCCGCGCCGGCGCCGACCGGTGAGCGCTGGCTGCACCTGCCGGCCGAGCCCTACGTCGCGGGCACGACCTACGAGCACGGCGACCTGGTCGTCCACGGCGGCACGACCTACGAGGCGGCCGCAGATGGCGAGCTGCCCGCTCCGCCCGGCTCGAGCTGGAGGGCGCTCTTCCAGGAGGCGCTTCGCACGGGGGTCACCCGCGCGGACCTGCGCCTCTGCGTTCCGCCACGCTTCCGCTTCGAGCTCGGCGAAGAGGTGCCCTATGCCGAGGTGCGCGTGCTGGATCGTGACGGCCAAACGGTGCTCACGAGCCGCGAGCTGCGCCGAGACGGCGCGCCCCTCTCTGCGGTCGAAATCGATCTCACGGGGAGAGCGCCGGGCTCGTACACCCTCTCCGTCTCTTCACCCGCGGACACCCCGCTCGGCGGCACGCCCCTCCCCTTCGAGCTCCACCCGGACGCGCTGCGCGGGCTCCCGTTCGCCATCCTGGAGATCGCGAATCTTCCTTCCGCGCCGCTCACCGACGCCGAAGGCCGGCTCACGGCGCCCGAATATCACCTCCGCTTCCGCAATCGGCACGCGTACTGGCGCTACGTCTTTCAAGACGGCGCCGAGTCGCCCCCCGCGGACACCGGGGAGCTCGTTCAGGAAGACCCGACCGATCCCTCCCGATTCGTCACGCGCAAGCCCTACCCGTTGAGCGCCGGAGTCGTCGATCTGAAGGCGTTCGCGGTCACTCGGAAGCTACCGAATCCGACCGTCCGGAGCCTGAAGAAAGAATCCGGCAAGTATTTTCAAGAAACCATCATCCACTCGCGTCACGCGGAGACCTGAGAGACATGGCGACCTACAAGACCCCGGGAGTATACGTCGAGGAGCTCTCGCTCCTCCCGCCGTCCGTGGCCCAAGTCGAGACCGCCGTTCCGGCGTTCATCGGCTACACCGAGCGCGCCTCGCTGAACGGCAAGGACCTCGAGCTCGTGCCGACCAAGATCACGTCGCTCGCCGAGTTCGTGGAGGCATTCGGCGGCGCCCCGGAGATCAAGGTCGACGCCATCGAGCTCGATCAGAACAACAACGTGAAGAGCGCGACGCTGGCGGACGGCTTCCTGCTCTACGACAGCATTCGCCTGTTCTACGCGAACGGCGGCTCGAAGTGTTACATCGTCTCTCTGGGCAGGTACCCGGACTCGACCGAGGACGTCGATGCCGTCGCGTTCGAAGACGCGCTCCTGGCCATCGAGAAGGAAGACGAGCCGACGCTGCTCGTGTTCCCGGACGCGGTGCTGCTCTCCGACGACAAGCTGTACGGCATCCAGCAAGCGGCGCTCGAGCAGTGTGCGAAGCTCGGCGATCGGTTCGCGATCCTCGACCTTTATCCCACCTCGGAGACGCTGCCCACGTTCGAGGACACCGTCGAGGATTTCCGCGACAAGATCGGGATCCGCAACCTCAAGTACGGCGCCGCGTACGCCCCGTACCTGCGCACGAACCTGTCGAAGAACATCACCTACCGGCAGATCAGAAACCAGATCACGCGGGCCGGCGCGGCGGTGGACGTGCGCGGCCTGACGTCGGATGCCGAGACGGTCGCCTCGATCCAGGTGCTCGAGAATGCGCTCGGCGACGTCGATCGGTTCCAGAGCCTGTTCAACGAGGGCGACCCCGACGTCGACGGGCCGACGAAGCTCGAAGAGGACTATCTCATCACGCTCAACGCCCTCCAGGCGCAGCTCAACGACGGGACCGCGTCTTCCGCGGCGCGCTACGCGGCGTACAAGGCGGTGCTCACCGAGCTCTACGACATCGTCTCGACGCTCGACGAGGCCGCCACCAATGCGGAAGCCACGCTCGGCGCCGGGACGGGGCAGACACCGTTCTCGTTCCACTCGCCGACCGGGAACGAGCGCAAGACCCGCTACGTCCTCGACGACCTCCGCGCCTCGATCGAGCTCGGGGGCGTCCTGCACTCGGCGACGCTCGTCCTGAGCGGGCTGATCCAGCACAGCGGACGAGTGCAGCCAGCGGGCATCGAGGACGAGGACACGATCGCCGAGGACATCGATCTGAGCACCCTGACCGCCGACTGGGGCAGCTTCGCCGAATCCGGCTCCGCCGCCGACTACTATCCCACGGATCTCGGCGCGCTGACCGGCGACGAGCTCGACCAGGCGATCGCCGGGAACATCGCGGCCGGGGCGCAGCTCGCGAGCGCCGCGCACAAGGCGCTCGTCGCCGAGGTCCGGAAGCTCGCGGCCGCCGCGAAGGAGTACGAGCGGACCTACGAGGCCGCCCTGATCGCGACCTTTCCCCTGCTCAAGACGATCATCGCCCGCTCGAAGAACGCCATCACCGAGCTCCCGCCGTCCGGCGCGATCGCCGGCGTGTACGCGTCCGTCGACGCGACGCGCGGCGTGCACAAGGCGCCCGCCAACGTGAGCCTGAACTCGGTCGTGGGCGTGAGCGCGCTCATCAACCACGACGAACAGCAGGATTTGAACGTCGATGTCGTGGCCGGCAAATCGATCAACGCCATCCGCCCGTTCACCGGCAAGGGCGTCCTCGTGTGGGGCGCGCGCACGCTCGCCGGTAACGACAACGAGTGGCGCTACGTGTCCGTCCGCCGCTTCTTCAACATGGTCGAGGAATCGACGAAGAAGGCGACCGAGCACTTCGTGTTCGAGCCGAACGACGCGAGCACCTGGGTCAAGGTGAAGACGATGATCGAGAACTTCCTGTTGAACCAGTGGCGCGCCGGGGCGCTCGCCGGCGCCAAGCCGGAAGATGCGTTCTACGTGAAGGTCGGCCTCGGGCGGACCATGACGGCGCAGGACGTGCTCGAGGGGCGCATGATCGTCGAAATCGGCCTCGCGGCAGTGCGCCCGGCGGAGTTCATCGTCCTGCGCTTCGCGCACAAGATGCAGGAATCGTGAGGCACCTTCCTTCGTAACGAAAGCGAGCACGAACGATGGCCACGGAATCCTACCCTCTTCCCAAATTCCATTTCGAAGTTCAGTGGGGCGGCAGCCGCATCGGGTTCACCGAGGTCTCGGGTCTCGACGCGGAGACCGAGCTCATCGAGTACCGCGAGGGCTCGAGCCGCGAGTACTCGAAGGTCCGCATGCCGGGCATGCAGAAGTACTCGAACGTGACGCTCAAGCGCGGCACCTTCGCCTCGGACAACGAGTTCTTTCAGTGGTGGAAGAGCACGCGCACGCTCGGAAAGCCGGAGCGTCGCGAGATCATCATCAACCTGCTGAACGAGAACCACGAGCCCGTGTTCAAGTGGACGCTCCGCAACGCGTTCCCGACGAAGGTCCAGGCGACCGATCTGAAGGCCGAGGGCAACGAGGTCGCGATCGAGACTCTGGAGCTCGCGCACGAAGGGATCGAGATCGAGGCGCTGTGAGGCTCGAGGCGCCCGCGCGCCGGAGTAGCCGGACGCGGGCGCCTTGCGAGCGGGAGAGGTCGCCGACTTCATGGATCGCTACGGGTTTCTCGCCGGCTTTCATTTCAAGGTCGAGTTCTTGAACCTCGGCGGCAACGACGTGGACACGCGCTTCCAGTCGGTGGCCGGCCTGTCGGTGAACGTCGAGACCGACTCGGTGCGTGAAGGCGGCGAGAATCGCTTCGAGCACGTGCTCCCGAACCGAACCGCGTACTCGGACCTCGTGCTCAAGCGCGGCCTCGTCACCTCCTCCGAGGTGATCTCCTGGTGTTTGGATACGTTCTCGTCGCTCGAGATCCACCCCGTGGACGTGAACGTGAGCCTGCTCAACGACGCACACGAACCCGCGATGACCTGGCAAATCAAGGGCGCCTGGCCCAAGAAGTGGGAAGTCTCCGATCTCGACGCGGAGACGAGCGCGATCGTCATCGAGACGCTCGAGCTCGGTTATCGCTTCTTCACGGTCGCCTGAGACTCGGCATGCCGATCGAAATCCGACAGCTCGTGATCCGCGCCACCGTCATCGACGAAGAAGGCGAGCCTCACGGCGCCGAGCGCACGCCGAGCGGCGGCCTGCCCGCGGCTCGGCGCGACACGAAGAAAGAGCGCGAGCGGCTCGTCGCCGAGTGCGTCGAGCAGGTCCTCGAGATCCTGCGCGAAGGGCGAGAGCGCTGATGGCCGGTCAGGGCGAGCTCGAGAAGCTCCGCATCACGGCCTACAAGGACGCGGAGTTCACGGAGGCCGTGCCGGATGGCGAGTTCACCGCGCAGGTGAACCCCGAGAAGGTCTCGTTCAAGTACCAGATCGAGACGGAAGACGAGCAGGCCCAGGGCACGAGCGGCGCCCAGCCGCGCTTCGGGAAGACGAAGCCCGAGGAGCTCACCTTCGAGTTCCTGTTCGACGCCACGGGCGCGATCCCGCTCCCCGACGGGAGCTCGTCCATCTCCGACAACGGCGTCGTCGACCGGCTCGACAAATTCAAGAAGGTGGTGCTCGAGTACGACGGCGAGCAGCACAAGCCGAACAACCTCATCGTGGCCTGGGGGCGCATCCTCTTCAAGTGCGTGCTCGTCGAGCTGAACCTCGAGTACCGCCTGTTCCGCCCCGACGGCACGCCGATCCGCGCCGCGGCCACGGCGCGCTTCCAAGGGTACATCGAAGATACCCTGCGCGTGGCGAAGGAGAACAGCACCTCCCCCGACATCACCCACACGCGCGTCGTGAAGGACGGGGACACGCTGCTTCAGCTCACCCACGAGATCTACGGCGACCCCTCGTACTACCTGAAGGTCGCGGCGGTGAACGGCCTCACCAATTTCCGAAAGCTCACGACGGGCATGGTGCTGCGCTTCCCGCCGCTCGAGAAGGCAGGCCATGGCTGAGCCGCGAGTCGTCCCGTCGCAAGGACAGAAGGACGTCGCGACCTTCACGGTGCTCGTGGACGGCTCGGCGATCCCCCGCACGTTCGAGGTCTCGGGCGTCGTCGTGTTCAAGGGTATCGGCCGGTTGTCGTTCGCGCGCATCGAGCTCCTCGACGGCGATCCCGCGGCGGGCACCTTCGCGGCGAGCAGCGACGCCTTGTTCGCACCGGGCAAGGAGCTCGAGATCCAAGCCGGCTATCGGTCCCAGGAGGCGCGCCTCTTCAAGGGGATCCTGGTCGGTCAAAAGCTGCGCATTCGCCAGAGCGGGCGCTCCCTGCTCACGCTCGTCTGTCGGCACCCGCTCTTCAAGGCGACGCTCGCCAAGAAGAACCGGACGCACCTCGACGTCACGGACGGTGACGCGATCGCCGCGGCGCTCTCCGACTACTCGGTGACCCTCGATCGACAGAGCAGCGTGGCCGTGACCCACGAGCGCCTCGTCCAGCTCGGCGCGACGGACTGGGATTTCGCGCTCGCCCGCGCGCGCGCCAGCGGCGCCTTCCTCATTCCGACCGACGACGGCGTGACGCTCGCGGATCCGAGCTTGTCGGGCGACCCGGCGCTCGAGCTCGTATTCGGAGCGACGATCCTCGAGCTCGACGCCGAGCTCGACGCCCGCACGCAACCGACGGAGGTCACGGCGACCGCGTGGGATCCGGCGGCGCAAGAGGTGTTGAGCTCGACGGGCACGGAGCCGTCTCCGCCCGAGGCCGGCAATCTCTCCGCCTCGGACCTCTCGGCGATCCATGGCCAGGTCGAGTCGATGGAGCACTCCGGCGCGCTCACGCAGGAAGAGCTCGATGCCTTCACCGCGGCACGCCTGCTGACGCGCCGGCTCTGCAAGATCACCGGGCGCGTCACGTGCATCGGCACCACCGCCGTGGAACCGGGCTCGCTCGTGCGGCTCACCGGGCTCGGCGACCGCTTCAGCGGCACGGTGCTGGCCACGGCCGTCCGCCACGTGCTCGTGGACGGGAGCTTTCGGACGGACATCCAGTTCGGGGCGCCCGAGGTCGGCGAGCCCGCGAGCACGCCCGACGACCCTTCCGCGGCGACGGCGCTCGTCCCGCTCACGCGCGGGCTGCACATCGGCGTCGTCGAAGCCCTCTCCGGCGATCCCGAGAGCGAATACCGAGTCCGCGTCCGGCTCCCGGTGCTCGGCGACTCGGCCGAGGCGGTGTGGGCACGCCTCGCGCGGCCCGATGCTGGCGACGGGCGCGGCTTCGTCGTGTACCCGGAGCTCGGCGACGAGGTCGTGGTCGGCTTCGTCAACGACGATCCGCGCCACCCCGTCGTGCTCGGCTCCCTCTTCAGCAGCGCGCGGGCCGCACCGCTTTCGCCGACGGACGAGAACCCGGAGCGCGCGTACGTCTCGCGCGGCGGGCATCGCCTGGCGTTCGACGACGAGGCCAACGTGGTGACGCTCGAGACCCAAGGGGGCAACCGCATCCTCCTCGACGAGGAGAACCAGGGCATTTTCATCGAGGATCAAACCGGCAACGTCGTCGTCCTCGACACGAACGGCATCCGCCTCGAGAGCGCGTCGAACCTCGAAATCAAGGCCTCCGGCGACATCAAGGTCGAGGGCTCGAACATCGAGCTCCGCGCGAGCGCGCAGCTCACCGCCTCGGCGAGCGCCGGCGCCGAGCTGTCCGTGAGCGCCAACACCGTCATCAAGGGAGCCCTGGTCCAGATCAACTGAGCCATCGGAGTCGAACCATGCCGCCCGCCGCGCGCGTCACCGATCAACACGTCTGTCCCGCCGTCAATCCGCCGCCCTCGCCGCACGTGGGCGGCCCGATCCTTCCCGCCGGGGAGCCCACCGTGCTCATCGCCGGCTTGCCCGCGGCGCGCCTCGGCGACCCCGCGGTGTGCGCCGGCCCCACCGCCACCATCGTGAGCGGCTCGGCGACGGTGCTCATCGGCGGAAAGCCCGCCGCCCGCATGGGCGACTCGACGTCACACGGAGGCACCATCGTGGGCGGCGCGCCCACCGTGCAGATCGGCTGAGCCGCACCGCGATCGTTGTTTCAGCATGGCCAACCACCCCGACCTTCCCGACTTCATCGGCAGCGGCTGGAGCTTCCCACCGCATTTCGTCGCCGAGGGCCGCACGGTGACCCTCGCCGAGGGCACCAACGAAATCGAGGAGAGCCTGCACATCCTCCTCTCGACGTTGCCCGGCGAGCGCGTGATGCACCCGAAATACGGCTGCGATCTCACGCCGCTGCTCTTCGAGCCGCTGACGACGACGCTGCAAACCATCATCGCCGATCGCGTGCAGACGTCGATCCTCTACTTCGAGCCGCGCATCAGCCCGGAGAAGGTGGAGGTCACGATCGACGATCCTGGAGTCGGGCGGCTGCTCATCGTCGTCCACTACCGCATTCGTTCCACGAACTCGCGCCACAACTTCGTGTTCCCGTTCTACGTCTCGGAGGGCGCGAGCACCGGCTGACGTGCGCAGCACACTCCTCGATTCTTTCTCCTGACCCTGGCTCATGACAGCGTCGGATCGCGACAGCACCATCGCCTCGGAAATCGGCTCGAGTCAGCCGACGCGGGTCCCGCCCGCGCTCGATCCGGCGTTTGCGCCGATCGACGGGCGGAGCGCCGAAGCCCTCGCCCGCTTCGCGCGCACCTTCGCCTCGGGGCTCGCCTACCATGGGCTCGACGACACGTTCGACAGCCGTATCGACTGGGCGAGCTTCCTTCCGGACCTCGATGCCCTGAGCGAGAGCGAGCGCAAGGAGTTCGCGCGCACGCGTCCGCCCGCCGCGCTCTTTCTCGCCTTTCTCCGGCTCTACGCGGTCGCCCAGAAGGACCTCGACGCGCTCACCGAGCGCCACCTCGACTTCTACTACCGCGAGGTGCTGCGCCTCAAGGAGCGCGGGCCGCTGCCGGATCGGGCACACCTGCTCCTCGGCCTCAAGAAGACGGCCAGCGAGCTCCGCATTCCACGCGGCACCGCGTTCGTCACCAAGGACAAGACGCGGTTCGTCGCGACGGACGAGGTCTTCGTCCATCACGCGACGATCACCTTCTTGAGGACGCTCCACCGCGACCCGGGCTCGAACGCGCTCCGCTACGCCGCGGAGGCCCAGTCGGGCGACGGGCTCGGGGGCGAGCTCCCGGAGAGCGACCCGAGCTTTCACCCCTTTGGCTACGCTCGCGACCTGCCGCTCGCGACGACTGGCTTCGCCGTTTCCGGCCCCGTGCTCGTGCTCCGCGAAGGGACGCGCACGATCACGCTCACACTCGGCCTGCGCTTCACGACGGTCTCCCCGCCGGAAGACGCCGCTGTCGAGGCCTTCTTCGTCGAGCACGCGCGCGTCCTTCTGAGCGGCGCGGAGGACTGGATCGGACCGCTCGCGCTCACGAGCGCCTCGGTGGCGAAGGTCGCCGTCACCAGCACCGAGGTGACGGAGTCGAGCGATGCCCGGACGGTGACGCTCGTGTGCGAGGTGCCCGCCGAAGAGCCGCCCGTCGTCCCCTACGATCCCACCGTGCTACCGGGCGGGTTCGACACGCTCGCCCCGGTGATGAAGGTCACGTTCGAGGGCGACGCCTCGCCCGAGCTCGCCGCCGCGCTCGCCAGCGCCGAGGTCACGAGCCTGAAGGTGAAGGTGGCCGTCACCGAAATGCGGGACGTCACGCTGGAGAGCGACGCCGGCAAGATCAACCCCAAGAAGCCCTTCTATCCGTTCGGCCCCCTCCCGAAGCAGGGGACGTCGTTCTACATCGGCGCCGAAGAGGCCCTCGCCAAGAAGGTCACGGCGGCGAAGCTCCACATTCGCTGGAACGCCCCGCCCACCCGCTTCGACGAGCACTACGCGGGCTACACCGACAGAGCCGGCAAGAGCGTCACCAGCAACGGCTACTTCAAAGCGGCGCTCGAGCTCCTGAAGGACGGAAGCTTCGTCCCCCTCGGCAACGCGCGCGCGCTGTTCCACGCGACCGACGCGACCCGCACCATCACCATCGACTCCGCGGAGCCCGTGCTCGCCGCGACCAGCCAGACTTACTCGAAGTTCGCGCAGCGGATCGGCAAATCGGTGCAAAGCGCGAAGGTGCGCTTGCCGTTCTCGGACGTCGTCGTCAAGCGCCCGCTCGGCGCTGTGCGCACGCCGCCCGCGCTCGCCCTGCGCAGCAAGCTCATGCGCCCGACGCCCATCGCACGCGTCGGGCTCGCCGCCTCGACCCGCGAAGGGTTCTTGCGGCTGCGGCTCGTCACGGATTTCTTGCACGACCGCTATCCGGAGCTCTTCGCGAGCGCGTTCTCGCAGAACAACGCGTCGCCGCCCCCCGACCCGCCCGCGAAGGTCCCGTCGCCGCCCTACACGCCGGAAATCGCCGAGTTTACACTCGACTACGAGGCCGAGAGCGCGACCGTCAATCCCGCCAGCGCGGCAGCGGCCGACTTCGAAGCGCGCGAGCTGCGGCTCTTCCAGGTCACCCCCTTCGGCCAGCGCGAGGAGCACCGCTACATCAAGGAGCAGGTCGGCGCGGCCGATCGACGCGTGATGCTGCTCCCGGATCGCAGCGCGGAAGGCGAGCTCTTGATCGGCCTCAGCGGCGTCACCGCCAAGCAGAGCGTGAGCCTGCTGTTTCAGATGCTGGAAGGCTCCGCCGATCCGACCGCGACGCACCCGACGGTGCGCTTCTCCGTGCTCGCCTCCAATCACTGGCACGAGCTCGAGCAATCCGAGATCCTCGCCGACACCACGAACGGGCTGCTCACGTCCGGGATCGTGCGCGTGCTGCTGCCCGCGGAGGTCACGGACACGAACACGCTGCTCGAGCCGGGCACCGTCTGGCTCCGAGCCACCGTCGACACCGAGAGCCGCGGCGTGAGCCGTGTGCTCGCCATCGTTCCGAACGCCGTTCCCGTGGAGCGCGAGGACGTCACGGCCGCGCCGGACCTCGTAGGGGCGCTCCCCGACGGCTCGATTTCCGCCGCGGCCACGCCGCTCTCCGGGCTCAAGGAGGTGACGCAGCCGTACGCGTCGTTCGGCGGCGCGCTCCCCGAGGACGCGTCGCGCTTCCGCCGACGCGTGAGCGAGCGGCTCCGCCACCGAGCCCGCGCGGTGACGCCGTGGGACTACGAGCGCCTCGTGCTCGAGCACTTCCCGAACGTCTTTCGCGCGCGGTGTCTCCCGCACACCGGCCCCGACCTCGAGTCCCGCCCCGGCCACGTGGCGCTCGTGGTGGTCGCCGACACGCGCAACACGGCCGCCTCCGGCGCGCTCGAGCCGCGGGTGGATCTCGACACGCTCGAGAAGATCGACGCGCTGCTCGCGAGCGTGAACGCTCCCTTCGCCGAGGCGCATGCGCGCAATCCGTCGTTCGAGCGCGTGCAGCTCGAGTTCAAGGTCGCCTTCCGCTCGGGCCTGCCGTACGCGTCGTACCGCGTCATCCTGATCGAGGCGCTGAAGCGCCACCTCGCGCCGTGGGCGTACGACGCGTCGCTGGTGCCGGAGTTCGGGCACACGGTGCTGCGGAGCGGGCTCATCGCGTTCGTCGAGAACCTCGAGTACGTGGACTACGTCACCGACTTCCGTCTTTTGCACCATCGAAGCCCCGACGCGCCGCCCGAGGCCGTGCACACCGCGACGCCTTCGAGCGACGGCGCGATCCTGACGTCCGCGGAGACGCACCTCGTCGAGGACGCACGATCATGAGGCGCGCTCCCACGATTTCTCGAGAAAAGCCGGCGTCGCCGGCGCTCGACTTCGAGACGCTGCGCGGGGTCGGCATCGACTACGTCACGGAGGTCGTGAGCGGCCTGCTCGCCGCGGATCCGAGTGGCAGCGGCGCGTGGACGGACCACAACGTCCACGACCCGGGCATCACGCTGCTCGAGCTCCTCTGCTACGGCATCACCGACGTCGCGTACCGGACGACCTTCTCGAACGCCGACTTGTTCGCGGTGCCTTCCTCGGAGGAAGAGCCGCCGAAGCCCGACGAGCCGCCCTTCGTGACGGCCCGGCACGCGCTCACCAACGAGCCCGTCACCCTCGACGACTATCGGCGCGTGCTGCTCGACGCCTTCCCCGGCGAGCTCCGCAACGTCTGGGTCGAGCCGGCGCCGCAGCCGCTCTACGCGGACACGAAGCAGCGCGAGCTCGCGCACGCGGCGACGAGCCCCTACCACGTCGAGTTCTCCATCGAGGGGCTCTATCGCATCCGCTGTCTCTTCTACGAGTCGGTGTCGCCGACGCGGCAGGCCGAGATCCTCGACACGGAGCTCCCCCGGGTTTTCCACGCCCACCGAAACCTCGCGGAAGACCTGGTGCTTCCGGTGCAAGCGACGCCGCTGCACCCCATCTTCCTGTGCGCGGAGATCGAGCTTCGCGCCGATGCGGACGTGGACGAGGCGCTCGCCGCGCTGCTGTTCGCCGTCCGTCGCTTCCTGACGCCCGAGGTGCCGCGCCGAACGCTGGCCGAGCTCGTCGCGCGCGGCCTGTCCGTCGAGGAGATCTTCGAGGGCCCGCCGCTCCGCCACGGTTTCATCCTGAAGGAGGATCTCGACGCGGCGGCCAGCGTGCGCGCGGTGCGCGTGTCGGATCTGATCCGCGTCCTGCTCGACGTCGAGGCGATCCGAGCGGTGCGCCACATCTCGCTGGCTCACGCCGAAAGCAGCGCCGAGGCCGAGGAGTGGGAGCTCCCGATTCCGGCCGGATACGAGCCCGTGCTCGACCCGACCCAGGTGAACATCCGCTTCTACAAGGGCAAGATCCCGTTTCAGGCGGACGCGGTGCGCGCGCGCGCGCGCCTCACCGAGCTCGAGGCGGCGGCGCTCTCGGCGCTGCCCACGACGACGGAGGAGGACTTCGCAGTGCCGAGCGGCACGCCGCGTGTCGCCGAGCTCACCACGTTGCAGGAGTCGCTGCCGGCCGTCTACGGCACGGGCTCGCGCGGCCACCGTCGCGACCGCACGCCCGAGAGCCTCGCGCGGGCCAAGCAGCTCCAGGCGTTCCTCCTCATTTTCGATCAGCTGCTCGCGAGCTACCTCGCGCAGCTCGCCAACGTCGGAAAGCTGTTCTCGCTCGACGCGTCGCTCCGCCGCTCGTTCTTCGTGAAGGCCGTGTCGGACATTCCGGAGCTCGGCCCGCTGCTCCGCGAGACGGCAGGCTCCGAGAGCGCGTCGGAAGAAGACGTCGCGGCGGCCTACGAACGCCTCGTGGAGGAGACGACGAGCGCGGGCGACGACTGGATCGAGCGGCGCTCGCGCCTCCTCGAGCACGTGCTCGCTCGCTTCGGGGAGACCTTCACGGACTACGTGCTCATGCACTACTCGAGCGTCGGTCGATTGTCGCCGGCCGAGACGCTCGAGGCGAAGCGCAAGTTCCTCGAGGAGCTGCCCGTGCTCGCGTCCCATCGAGCGCGCGGGCACGACATCGCGGATCCGGACGCCGTCTGGGATACGCCGAACGTCGCGGGCGTCGCACGGCGCGTCGCGCGGCTGCTCGGCTTCCCCTCCTACGAGCGGCGCAGCCTGTCCACGATCACGTACGAGCTCTACGAGGAGCTCGACGAGGACGACGTCTCGGAGATCCGCTTCCGCATCGTCGATCCCGTAAGCTCGGTCGTCCTGCTCTCGGGGACCACGCGGTACCCCGATCACGACCAGGCCCTCGCCGAGATGCGCCGCGCGGCGCGGCTCGGGCAGAGCGCCGCCAACTACCGGATTTTGCAGGCGGTCGATGGCCGGTACTACTTCAACGTGGTCGATGTCGACGACGACATCGTGGCCACGCGCAAGCAGCGCTTCGCCACCGAAGCCGAAGCGGAGGCGAACCGCGACGCGTTGATCGCGTTCCTCGCCAACCACTTCAGCGAGGAAGGGCTGTTCGTCATCGAGAACGTGCTCTTGCGGCCGCGCGGTCCCGACTGGCCGCTCTTGCCGGTGCCCTGCGAAGCGAGCACGAGCCGACCGAGCTCGTGGGACCCGTACTCCCACCGGGTTCACGTCGTCTTTCCGGGCTACTCGACTCGGCTCGCCGAGCCCGGCTTCCGGCGGGCCGTGGAGGAGACTCTGCGCCGCGAGCTGCCGGCACACCTGCTGTGCAAGGTGTGCTTCGTCGGCAAAGAACAGCTCTCTGCGTTCGAAACCGCCTACCGAGCCTGGCTCGAGTCGCTGGCGACCGGCGCGCCCGATCGCGCGGCAGCAGAGGCGCTCATCGCCGTGCTGCTCGAGCTTCACACCGTTCACCCCCGCGGCACGCTCCACGACTGCCGCGAAGACGGTGACGAGAACAACCCCATCATCCTGAACCAGACCCACTTGGGCTCCCTCCCCTCCCCCCCCGTGGAACCCGAGGACGACTGAGCCCGTGCGGCGCATGAGAAACAATCAGAGGTGGCTCCGATGACTCCCGTTCCGATCCGACAAGCGATCAAGCTGAGCACTCCCGTGCCGGACTTCTCGTTCTTCGTCGAGGATCAGGTGCTCACGGCGGAGCAGCTCAACCGCCTGATCCAGTACCTCGACTATCAAGCGCGGAGCACGCGGGCATGGCTATTCGGCACGGGGATCGTCTGCGGTCTGCGCCTCACGGTGACCGCGACGAGCGTGACGCTCTCCTCCGGATGCGCGCTCACCTCCGACGGCGATCTCCTCGCGATCGAATCCCAGCGCGTGTTCACGCACGTTCGTGAGTTTCTCGACGACAAGGCGGCGTACGGGCCGCTCGGCGGGGGCAGCGTGCCGCTGCTCGAGCTCTTGACCGCCGAGCAGGCCGCCTCGGAGCCGACGGCCGTGAGCCTCTCGGCCGCGACCACCGCGGGCCAGCTCGTGGTGCTCTATCTCGAGAGCTACGTGAAGGAGCCCGATGTCTGCACCGACACGAGCTGCGACAACGTCGGCCCCGTCCAGAACAATCAGTTCCGCGTGCTGCTCGTCCCCGAGGCGCAGCTGCCGCCGGGGGCGCCGACGACCGCGGCGCTCGCGCGCGAGCTGCCCGAGGTGATCGCGACGCGGGCGCGCATCCAGGAAGGCACGATCGACGGGCTCCTCGGCGCGACGGGCCTGCAGCAAAAGCTCACCGCGGCCATCCAGAGCACGCGCACGGAGCTCGTGGCGGCGCTCACGGCGGTGACCCAGCGAGAGTCCGGCCTCTCCGCGGCGATGACGGGCAACGCGGCCACGGTGAGCGCGGCGTTGCCCGCCGTGCCCAACTTCAACACCGTGGTCACGGGGCTGCCGTACATCTACGCGTTTTACCGGGACGTGTGCCAGGCGTACATGGAGTGGCGCTCGGCCTTGTTCCGCGCCGCGGGTGCGTGCGACTTCGCTCCCGCGGTGCATCAGAAGCACGTCGTCCTGGGCAGAGCGGTCTCCACCGTCGATTGTCCGCCCGATCCCAATCGGCACGTCTTCCGGCGCTCCGCCGCGGTGGCCCCGTGCTCGGATGGCCTCGTCCGCGCGCGCCTGCTCTGGCAGCGCTTGGCGGAGCTCGTGACTCGCTTCACGGCCGGGCCTTCGACGAGCGGCATCCGGATCACGCCGTGCGCTGGCCCCGATCAGCCGCTCGGCAAGCGCGCGCGCCCCGTCTACTACGGCGCGACCTTCACGGGGCCCTGGGACGTCGAAGCGCGCCTCGAGTGCCGCACCGACGCCCCCGTTTCCTACTTCGGGGACGCGACGAACCGGCTCTCCCGCGATCTCTCGGGCGTGCCGTTCTACCGCATCGAGGGGCACATCGGCCTCACGCTCGAGGAAGCGCAGACGCGACTCGAGCAGCTCCGGGAGCAGCACAACCTCGCGTTCCACATCATCGCGGTGCAGATCGAGACGAACCCCGACACCGCGGTGGTTCCCAATCGGCGGTTCCTGGACGTCGAGACGCTCTTCTACGCGTACAAGGCGGATTTCCAGCTCCGGCTCCGGGACATCGACGCGTACGCCGACATCGTGAGCCAGAAGATCGACGGTGCGCGCGGCCGGATCCCGACGCAAGGCCCCGACGGGAGGCCGCTTCCCGACATCGTCGAAGCCATCCAAGCCACGGGGCAGCTGAAGACCGCGGTGGGACAAGCCTGGAGCGCGCTCCCGAAGAGCATCGCGGAGTTCGGCCAGGTGCCGGTGCTGGAGTTCATGTCGAGCTACACGGCCGCCGTCGATCAGGGCCATCGCCTGAACAAGAACACCTACTCCGTCGCGCAGAACCTCACCATCACACCCGCGGAGAAGCTGATTCAGCCGGAGCTCCCCGCGCGCTTCGGCCAGCTCCTCGATCTGCTCCAGAAGCGCCGCCGCAAGGTGGCGGAGCTCTCGACCTTCGAGAAGTTCGTGCAGAAGAACCCGGGCCTCGAGCACCTCGGCGGCGTGTTCCGCGGCGGCACGTTCATCCTCGTCTACTCCGCTTCCACGAACCCCGAGCAGCGCATCGTCCGCGCCGACTTCTGCCTGCCCCACTGCTCGTGCTTCGACATCACGATGCTGGAGCAGGAGGAGGCACCGGCCGATCCGGTGGACACGAGCCCGCCCCCGTACGTGTTCGTCCCGCCGCGGTGGGAGGACAACTACACCTGGGACGTCTCCTGGGTGACCGACAAGGTGCTCGGCGATCACCTCCTGAGCTTCGAGGGCCTGCTCGACGACAAGATCATCAACGTCCAGACCCTCTTCGACGACAAGGTCAGCGGCCTCGAGGGCTACGTCAACGGCAAGATCAACGGCCTGGAGGGCTACGTCAACGACAAGGTCCTCGGCCTGGAAGGGGTGATCGACGAGAAGCTCGTCGGCATCAACAAGGCCGTCGACGACAAGCTCCTCGATTTCGGACGCACGTACGACGACAAGTTCATCGACTTCGGGCGCACGTACGACGACAAGTTCGTCGCCTTCGGGCGCACGTACGACGACAAGATCGCGGGGCTGGAGACCACGATCAACCAGCAGATCGTCAACATCGAGCGCTCGTTCGACAGCCGGGTCCAGGGGGTCGAGCAGGAGTTCGACAAGCAGTTCCAGGAGCTGGTGCACGTGACGCTGCCGTCGCAGGTTCAAGAGAACGTCACGACACAGTTCGTCGCGTTCACGAACATGCTCCCGCTCATCAACGCGAACATCAAGCAAGGGTTGACCGTAGGCGCGACGGACGTGCTCGGCGGCGCTGCCATGCGCGACGAACGCTACAGCGCCAAGATCAACGCCACGGTCAACGCCCTCGGGGAGCTCAAGAACCTGCGGCGCCAGGTCGAGCTCGGGATCGCGGATCCCAAGACCCCGCAGCGCATCCAGGAGGTCGAGACCTACCTGGCGGAGCTCACGAAGGGCATCGTCACGGAGGTGGCAGAGAGCGCCGTTTCGGCCGAGGCGCAAGGCAAGCTCGTTGGAGAGGTGGATCGGTCGGCCGCGACGCTCGCGACGCAGGTCGCGCTCGAGCTCCAGTCGTCGGAAGCCAAGGAGGTCCTCGGCGTCGCCTTCAGGGACGTCTCGCTCGAGCACAAGGAGAGCGCGTTCGTGAAACAGAGCTTCGGGCGCGCTGCCGCGCTCTTCAAGTGAGCGGCGTGCGCGCTCCGTGACTGCCCATGCCGGGTCTCGTCGTCATCGACCGTGTCGAGTGCGAGCTCTCCGCGTCGAGCCGTGAGCACGCCGAGCGCGCGCAGGAGCTCACGGCGCGCGCCGTCGCCGAGCTCGGGCGCCTCCTCGAGGCAGCCACGGACGCAGACGGGCCCGTCCTCCGCTTCGACACGATCGAGATCGACCTCGGGCGCGTCGGCCTCGCACGGCTCGACAGGGAGCTCGCGCGCCGCGTGAGCGCGGCGATTCTCACCGCCGTGGACGAGGCCCGCGGGGACGTGCGGCGCGGAAGCGACACCGTGCGGATCACCGCGATTGGCTCCGCGCCCCCGCGCCGTGACGTCCCCACCCTGTCGGGCGCGCGGGCCGCGGTGGATCCGCGGCTCGAGCCCGTCGAAGCGCTCCTCTTCTTTCTCGTGCGGGGCGTCCTGCCCTGGTGGTTTCCGGACGAACGCCGCTCCGAGCTCGCGTGCATTTCGGTGAGCGACGGCCCTATCGCCGTCCGCGAGCGGCTCACGGCGGAGCTTCCCCGAGCGCTGCTCGCCGCGCCCGCCGCGCTCGAGCGGCTCGAACGGCACGCCCCCGCGCTCCGCTTCACGGCGCTGCTCGAGCCTCCCGTGCTCGCGCGCATGCGTCCTGCGCTCGAGCGCGCGGAGCATCCGGAGCGCGTCGCGCGGCTCGTCTGGCTGATTCGGCACGCGCTTGGGGTAGACGCCCCCGAGGCGACCGCGCTCCCCCTCGTGCGGCGGCTCGTTTCGGCGCTCTCCCCGAGCGACCGGCGGCTCGTCGCGGAGGCGACGTTCGCCAACGCCCTCGATGCGATCGCGCCCGGTGCACACGCGCGCGTGCTGCGCGGGCTCGAGGCGCTTCGAGAAGCGTCGCCGAGCGCACCGCCACCCCCAGGGCACGAGACGCGACCGAAGCCTTCGGTCGCCGCATCCGTCACGCCGCTGCCTCCATCCCCTCCGGCTCTCCAGCGCGAGCCGGCGACGACGGTACGGAGCGAGCCCGACGCCAGCGAGGAAGCGGGTGTCGCGGTCCGCGACGCGGGCCTCGTCCTGCTCCACCCGTTTCTGCCGCGGTTCTTCGCGCGCCTGGGCCTCACCGACGCGCGCGGGCAGCTCCTCGCCGACGCGCGCGACCGTGCCGTGCACCTGCTCTATTTCTTGGCGCACGGGGCCTGCTCGACGTTCGAGCCCGATCTCGCTCTCGAGAAGGTGCTGTGTGGTCTCTCGATGGACGAACCGGTCGGGCCCGCGCCGGTCGACGAGTCGGCCTGTCGCGAAGCCGAGAGCCTGCTCGCGGCCGCGATCGATCACTGGAGCGCGCTGCGCACGACCTCGCCGGATGGGCTGCGTGGCGCCTTTCTGCGCCGAGATGGGAGGCTGTCGTTGAGTGAGCGCACGGCCATGCTCGTGATCGAGCGCCGCGCCTACGACGTGCTGCTCGGTCGCTTGCCTTGGGGCCTCTCCAAGGTTCGACTGCCTTGGATGCCCTGGCTGCTGGAGGTAAACTGGCCTCCAGCGACCGCGTGAAGGACGAGGCCCTGGAGGTGGGACGCGCTTGAAAACGCTCAGCTCGACGCACAAGGCGGCATCGCCCGCCCAAGCGAGCCGAGCGACGGGTCCGTTCTTTCGACGGGTCGCGCGCGCCGCGGAGGACCGCCCCGTGCAGGCGAAGCTCGACGTGAGCCATCCCGGCGATCGCCACGAGGTCGAGGCCGAGCGCGTCGCCGACCACGTCGTGAGCCGACTCGAGGCGCCCTTCTTCAGCCCTGCGCGTGCCGAGGGGGCGTCGCGCGCGGCAGCGGAGGGTCCGCCGGAGATCCACCGCGTCGAGGAGGTCGACCGCGCGGAAGACGTCGACCGCGCCGAAGAGGTCGACCGGAGCGAAGCCATCGATCGCGCCGAGGAGCTCGATCGCGCCGAGCTCGACCGCGCCGAAGAGGTCGATCGCGCCGAAGAGCTCGACCGCGCCCAAGACCGCGAGCGCGCCGAGCCCGTCCAGCGAAGCGAGCAGCTCGATCGGGCCGAAAAGCTCGACCGCTTCACCGAGCCCGAGGGCGACGAGAACGCGGCGATTTCTCGGATGAAGGCCCAGCGCCGGCACGTGGCGCTCGCGCGCGGGCCCCCGGCGCGGGTCCACGCGAAGAAAGCGCGCGGGCCGCCTGCTCCGAGTGCGGACACCGAGCGCAAGCTCACCGCGAGCAAGGGCGGCGGACGTTCCCTGCCCGAGCCCGTTCGGGGCGAAATGGAATCCGCGTTCGGCGCGGACTTCGGCGGGGTACGCGTGCATACGGGTGGCACCGCGGAGCACCTGAGCAATCGACTGCAAGCTCAGGCGTTCACGCACGGCGCGGACGTTTATTTCAACCGCGGCAAGTACCAGCCCGACACGCGCGAAGGAAAACACCTCTTGGCCCACGAGCTCACGCACGTGGTGCAGCAAGGGCAGGCCGTGAAGCGCCGTGCGTCGCCCGAAGACCGCGACGCTCCCTTCACGCCACGCGTCACCCGGGGTCCCCCCGAGGTCCAGCGCATCCCCTTTGCGGACGAGATCAACGACATCGCCGAGAACATTCCCGGCTACACGATGTTGACCGTCCTCATCGGGTACAACCCGATCCTCGAAGAGGACGTCCCCTGGACGGCGCGCAACTTCTTCCGCGGCGCCGCCGGGCTCATCCCGTTCGGCACGCAGCTGTTCGACAAGCTCGACCAGGCCGGGGTCATCGACGCCGTCTTCACCTGGATCGGCGCGAAGCTCACCGAGTACGACCTCAACTGGGCCCGCGTCAGCCGCACGTTCGACCAGGCCTGGGACCGGATGGACTTCGTCCGCTGGGATCCCATCGACTACAACGTCGGCGTCCTCCGCAGCACGTTCGGGCCGCTGTTCTCGGACGTCAAGAGCTTCGCCGGCGACTGCATCGACAAACTGATCGAGGTCTTGACGGAGCTCGCGATCAGCGCGGCGCGCGCGATCTTCGGCGAGCACGCCCCGGCGTACGACCTCATCTGCAATTTGCTCGGGCGCGATCCGCTCACGGGGGAGCCGAAAGAGCGGAACACCGCCGACCTCATCCGCGCCTTCTTGCGGCTGATCGGCGCCGAGAGCCACCTCGCGAAGATGGAGGAGCTCGGCCTCGTCGAGAGCGCCGCCGCGTGGATCGACGCGCAGATCGAGCTCCTCGTCGGCGCGTTCACGGGCCTGGTCACCGGGATCATCGATCTCTGGAGCTCGCTCACCATCGAGCGGCTGTTCGATCCCGTCGGGCTGCTCGAGGACACGCTCGGCGTCGTCATCCCGTTCGCCGAGCGCATCATCGAGTTCGCGGGCAACGTCGCCTCGAAGGTCCTCGAGCTCGTCAAGGAAGCGCTGATCGCGCTGCTCCGCCCGCACCTCGATTCGATCCCCGGCTATCCGCTGTTCACGGTCGTGATCGGCCGCGATCCGCTGACGAACCAGGTGATCCCGCGGACGCCCCACAACTTCATCCGCGGCTTCTTGAGCTTCGTCCCGGGCGGCCTCGAGACGTACGACAACCTGGTCCAGAGCGGCGCCATCGAGCGCGCCATGGCCTGGCTCACCGCGCCGGTCGAGGAGCTCGGGCTCACGCCGGAGGCGATCGTCCAGCGCTTCGTCGCCCTCTGGGAGAGCTTCAGCATCGACGACCTGATGGACCCGCTCGGCGCGTTCGAGCGCGTCGGCGCGGCGTTCCTCGATTTCATCGGCAGCGTGCTCACGCTGGTCGGCCGCGTGGGGCTCAAGATCCTCGAGTTCATCTTCGAGGGTGTGATGGGCTCCGCCGGGGCGCGCGTCCTCCAGATCCTCAAGCAGGGTGGGGACGCCTTCACGAAGATCATCAAGGACCCGATCGGCTTCATTTCGAACCTGATCGGCGCCGTGATGCAGGGCTTCGAGCTGTTCGCGGGGAACATCTGGAATCACCTGCAGACGGGCATCTTCGGGTGGCTGTTCGGCGCGCTCGAGGGCGCGGGCCTCCAGCTACCCGAGCGCTGGGATCTCGCCGGCATCTTCAACCTGGTGTTGCAGGTGCTCGGGCTCACGTATCGCCAGCTCCGCCCGCGGCTCGTGCGCGTGCTCGGCGAAGAGACGGTCGCGCGCCTCGAGCAGGTGTTCGAGTTCGTGCGCCTCATCGCGACGGAGGGGCTCGGCGCCGCCTGGGAGAAGATCCTCGAGTTCTTCTCCGGCAACCTGATGACGCTCGTCATCGACGCCATCAAGGACTGGGTGGTGACGACGATCGTGACGCAGGCGGTGACGCGGCTCGCCTCGATGCTCACGCCGGCCGGCGCGGTGATTCAGGCGATCATCGCCATCTACAACACGATCATGTTCTTCATCGAGCGCATCAACCAGATCCTCGATCTGGCGGAGAGCGTGTTCTCCTCGATCAACTCGATCGCCGACGGGCAGACGGAAGCCGCGGCGGCCTACGTGGAACAGACGCTCGCGCGCACGCTGCCGCTCATCATCTCGTTCTTGGCGCGGCTCATCGGCCTCGGCGGGATCTCGAACCGCATCCGCAGAATCATCGAGAGCATCCAGGATCGCGTGGGGAGCGCCGTCGACCGCGTGCTCGATTGGATCGTCGGCCAGGCGCGGCGCCTCTTGCCGCCCGCGCGCGCGCCTCCCGCGAGCGAGGTCGCCGGCATGTCCCCCGACGAGCGCAAGGCAGCGGCCAAGAGCGATCTCGAGGGCTGGCTGCGCGGGAACGCGCGCTCCGACCGCAAGGACGGCGGCGAGCTTGCGCCTCAGTTTGCCCGGATCAAGCGCCAGTACGGGCTCTCCGACGTGCGGCTCGTCATCACGGGGAGCCGCGGTGTCATCGAGTACATCGCCTCCCCCGCGGAGACGACCGTGCTCGAGGTCGTGCAGACCGTGGACGCCGCAGGCAACGTCCAAGGCCCGGGCACCGCAGACGTCGGCGGCACGGCGCCCGCGAATCCGAACTCGTACGCGTCCAACGCCGGCCTCGCCCGGCCCACGAACTTCACGCTGCGCGGCCAAGGCGGGGTGCGGACGCCCTACGGTGTGCTCGCCGCGGCCTACGGCTCGAAGGCGGAGATCCAACGCAACGCGCTCGGCGCCGAGAGCCAGCTCGCCACGGAGGACCGCGCCCACGCCGTCAGCGCGACGCTCGCCGGCAGGAGCTGGCCGAGCAGCATTCGCAATCGCCTCGGCACGTCCGAGGAGACGCGCATCGGGCACTACGGCCGGCAGGAAGAAATGCTCGTCCGCGGCAACAAGACCGTCCGCTACCAGGGCGGGCACCTGATCGCGTTCACGCTGGCGGGTCCGCTCGCCAACCAGGCGATGAACCTCGCGCCGCAACAGTCGACGCTGAACAGCCCGATCTATCGGGACGTCTTCGAGAACCAGCTGAAGACCCTGCAAGACTCGGGGGCTCCCGCGACGCTCGACGTCACCGTCCAAGTCTCGTATCCGGCGGACTACACCGTGAGCCGCGACACCCTGGTCGCGAACGGCATCCTCGTCTGGAAGCCCGGCGTCAGCGACGCCGAGAAGGCGGCCACGCCCGCGACCGTCACCGTCCCGGCGCGTGTGCCGAGCCGCTGGGAAGCGAACGCCACCGCGACGGGCGGCACGTTCGGCGGCCTCGACACCGGCGGCCGGCACGCGCGCGAAAACCTCGCGGACAGCGAAGAAGGCGTTCAGGCCGTGTCCGGCACCCTCAAGTACTTCGTCTCCGGCCAAGCCGGCAATCAGACCGTCGAAGCGTCCACCTCCGGCGGTCGCACCACGATGGCCGGCGGCACCAACCGCCTGACCTTCACGGGCTCGCAGGCGTTCTTCCGGTAAGCTCTAGCCGACGGCTAAAGACCGAAAGTGGGCTCGAAGGCACGCCCGTGCGCTACGCGACTTTGCCTTCCTTCTGATATTCGCGGTCGATGCCGACCTGGATGTCGGCGAGGCGTAGGGTCGATTCGCCGCGGGTGAGAGCCTGCAGGCAGGCGTACTGGACGACGTTGGCGATGTTGGCGCCGGTGAGCTCGTGGCGGTGGCAGAGGAGCTTCAGGTTCACGTCGTCGGCGAGGGCGGCCTTGGCCGGCAAGAGCTTCGCCCAGAGGCGCTGGCGCTCTTCGATGCTGGGCTTCGGGAAGTGGATCACCGACTGAAAGCGGCGGAGGAAGGCGTCGTCGATGTTGCTCCTGAAGTTGGACGCCAAAATCACGAGGCCGGAGAACGACTCGACGCGCTGCAAGAGATAGGCGACCTCCTGGTTCGCGTAGCGATCGTGCGCGTCGCGCACCTGCGTGCGCTTGCCGAAGAGCGCGTCGGCCTCGTCGAAGAAGAGCAGCCAATCCTTGTCCTCGGCGCGGGCGAACACGCGCGCGAGGTTCTTCTCGGTTTCGCCGATGAACTTCGAGACGACCAGCGCGAGATCGATGCGGTACACGTCGCGGCCCGTCTGCTTGCCGAGCAGCGACGCCGTGAGCGTCTTGCCCGTGCCCGGCGGTCCGAAGAAGAGCGCGCGGTAGCCGGGCCGCATTCGGCGACCGAGCCCCCAATCGTCGAGCAGCGTTCGGCCATGGCGGATCCACGCTTCGAGCTCGCGCACCTTCTGCAGGGTGGCCTCGTCGAGCACCAGGTCCTCCCAGTCGAGCGTCGTTTCGAGCCGCTCGGCCGGAAACTCGGGACCCATGCGCGGGCGGCGGCGCTTGTCGTGCGTCACGCGATCGAGCGCCTCTTCCGTGAGGACCACGCGGCCCGCGAGGAACAGCTCGCCCTTGGGCGGCGGCTCGAGATGCAAAACCCGACGCCGCGCGAAGGCGTGCTCCTCGGAGAAGAGCTTCGCGATCCGAAAGCGCTCGGCCACCGTGCGCGCCCCGCACAGAAAGAGCGCGGCTTCGCCAGTGGGCAAGAAGGTGCGCGAGTCGCGCCCGCGCACCCCACCGATGCGCGGATGATCGGCCGGATTCTGGAGCGCGGCCGCGATCGACTCGTCGAAGACGTGCGGCGACAGCTCGGGGGCGAGCGCCGCGAGGAGCACCACCGTCTCCTCCGCGCTCAAGCTCTCGAGGTCGAGCAACGCTCCGAGGAACCGTCCGTCGAGCTCCGGCACCAGGCGGTCGATCGGCTGCGGAGCGCCCCCGGACTCGAGCTCCTGCACCCGGCGCGCGATCAGCGTGCCGAGCTGTTTGAACGCGCGTTCGAGCTGCGCGAGGACCAGGTCCATGCCCGCATTGCTACACGGATCGGCGCCCGCGATGAAGGGCATCGCGCCGTTTCCCGGGCCGATCCGCGCTTTCGGCGCGTCACGCCGCGCCAGGCGGAAGGCGAGCGCCCTGCGCCCCTCCCCGGGCTTGCGAATGGCGCCCGTTCAGGGTGGCGTGCTTCGCGCGCGAAGCCGCGCCCGCACCGCGCCGAGCGACATCCGAACGCGCTGCAGGCCGCGTCGCGCCGCGCGCGGCCCGCGTGCACGCGCGCCAGCGCGACGAGCGGCGGCGACACCGACGCTCCCGGTAGTTTCGCCAGTGAGTCGCGGCATCCTGCGCAGTGTGATCGGTGAAATTCGCGCGATTGCCCGGTTCGTCTCCAAACACGGAATCGCCCCGAAGGGATGGAGCCCATTTTGCGTCGTCGCTCCGAGTAGTATTTTGGGCGCATGGATCAGCGTCCGTTCGGGCCAACGGGGAAGCGCGTGGCGCGCATCGGCCAGGGTACCTGGAAGATGGAAGAGGACGAAAGGAGCGCGGCGATCGCGGCGCTGAGACTCGGGATCGATCTCGGGATGACGCACATCGATACCGCGGAGCTCTACGGCGCGGGCCGCGTCGAAGAGCTCGTGGGCGAAGCGATCGCCGGCCGTCGTGACGACGTGTTCCTGGTGAGCAAGGTCTTGCCGGACAACGCGAGCCGTGAGGGCACCATCGCGGCGTGCGAGCGCAGCCTGAAGCGGCTCCGCACCGAGTGGCTCGACTGCTACCTCTTGCACTGGCCGTCCCATCACCGACTCGAGGAGACCATCGCCGCCTTCGAGCACCTCCGCGAGCAAGGGAAGATCCGCTCGTGGGGGCTCAGCAACTTCGACGAGCACGAGCTCGCGGTGGCCCTCGCGCTCGCCGGCCCGAATCGCATCGCGTGCAATCAGGTGCTTTATCACCTGCGCGAGCGCTCGATCGAGCACGCGATCGTCCCGTTCTGCGCCGCGAACGGCATCGCCATCGTCGGCTACACGCCCTTCGGGCGCTCTTCGTTTCCGCCCGGCGGGACGAGCGGCAAGGCCCTGCAGCGCGTGGCCGAGCGCCACTCGGTCACGCCTCGCCAGGTGGCGCTCGCGTTCCTCACGCGCAGGCCGGGAGTGTTCACCATCCCGAAGGCCTCGAACGTCGAGCACGTCCGCGAGAACGCCGCCGCCGCGGAGCTCGTGCTCGACACGGAGGACATCGCGACGCTCAAGGCCGCGTTTCCCCTCGGCAGCCGCCGAACGGGCGTTCCGATCCTTTAGCGATCCGGAAACCGATTCGGGGAATCGCCAAGCGACGAACGGTTGCCGCTCCGTCGAACGGATCGGCGCTCTAGATATCCCACTTGTCGCCGAGGTAGGCCTCGACGCGCTCGCGCTCCGACGTGCTGAGGCCGCGCGAGTAGAGGATCAGCTCGCCGATGCGGCCGCCGAAGGGAGCCGGGCACTCGTCGTAGGTGTTCTTGCCGACGAAGTTCTGCCCGCGCACCACGTTTGCGGGCAGCGAGATGGTCGCCGGTTTGCCCGTGATCGCGCCGTTCAGCCGGAGCTCGACGTACCCGGAATCGCTTTGCACGATGGTCCCGAGAAGGCGACGGCCCACCTCGAAGGCGCCCTCGGTGCCCTCCACGTACTCGTGCAAGACCTCGTAGTAGAGCAGATTCGTCTTGTGCCGGCCGAACTCGATGTCGTCCCCGTCGTCGCCGTTCGAGAGGCTCAGGATGCCCGCGCAGTCCGTGTTCTCGAACGCCTCGGCGACCACGAAAAAGCTCGCCCCAGTGAACGTCGCGAACCCGTCGGGGAGCTCGAGCGCATCGCCCGTGCCGTCGTCCTTGCCGTCGAACTCGATCATCGGCGGCCCCGATTCCATCTCCACGCGCCGCGGCTGCAGCTCCGCGTTCGCCTGCACCGCGTGCTTGGGCGCTGGCGATTGATCCTCCCAGCGGGACACGCGCTCGTCCGCGCCGACTACCGTGGTCTCCACTCCCTGGTCCGCCATGAACCAGAGCTCCATCCCGGTGAGCGGCAGGTCTGGCGCAGTGCCCCCGCTCGCGCTGCCACCCGTGCTCGCGCCGCCCGTGCCAACACCGCCGGTGTTCCCGCCACCAGAGCTCGCACCACCGCTGCTCACGCCACCCGTGCTCGTGCCGCCGGTGCTCGTGCCGCCGGTGCTCGCGCCCCCACCGCGACCCGCGGTCCCACCGCTGGAGCTCCCGCCGCTCGCGGCCCCGCCGTTCGTGCTCCCGCCAGCGGCGTTTCCTCCGCTGGTCGCGCCCGCGTCGCTCGATGCCCCGGCCTCACCCGGGGTGGACGGCTCTCCCGCGGCCCCTCCCGCCGCGCCGGTGCCGGACGTCCCGTCGTTCACGAGCACGCCTTCCTCGTTGCCGAGCAACGCGTTGCACGCGACCAGGAGCGCGATGGCCCCTGCCGAGACCCAGGGTCCGGGGCGTCCCATCATTGGCGTCGGAGCAGGCATCCCACGGAAGCGCCCCGAAGGGCGAGCCGCTAGACTGAGGGTACCGTCAGGCCGGCCCATGCACGACCTCGTCGTCACTCGAACGCTCACGATTCCCGCCGCGGAGCTCGAGTGGACGGCCGTTCGCTCGGGCGGCCCCGGGGGCCAAAACGTCAACAAAGTCGCGACGAAAGTCGAGCTCCGCTTCGATCCCGCGCGGAGCGCCGTCCTCCCCGCCCCGGTCGTGTCGCGGCTCCAGCGCCTCGCGGCTGCGCGGCTCGACAGCTCGGGGCGCATCGTCGTCACCGCCGACGAGACGCGCTCCCAGCGGCAGAACCTCGAGCTGGCGCGCGAACGGCTCGCCGCGCTCGTGCGCGCCGCCCTCGTCATCCCGAAGCGCCGCCGCCCGACCCGGCCGACCGCCGCCTCGGAGCGCAAGCGCCTCGACCAAAAGCGAAAGGTGAGCGCGAAGAAGCGCGAGCGCCGCGTGCGAAGCTGGGACTGAAAAACGCTGCGACGCCGCTCACGGATAGAGCGTGTAGTCGAACAAGTTGCCGGTCATCATCAAGAGCGAGAACACCTGCCAGCACAGGTTGAAGTAGTAGCTCGGCGGCAACATCTCTTTCGTCACGAGGAGCTGATAGCCCTCGTTCATCAGGGGCGCGTACAGGGGGTCGCTCATCGCGCCGACCGCTGCCGCGCCCACGAACAACGCCGCCTGTGCGTCGGGGTTCTCCGGCCGCGGCGTGCCGTCGAGCTCGTACCCGTCCACGATGCCGCTCGCGCCCACGGCGGAGAAGAACGCGCTCACCTTGTCGAGGTACGCCTTGGCGCGCGGCTCGCCGAACGCGCAGTAGTCCTGCCCGATCCGGAACGGAATCCGCGCGGAGTCGTACTGGTAGTGCGTCGGCGCGCCGTCGAAGGCGGCCGTCGGCCGGCCCTCGGCGTCCGTCCACGCCGGCGCGAGGCCGTTCTCCGCGTTGCCGAGCTCCGGGTCGAGCGACTTCATCAGCACCTCGTAGCCCTTGTCGATCACGCGATTCCACCCCTCCTCGTTGTCCGTGAGCTTGCCGAACAACCGATACTGGTTCGGCGCGAAGTACGAGGGATTGAACACGATGTGCGGCCACGAATCCCCGGCCACCAAGAGGTCGCCCCACTCGTGGTTCACCTCGTGATCCCAGATGCGCTGGATCTGCGCCCGCGCCAGGCTCCCGTACTCTTCGTCGAGCGAGCCGCTCCCGCCCCACTTCTCCTCCGCGAGCGCGAGCGCCCACGCCATGTCCTCGTCCGCGTCCGTCGCCGCCCCGTGCCCGATCACGGTCCCGCCCGCGTCGATTTGCCAGTGCATCAACCCTCGTTCGTTCACGTACTGCTGCGAGTACTTCCAGAGCGCATCGAACAACGGCTGATCGTCCATCACGACCGCGAAGATCATCCCGTATGCGATTCCCTCCGAGACGGTCGTGTCGTTCTCCGTCCCCGGTCGCCGAACGCGCAGGTAGCCGCCAGCGCCGTCCGCCGTCACGAGCTCGTCCTTCCAGCGCTGGTACGCCGTCCGTGCGTGCTCCGGATCCGCCATCGTCGGGTACGAGCAGTACGCGCTGCGCTCGTTCTGCGGGAACGTGAAGGGCCAGCCGACCTGCGGCGCGGTTCCGCCGCTTCCGGCGGTGCCCGCCTCTCCCGCTCCGCCGCTCGCTCCCGCGGTGCCTCCGGCATTGCCACCGCCGCCGAACGCGCCGCCGCTGCCCGCGCTGCCGCCCGAGCCCATTCCCGCAGCTCCCCCGCCGGTCCCTGTCGCTCCTGCCGCGGGAGCGCCGCCGCTCGCTCCCCCCGCGCCGACTGCGCCGGCCCCGCCGCTCCCGCCGGGCAGGCTCGTGCCCGGGCTCATTCCTCCGAAACCTCCGACGTCGCCGGGGGGCGCGGCGCTCGGAGCGCAGCTCGAGAAGCAACCGCAAGCAAGGAGCGCTATCCACCGACTTCGCATTGTCCGGCGTTTATGACATCCGACTCTCACCCCCACCAGTGAAACTGGAATCGTCGATTGAAGCGAGTTTTCCGCGCACACAACAATCTTTACGCTGCGCTTTCCGTCCGCCGTTCCGACGAGGCGCTCGGCTCAGGCACGCGCGCGCCGTGCTTTCCCAGCCGCGTGCGGAAAGAACCGCCGAATCGAAAAATGAGAAGAGTCGCGAGGACTTCGGCGGTTCACTCGGCCCCTCCCGCGAGGAGGCGAGGTCATGGAGCGCGCGTGCTGGATTCTTGTGTCGACAGTGATCGTCGCTGTCTCCGCCTGCTCGTCACGACCCGAGCCCGCGGCGTCCGAAGACTCCAACGCGGCCGCAGGCGCCGGCATCGGCGGCGCTCCTTCGAGCGGCACAGCGGGTGCGGGCGGTCGCGTCGGCTCGAGCGCGGGAGGGCAGACCGCCCGTGGCGCCGGGAACAGCGGGGCGCACCCCTCGGGAGGGAACGCCGGGAACGCG